>Ga0154020_10010395_pt1 | contig 10646 bp, 13 predicted proteins | sample Klosneuvirus_201_FD_109709 | JGI IMG/M metagenome (GOLD analysis project Ga0154020, IMG submission 109709) | Active sludge microbial communities from wastewater, Klosterneuburg, Austria - Klosneuvirus_20160825_MG | ecosystem: Engineered > WWTP > Aerobic digester > Activated sludge | place...
AAGCAAATGAAAACATTGCAGGACTGTTTAAAAGAACGCATACTCATCATTGATGGCGCCATGGGTACCATGATACAGCGTTATAAACTGGAAGAAAAAGATTACCGGGGCAGCCGGTTTGCAGACTGGCATACAGATGTTAAAGGCAACAACGACCTGTTGAGCATTACCCAGCCGCAGATCATCGAAGAAATTCATAAACAATATTTGGAAGCCGGCGCCGATATCATTGAAACCAATACCTTCAGCAGTACATCCATTGCCCAGGCCGATTACGACATGCAGTCGCTGGCTTATGAACTGAATGTAGCTTCTGCAACCTGCGCCCGTAATGCCGCAGATGAATACACGAAAAAGAACCCGGCTAAGCCCCGGTTTGTTGCCGGTGCCATTGGGCCACTGAATAAAACATTGTCCCTTTCGCCTGATGTAAACAACCCCGGCTACCGGGCTGTAAGTTTTGATGAGGTAGCAGCATCTTATACCGAACAGATCAAAGGCCTGGTTGATGGCGGCGTTGATATCATCCTGATAGAAACCATTTTTGATACGCTCAATGCAAAAGCTGCGATCTATGCCGCAAAGAACTATTTCCGCCAACACCATATACCCGAACTTCCGTTCATGATCAGCGGAACAATAACGGATGCCAGTGGACGAACTTTAAGCGGGCAGACCCTGGAAGCTTTTTATGTTTCCATCATGCACGCAAACCCCATCAGTGTTGGATTGAACTGTGCACTCGGCGCTTCGGAAATGCGGCCCCATATTGAAGAACTGAGCCAGATCGCCGGATGCTACACATCAGCTTATCCTAATGCAGGCCTGCCCAATGCCTTTGGCGAGTATGATGAACAGCCACACGAAACGGCACACATCATAGAAGAATGGGCCAGGGAAGGGTTTGTAAATATTGTGGGCGGCTGCTGTGGCACTACGCCTGATCATATAAAACATATTGCTGACGAAGTGGCAAAATATAAACCAAGGGAGTTGCCGGTGCTTGAGGAGGCATTATAAATTTGATATCGCAAATTGCGATATCGAAAACTAAACCCAGGCCCAAATGAGAAAAATTTCTATTGACTTATCGCAAATTAAGTCTTATGAACAGCTACAAGATATTTTACAGGAAAAATTTGAGTTTCCTGACTTTTATGGAAAAAATTGGAATGCATTCTGGGATGCCATTACAGGCCTTATAGAAATGCCAGAAAAAGTTGAAATAATAGGATGGGAATATTTTTCAGCTGCTTTTCCTGAAGATTCAATTTTATTGTTAAAATGCCTTGAAGAATATAACAAACAACCGGATTTAAAAAGCTTTGAAATATTGATTAAATAAGATGAGTGAAGTAACAACAATAAAACCATATTTACGATTAAGCGGTCTGGAGACCCTGATCGTTCGCCCTGAAACCAATTTTATAAATGTTGGCGAACGTACCAATGTTACAGGCAGTAAAATGTTTGCCCGCCTCATCCGGGAAGGCCAGTATGAGGCAGCGCTGGCCGTTGCCCGCCAGCAGGTAGAGAATGGCGCACAGGTCATTGATGTAAATATGGATGACGCATTGCTGGATGGTGTGCAGGCCATGACCACATTCTTAAACCTGGTGCAGGCCGAACCCGATATTGCAAAGATCCCCATCATGATCGATTCATCAAAGTTCGAGATCATTGAAGCCGGTTTAAAATGTGTGCAGGGAAAATGCATCGTGAATTCCATTTCGATGAAGGAAGGCGAGGCCAAATTCATTGAGCAGGCTTTCACCTGTAAAAGTTACGGCGCCTCGGTAATTGTAATGGCATTTGATGAGGAAGGGCAGGCAGATACAAAAAAACGGAAAGTGGAAATTTGCCATCGGGCATATAAAATATTGACCCAACAGGTTGGCTTTCCCCCGCAGGATATCATTTTTGATCCCAACATTTTTGCCATTGCCACCGGTATTGAAGAACATAATAATTATGCCGTTGATTTTATTGAAGCTACCCGTGAAATAAAAAAACTTATGCCGCTTACCAAAGTGAGTGGTGGTGTGAGCAATGTTTCTTTTTCGTTCCGGGGCAATGAACATGTACGGGAGGCCATACACAGCGTATTTCTTTTTCATGCCATTAAAGCCGGGATGGATATGGGCATTGTAAATGCCGGCCAGCTGGTGGTGTATGATGAGATCGAACCAACACTTAAATCACTTTGCGAAGATGTTGTGCTCAACAGGAACAACGACAACAACGAGACCACAGAAAAAATGATCGCCTTTGCCGAAACGGTTAAGGCAAAGGGTAAAGAAATTATCAAAGACGAGAGCTGGAGAAAAGAACCCGTTGAAAAACGCTTATCGCATGCACTGGTAAACGGCATAACAGATTATATAGATGCAGACACAGAAGAAGCCCGGCAAAAATATCCCAAGCCACTGGATGTGATCGAAGGCCCGCTGATGGATGGCATGAATATCGTTGGCGACCTTTTTGGTTCGGGTAAAATGTTTTTACCTCAGGTAGTTAAAAGTGCCCGCGTGATGAAGAAGGCAGTTGCCGTGCTCACACCTTTTATTGAACAGGATAAAGAAGACCGCAAAAATGCACACCTGGCAGCAGGAACTGTAAATGAAGAAACAGCCGGCGCTGCTAAGATCTTACTGGCAACGGTTAAAGGAGATGTACACGATATCGGGAAAAATATTGTGGGTGTGGTACTGGGATGCAATGGATATGATATCATTGACCTGGGCGTAATGGTGGCTACAGATAAGATCCTGGAAACTGCGATAAAAGAAAAAGTTGACATCATTGGTTTAAGCGGGCTGATAACACCATCACTGGATGAAATGGTACACGTGGCACATGAAATGAAACGCAGGGGAATAACCTTGCCATTGATGATCGGCGGCGCCACCACATCACGTATGCACACGGCCGTAAAAATTGCCCCGCAATATGATGAAGGTGTGGTACATGTGCTGGATGCCAGCCGTAGTGTTACCGTAGCCGGTAGTTTATTGAGCAAAGAACAGAAACCGGCATTTTTACTAAACCTGAAAGCCGAGTATGATAAACTGGCTGCAGATTTCGGCAATAAAAAATCAACCAAAGAATATTTGCGGTTTACAGAAGCGCAACAAAACGGTGCGGAGATTGATTGGGCAAACTACAAGCCGGTTGCACCCGCATTTACCGGCACCAAAATACTGGAAGACCACCCGTTGGCAGAAATTGCAGAATACATCGACTGGCAGCCATTCTTCATTGCCTGGGAAATGCATGGAAAATTCCCGGCGATATTAAGCGACTCCATCATTGGTGTGGAAGCTACCAAATTATACAACGATGCAAAACAACTGTTACAGCAGCTCATTGATGAAAAATGGCTGCAGGCAAAAGGCGTTGTTGGATTCTGGCCCGCCAATAAAATTGATCATGATACTGTTGATGTTGATAATAGTTCTGCAATAACAAAACTCGAATTCCTGCGACAGCAGGTAAAAAAGACAGCAGGGCAGCCCAATTTATCACTGGCCGATTTTATAGCACCCGCAGAACAAAATTACCAGGATCATATAGGAGCATTTAGTGTAACGATCAGCGGCATTGAAAAACATATCAAAATATTTGAAGCCGGCCATGATGATTACAACAAAATAATTTTACAGGCTTTGGCCGACCGTTTGGCAGAAGCCTTTGCTGAACTGCTGCACAAAAAAACAAGAACTGAATACTGGGGATATGTTTCGGATGAACAGCTTACCGGCGAACAATTAATTAAAGAAGAATACCTGGGCATCCGCCCGGCACCGGGATATCCTGCCTGCCCCGATCATACCGAAAAATATAAATTATTTGAATTACTGGGTGGCGAAGCGGCAACAGGCATTCACCTGACCGAATCACTGGCCATGTACCCGGCGGCTTCCGTTTGCGGCTGGTATTTTGCAAACCCGCAAAGCAAATATTTTGGTGTTGGTAAAATTGAAAAGGACCAGCTGGTTGATTATGCCCGTAGAAAAGGCATGAGCATGGAAGATGCAACAAGATGGCTGAGGCCGATATTAGAGTAATATTTATCTTGCCTTAATAACCATGGTTTCTGTCCAGCTATCATGCCAGGTCAATATGTTGAACCCGCTGAAAACTTCAAATGGAACCAGGCGGCATAAAGACCTGAGTAAAGCATCTTTAAAAGTAAGTTCATTTCCATCCTGGCGAATGGCCCTTGTACCGGTTATCAGTTTGCCTAAAGTATAACCCCTGAATAATTTTTCACAGATGGTATAATAAACGATATAATTTAAAATGCCAACCAATAGACCTACAAGGAGCATCCCGATTGTCCAGTTACTTTCACTGTCTGCCAGGTTATTTAAAAATTCAGGGGCTGCAACAGCTAATAAGGTTCCAATTGCAATACCGGTTAAATAGCTCAACCCGTAACGCATCAATATATTATCAATTAAATAATTAAGGAACCTTTGCCCCTGGGTAGCATATACAAAATGATTATTAATATAAGCGTCATCAGCCAATAGATCCTTCTGTTCAATATTTGAGTTGAGTTCACTGTTTTGTTCCATAAAAAAGATTTACACAATTATAAATTAATTATTTGATCCCGTAAGGTTTTATGTGTAAGATATTGGAGAAGCTATTGTAAATGCCGGTATCAGGCAAGCCTGTTCAGCTCCATCCTGCGGATGATATTAAAGACCAGCAGGATCGTGTAAAAATAATTTTTAATTTCCGCCTTATCCCGCACTCCTTTGCCGGATGGCTCCAGCAGGTTCTCTTCAAAAGGCACGGCGATATAACATTTGCCTGCTACAAAGGAAAAAGAGATTTCCTTATCCAGTTTCTCCCTGATGAGCAACATATGATCCATCATATGATAAGAGAGGATCAGGGAAGCTTCATCCGGGCTGGTGGTATATACCGAATAATTTTTATTGAACTGTTCATGTTTAATATTCATACGCACCACTTTTGGCAACGGGTACATGCGGTAATGTTCATCTGCCATGCTGGAAGGCAATTGTGCTTTTCCCTTTATCCAGATATAGGTTCCGCCCCGCAGGGCACTGTTGACCTGGGCAACAAAAAACAAACCCTTAAATATATTTTCTGTGCCGGCCAGGTCCGAATAAGAGGCTTTTATTTCGGAGCACCTGAAAGCAACGCCGTTGAAAACGCTTTGCCAGTAATCGTCCCCGTCGAAATGGGTAAACCGCCTGCGGTACAAACCGCTTTTCCGGTATTCCTTATTTGAAATATAGCCCATGGGTTTATAAACAGCAGCCGGGTATATGTAGGTAATGATCTGCCTGATGATCTTTTCCTTAAAATCATCAATATAGCGGTCGCTGTATCTTGCCGAAAAATATACACCGGTCACGCACATCAAAAGCATGCCGGCAGCCAGGGTATGCCCTATGGGAAAAAGTTTTAGAAAGTATAAAAGTGCACAGCCAAAAGCGCCGGCACCGGTATAGATCGTGAATTTTTTCCAGTTTTGTGCCGACAATTTTTCCTGGTCCAGTTCATCCAGCCAGGGCTTGATCTTTATGTTATAAAAACTTTCGAAGTCTTCCACACGTTCCATAATGGTTCGTTATTTTTACAGGTATAAATATAATCATCATTATGCGCATCATCTCTTACAACGTTAACGGCATACGGGCAGCCATAAAAAAAGGATTTATAGACTGGCTTAAAACAAACCCGGCAGATATTATCTGTTTACAGGAAACCAAGGCTTCGCAGGACGATGTGGATGTAAAGCAACTGGAAGCGCTGGGTTTTCATCACCATTGGTACAGCGCTCAAAAAAAAGGGTACAGCGGTGTTGCTGTTTTTTCAAAGATCAAACCCGATCATGTTGAATTTGGAAACGGGCATTCGGCCAGTGACGACGAAGGCAGGGTGATACAACTCGATTTTGGCGATATCCGTTTGATCAATGCATATTTTCCTTCAGGAACCAGCGGCGATACCAGGCAGGAATTTAAATATGCCTGGCTGAAAGAATTTCATACTTATCTCAACAAACTGAAAAAGAAATACCCAAAGATCATTTTGGTAGGCGATTACAATATTGCACACCGGGAAATAGACATTCATGATCCCAAAGGCAATAAGAACAGCAGTGGTTTTTTACCGGAAGAAAGGGAATGGATGACTGATTTCCTGGCCAGTGGCTGGATAGATACCTTTCGTGAATTTCATCCCGAACCGCACCGCTACAGCTGGTGGAGCCAGCGTTTTCCAACAGTACGCTTAAACAACAAGGGATGGCGCATTGATTACATTACGGTATCAGAACCGCTAAAAAAACAACTGGTTGATGCAGATATTTTTCCGGATGTTAAACACAGCGATCACTGCCCCATATATGCAGAACTGAAAATAAAGTAGTTATTTTTTAAACAAAAATCTGATGATCGTTTATAATGTTACTATTAAAATTTCCCATAGCATTCACCATGACTGGCTGCAATGGTTAAAAGAAGAACATATCCCGGATGTGATAAATACCGGGTGCTTTACCCATGCTGTTATTTTAAGGCTGATGGAAGTTGATGATACCGAAGGGCCAACTTACGCGGTACAGTATTTTGCCGAAAGTAAAGGTTTATATAACAATTATATTGAAAATCATGCGGCCGGAATGCGGCAAAAAGGATATGAAAAATGGGGCAGTCAATTCATCGCTTTCCGGTCGGTTATGCAGGTTGTTAACTAATTGTGCAAAACAATCGGGATATTATTTTTTTTATGTTTCTTCCCTTTTTTAGTCCTGTACAACCCGCATGGGCAAAGGATTTCAAAAGATATTTTCTACAATGCAGTACTGTAAAGGGTTTCCCGGAAATGGCCGGCTGCCGGGCCGCTACATAAATCAGCCGGTTTTTGCGAAAGTGCCTGTTCCTTGTGGTTTCCAGCCCGTGCATACACAAAATTAATTTTCAAAAAAAATTTTGTTGCAATCAAAAACCGTCTATATTTGTTGCAGTTAAAAAATTCAAAAAAAAATATCATGAACAAAGCTGAATTAATTTCAAAACTTGCAGACGATGCAGGTATTACAAAAACACAGGCAAACGCTGCTTTAGATTCTTTTGTAACTGCAGTAACCAAAACTTTAAAAGGTGGCGGTAAAGTTACATTGGTAGGATTTGGTACTTTTTCTGTTTCGAAAAGAGCTGCCCGTAATGGCCGCAATCCTCAAACAGGTGCTGTTATCAAAATTAAAGCAAAGAAAGTTGCCAAGTTTAAAGCCGGTAAAGAATTATCAGCTAAAATGTAATTTTGTATCAACCTCAAAAAAAAGCAAGGTGCAGCTGTGCCTTGCTTTTTTTGTAAAAATGAAATGTACTCTTTAATAAAAATAAAAATCAGGTATTATGGGACGTGGTGATATTAAAACAAAAAAAGGAAAAATCTTTGCAGGTTCTTTTGGTAAAAAAAGGCCCGCTAAAGTTGTAAAAAAAGCTGCAGTTGCTGTAGTAAAGAAAAAGGCAGCTGCTAAAAAGAAAGCGTAATGTACGATGTTAGATGTATGATATACGCCACTAACCTGGTCTGTTGTACATCTAACATTATTTATGGCGCCAGCCTTTCAACCTTCCAGCTTCCGGCGGCCATCTTTGAATACTGAATACGATCGTGCAGCCTGCTTGGGCGGCCCTGCCAGAATTCTATAACCTCCGGTATCACTACATATCCACCCCAGTGTGGCGGCCTTGAAATTTCTCCTTCGGTAAACTGCTGTTCAATCATGGTTATATTGGTTTCAATGACTTCCCTGGATGCGATCACACTGCTTTGCGGCGATGCCCAGGCTCCTATCCGGCTGCCTTCGGGCCTGGAATGAAAATAGGCATCACTTTCTGCGGCACTTACTTTTTCTACCCTACCCGATATCCTTACCTGCCTTTCCAGTTCTTTCCAGAAAAACACCAGGCTGGCAAATGGATTTTCCTGCAGTTCAATGCCTTTTTGGCTGTTATAGTTCGTGAAAAATACAAAACCGTCTGCAGAGAACGATTTCAACAACACGATCCGCGCAGCAGGCATTCCTGTTGCAGAAGCCGTAGCCAGGGTCATGGCATTGATCTCATCCAGTTCACTTTTCATGGCATCATCCCACCAGTTGGCAAATTGATCAAATGGATCCTGTGCCACATCTGTTTCCAGCAGGCTTTGCATCTGGTAGTCTTTTCTGATATCAGCAATATTATAGCTCATCGGTTTTACATTTACAAATGCAAAAGTCCACTAATTAAGCCAATAAAAAAAGCATCCGCCAGCGGATGCTTTTAGCTTCCTGTTAAATTACCTTACCTGAATAACCCGGCTGCCCCTATTCCAAATGACGCAACAGCGATACCGGTTAAAATAGCAACAATAATAAAATACAGTGCGATCATAATGACGAATGCAATGATCATGTAAACAACTTTTTTATCTTCCGGTGTCTTTTTCAACGGCCCTATCCCCAGGTACATAATATAAATACCATAAGCCCAGGCAGCCAGTGAGATCACCATACCGATTACCGGGATAAAAGACAACAGGGAACCGATATAAGAGGGGGTGCCGGAATAAGCTACCAGTTGAGCAGATTTTCCTATATTTTTTTCGGATCCAAAACTGGGTGCCAGCATATCGATAATGATCACAGTTACATAAAAGGTAACAATGGAAGCAATAAATGCAATGATACCTAAAGCAATATAATAGGTCATTCCATAAATGCCGCCGAATAACAACCCGGTTAATATAGGCCCTACGGCAGCAACAATGGCAAGGGGCAAAATATAGCCCATTAATAATGACTGGGGTGTGGCAGTTTCTCCATTGATCACATCCCATTCTGTTTTGGGAGTCATCAAAATGTTTTTTACTCTTTCTACAATATTCATATACAGTTGGTTTTAGGGTAGTAAAATAAAGAAACGCCTGCAGCAATGCAAGTGTTTTACAATAAATTTTAAAAGATGGGAAACGGTTACAGATTGAATTCCTTTGCGTATTTCTGTGATTCCAGTTCGGCGATCCTGCTTTTAAGATCTTCTTTTTCGAGGAGCGAATTTTCGAGGCTGCTTTGCAGTTCACCCACCTTCCCGGCAATTTGCTGTAATTCAAAATTACGTTCGCTCATTGCAGATAACTGTGCCTGCACGTCTTTATACCGGCTTTGTAAATAGGCATAATCCTGCAGCAACTCATTATATTGCTTATTTAAGGAGGATATCTCTGAAAGTTCCTGGTGCAATTCAAATGCCCTTTCCCCGGCACCCGTGGCTGCCTGTTGTTTTTCACCCAGCTGTGTCCTTACACTTTCAATTTCGGCCTGCTGCCCGTCGAGTTTACTGCGCAGGGCAGTTGTATCATCCAGTTCAGCGATCAATATTGCTATCTCCTGCTCCCGGGAAGCCAGTATTGTATTCAGGTCATCAAGCTGCACCTGCAGGCTTTCATTAGCCGAAATCAATTTTTTAACCTGTTCTTCTGATAACATGGATGTTCATTTTAGCAGCACAGTTCAATTTAAAGAAAATAGTCCCAATAGCAAAAAAATCATTCGTTTTTAGTACCTTTTAAGCAATAAAACCCGGCCGGGCAGCGTATTGAGGTGTCGGGGTATCTACTCATTTAAAAAGCCCCATGTAAACTTAGTTATAATTGACGGAAGATGAACTCATACGAGGATGTTTACAGGAAAATGCCTCCTGCCAGAAAGAGGTATTTAACCGCTTCGCCAGCCGTATGCTTGGTGTTTGTAACCGGTATGCCCGTAACTGTGCCGATGCGGAAGATATCTTACAGGATGCATTTATCAAGGTTTTTGACAAGATCCACCAGTTTAAATTTGAAGGTTCCTTTGAGGGTTGGATCCGGAAAATTGTGGTGAATACAGCATTAAAAAAATATTCGTTGCGCAGGTATGAAAAGGAAGTGGTGGGCTATGAGATCAAAGACCGGGATGAAAGCATCATGGACCCGCCGGCTTATGCCCATTTAACCGAAAAAGACCTGCTGGTTTTAATAAATAATTTACCCGATGGTTACCGGCTTATTTTCAACCTGTATGTTATTGAAGGGTACCAGCATGATGAAATTGCAGAAATGCTGGGCATACAACCGGGAACCAGCAGAAGCCAGCTGGTTAAAGCAAGGAATATGCTGCAGAAACAAATTTTAGAATTACAAAAAGTTGCGGTATGAAGAGTAACCGGCCATTTGATGAACATATAAAAGAGCAGTTTGGCAACTATGCGCCCGATGTGCATCCCCGCATCTGGGAAAATATTATTGCAGAAAAAGACAAAAAAAGGCCTGCCGGTTTCTGGGTATCGATGTTTAACGGCCGCCAAAAATTATTGTTCATAGGCCTTATCATTGCACTGACCAGTGGCGGTGCCTGGATCTATTTCAACAGGCATATTATTAAAGAGCCTTCAAATAAAATTGCTGAAAACAAAAAAAATAATTCCATCCCCGTTAACAAAAATAGCATTACGGAATTTACTCAAACTGACAATAAGCAACCAGGCAATGATCCGGTAAATGCTGATCAATTATTAACGGCTGATAACAATACTCCAAATTCAAAACCTGCATACATTTCTGATGGCAGTATC
>Ga0154020_10010396_pt1 | contig 10645 bp, 5 predicted proteins | sample Klosneuvirus_201_FD_109709 | JGI IMG/M metagenome (GOLD analysis project Ga0154020, IMG submission 109709) | Active sludge microbial communities from wastewater, Klosterneuburg, Austria - Klosneuvirus_20160825_MG | ecosystem: Engineered > WWTP > Aerobic digester > Activated sludge | place...
CCAGCGTGAACAAGCCTTTTTCCTTGATGGCCTTGCAGATGGTTCCCTTGGTCACGCCATTGCAGCCGCAGACCTCGGCGTCGTTGGGCATGCTGGCGGCCTTGCTGTGCCCCTCGTGGCCGCCTTCACCGATGTTGGATTCGCCAAACATCAGCTTGTCGCGGATGTCGCTGACGCTGCGACCGTCGCGCAGCAGCTTGAAGTACCAGCTGCCGTCCACCGTGTCGCCATACAGGCAGGCGCCCACCAGCTTGTCGTCCTTGATCACCAGTTTCTTGTAGACACCTTCATGCGGGTCGCTCAGCACCAGTTCCTCGGTGCCGTCACCGCCTTGGAAGTCGCCGGCCGAGAACAGGTCGATACCGGTGACTTTGAGCTTGGTCGAGGTCAGCGATCCCACGTAGCGGCCAATGCCGTACTGCGCCAGATGGTTGGCTGCCACCTTGCCTTGCTCGAACAGCGGCGCCACCAAGCCATAGGCAATGCCGCGGTGCGCGGCGCATTCGCCCACCGAGTAGATGCGCGCGTCGGTGATGGTCTGCATGGTGTCATTGACCACAATGCCTTTGTCGCAATGCAGGCGCATGGCCTGGGCCAGCTCGGTGTTGGGGCGAATGCCCACCGCCATCACCACCAGCTCGGCGGCCACCTCGGTGCCATCCTTGAAACGGATGGCCCTGACCCGCCGCTTGGACGAGGCGTTTGCGTCTTCGCGGTCACTGTCGTCAGCCACCAGCTCCTGAGTCTGTGCGCCGATCAGGAAGCGCATGCCCCGGTCCTCCAGCGACTTCTGCAGCATCTTGCCGGCCACCGCATCGAGCTGTCGTTCCATCAGCGTGGGCATGACATGCACCACGGTGACCGTCATGCCACGACGCATCAAACCGTTGGCGGCTTCCAGCCCCAGCAGGCCCCCGCCAATCACCACGGCGTTCCTGTACTTGGCGGCGGCGGCAATCATGGCCTCGGTGTCGGCAATATCACGGTAGGCCATGACGCCTTCCAGGTCCTTGCCGGGCACCGGCAGCATGAAGGGATTGGAGCCGGTGCACATCAGCAAGCGGTCATAGGACTCCTGCGTGCCATCCTCGGCGTGGACGATGCGTTTCACGCGGTCCACCGCCACCACTTTCTTGCCCGCGTGCAGGGTGATGTGGTTCTCGGTGTACCAATCGAAGGAATTAAGCACAATCTCGTCAAGCGTCTGCTCACCGGCGAGCACGGGCGAGAGCAGGATGCGGTTGTAGTTGGGGTGCGGCTCGGCACCGAACACCGTGATGTCGTACAAGTCTGGCGCCACCTTGAGCAGCTCTTCCAGCGTGCGTACGCCCGCCATGCCGTTGCCGATCATCACCAGTTTGGGTTTCTTCATTGCGCTGCTCCGAGTCGATACAGGCAGGTACAGCAAGGCGCGTGCCAGCCGTGATGGCTGTGAATCGCAGCGTTGTGCACCAATGCAGGGCAGCGTTGCACCACACAGCGCGCTGGACGCTGGCTTCCTAATTGCTTACGCTGTGGCGCATGGCATTCGAACTGGACATCGGCTATGCGTCGCGAGCCGGCCGCAATCAGGTCAACGAGGACTTCTGCGGCGCCATGCTGCCACTGCCAGGCAGCGAAGGCATGGGCGCGATCGCCGCGCTGGCCGATGGCGTGAGTGTCGGCGGCATGGGCAAGGAGGCGGCGCAGACCACGGTCATCAGCCTGCTGCGCGACTACTATGGGACGCCCGAGACCTGGGACACCACGGTGGCGCTGGACCGCATCATCGCGGCGCAGAACACCTGGCTGGCCGGGATCAACCGGCGCCGCCATCCGGCCTTGGGCCTGTGCACGCTCACGGCGCTGGTGCTGCGCGGCCAGACCTACACCGTGGCCCATGTCGGCGATTCGCGTGCCTACCTGCTGCGCGAGGGTACCCTGACGGCCCTGACGCACGACCACGTGATGCAGCACCCCGACCTCCAGCACCAGCTGTTGCGCGCAGTCGGCGCCGACGACAGCCTGGTGGTCGACTACCAGCAGGCGGAGCTGCACGCGGGCGACACCTTCGTACTGCTGAGCGATGGCGTGCACGGTGCAATCAGCGAAGCCGCCCTGCGCAGCCTGGTGGCCGATCAAGGCGCGCAGGCCGCCAGTGAGGTCGTGACGACGGCCGCCCTGCAGGCGGGCGGTCGCGACGACGCCAGCGCGCTGGTGGTGCGGGTGCGGGGCCTGCTCGATGCGGGCCTGCAGGACGAAGACCGCGCCGCCCAGACTCTGCCGATCCCGCCACAGCTGCGCCCTGATCAGCACATCGACGGTCTGCAAGTGGTGGAAGCGGTTGCCGACAATGGCATCAACCTGATTTACCGGGTGATGGACCCAGCCACGCAGAAATCGTATGCACTGAAGACCCTGCACCCACATCGTGCACATGACCGTGAAGAGCGCGCCATGTTGGCGCACGAGGCCTGGTTGGCTAGGCGCCTGCAGGGCTCCCGCGCCGCGGAACATCTGGTACGGCTGCACCCCGCGCCCCCAAACGGCCAGCCCGCCTCGGCGTTCTACCTGCTGTATGACTGGCACGCCGGCGAGACGCTGCAGCAGCAATTGGACCAGCGCCAGCCAATCGGGGTAGCCCAGGCGGTGCTACGGGGCTGCCAAGCGCTCAAGGCACTGGGGCGTTTGCACCGGCAGGGCGTGATCCACCGCGACATCAAGCCTGCCAACCTGCATTGGGGTGCGGATGGCGTGCTGCGCCTGCTCGATCTGGGCGTGGCCCTGAGCGGACGCGAGCCGTCGGTATTGCGTACGCTGCATGCCGGCACCCCCAGCTACGTCAATCCCGAGCAATGGGGCTTCACCGTGAGCTCAGGCGGCGCGCGCCCGGCCGACGCGGCTGCTCGCTTGCCAACGGCGCAAAGCGACCTGTTTGCCCTGGGCGTCACGCTGTATCAGCTGGTGACTCACCGGATGCCCTATGGCGAGGTCTTGCCCTACCAGCTTGGGCGCTACTACCGCGACCCAATCGCCCCGAGTCGCCACAACCCGCAGGTGCCGATCTGGCTGGACCACGTGCTGTTGAAAGCGGTGGCCCGCGATGTGCGTCAACGCTTCGAGACCGCTGAGGAGTTCTTGCTGGCGCTGGAGCGCGGCGCTTCGCGCCCCCTGACCGCTCCGCACGCCTCGCCGCTGATGGCACGCGACCCCAGCGCTGCCTGCAAGCTGGCACTGGGCGTCTCGGCCCTGTTCAACGTCTTGCTGGTCTACTGGCTATTTTTCTTGCCGAAGTAGTCTCCGCTCACTGTGCGGTCCAGCCGCCATCCATGTTCCAGGCCACGCCGCGCACGTTGTTGCCTGCGGGCGAGCAGAAGAACACCGCCAGGTCCCCCAGTTCCTCGGGTGTGGTGAATTGCATCGAAGGCTCCTTCTCCTTGAGCAGCAGCTTGATGGCTTCGTCGTTCGAGACACCCAAGGCAAGAGCCTTGGCATCGACCTGCTTCTGCACCAGCGGCGTCAGTACCCAGCCAGGGCAGATGGCGTTGCAGGTGACGCCGGTGGTGGCGTTCTCCAGTGCTGTGACCTTGGTCAACCCGACCACGCCGTGCTTGGCCGCCACGTAGGCCGACTTCTCGGCCGAGGCCACCAGACCGTGGATCGAGGCCACATTGATGATGCGGCCCCAGTTGGCTGCCTTCATGGCGGGCAGCGCCAGGCGCGTGGCATGGAAGGCGCTGGACAGATTGATGGCGATGATGGCGTCCCAGCGTTCGACAGGGAAATCCTCGATTCGGGCCACATGCTGGATGCCCGCGTTGTTGACCAGAATGTCGACGCGTCCAAACCGCTTGGCGGCGTGCGCCAGCATGGCCTCGATTTCGGCAGGCTTGCTCATGTCGGCGCCGTGGTAGTCCACCTGCACGCCCAGCGCCGCCACTTCCTCTTTGGGGCCCTCGACATCGCCAAAGCCATTGAGCACGATGTTGGCGCCCTGGCGCGCCAGGGCCTTGGCGATGCCAAGGCCGATGCCGCTGGTCGATCCGGTCACAAGCGCTGTCTTACCTTTTAGCATGGGATGAGTCTCCGTCAGGGGTAGTTGGGTACGTCGATTGAATTAGGATGTGGTCAATACCTGGCCCGCGTCCTGGCGGAGCGGTCGGGCCCCATTATCGACCTCGCATTGCACCATGTCTGAACCTACGCTGAACTACGTATCCTGTCCCGACGGCACGGGGGGCCATCGCATGGCGTACTGGCAGTGGGGCGACGCCAGCGCGGCGCGGGTGGTGCTGTGCGTGCATGGGCTGTCGCGCCAGGGCCGCGACTTCGACGTGCTGGCGCAAGCCCTGTGCGCACGCTCGGGCACGCCGATTCGTGTCGTCTGCCCCGATGTGGTCGGACGCGGCCACAGCGATTGGCTGAAAGATCCGATGGGCTACCAGGTGCCGAACTACGCCGCAGACATGCTGGCGTTGCTGGCCCAGCTCAAGCCCGCCACGCTGGATTGGGTCGGCACCAGCATGGGCGGTCTGATCGGCATGGTGGTATGTGGCCAGCCCGGGCTGCCGACGCCGGTGCAGGTTCGCCGCCTGGTGCTCAACGATGTGGGGCCGGTCATCCAGTGGCAGGCGATCCAGCGTATCGGCCAGTATCTGGGTGACACGGGCCGTTTCGACTCGGTCGAGCAGGCCGCCGATGCCATGCGGTCGATCTCGACCACATTCGGGCCGCACACGGGCGCGCAATGGCTGGCGCTGTCGCGTCCCATGCTGCGTCCCCTGGGCGACGGCACGGGCGCGCTGACGCTGCACTACGATCCCGCCATCACGACACCTTTTGCCGGCGTCACCGAGGCATCGGCGGCCCAAGGCGAGGCGCTGCTGTGGCAACTGTATGACGCGATCAGCGCACAGACGCTGCTGTTGCGCGGCGCGCAGTCCGACCTGCTGTCCCGCGATACAGCCATGGCCATGACCCGGCGCGGCCCCAAGGCCCGTCTGGTGGAATTCGACGGCGTGGGCCATGCACCGACGTTGGTGCAGCCCGATCAGGTGGCGGTGGTGAGCGATTTCCTGCTGGCACCCTGATCGTGACGACCACCCCATGAAGAGCCAACCGCACGAACCTGGAGCAGCCGCCCAGCGGCCGCAACTGATCGCTGCCACCGAGCACAGCCTGCCCGAGCAGGTCAATGCCCTGGAGCGCGCGCGCGCCTTCGCCGAGCCGCTGATCGCAGGTGAGACGCTCGATACCGGCGAGAACACGCTGGCCCACGCCGACGCCGTGGCCGATATCCTGAAAACCATCGGTGGCTCGCAGGCGATGCAGGCGGTGAGCTACCTGGTCTACGCCTGCGACCATCTCACCAAACCCCAGGAGGTGATTGCCAAGGCCTTTGGCGAGCAATTTGCCAGCCTTGCGGTCGAGACCACCAAACTGGTGCGCGTGCAACGCCAGGCACGTCTGACGCAGTTGGCGGCGGCCAAGACCGAGGTCGCCATACCCAAGGCGCAGAGCGCCGCCTCGCAGCTTGAGAACGTGCGCAAGATGCTGCTGGCGTTTTCGCGCGATCTGCGGGTGGTGCTGCTGCGCCTGGCCTCGCGCCTGCAGACGCTGCGCCACTTTGCCGCCAGCAAGCTGCCGATCCCGCCGGCCCTGGCGCGCGAGTCACTTCAGGTGTTTGCGCCGCTGGCCAACCGCCTGGGTATCTGGGAAATCAAGTGGGAGATGGAGGACCTGTCGTTTCGCTTCCTGGAGCCCGACACTTACCGCCAGGTGGCGCTGCTGCTGGACGAAAAGAGGGTGGAGCGCGAGGCCTATGTGGAGCGGCTGCGCACCCGGCTGGAGGATGAGCTCAAGGCGCAAGGCATCAGCGCCACGGTGCAGGGCCGGCCCAAGCACATCTACAGCATCGTCAAGAAGATGCGCGGCAAGTCGCTGGGCTTCGATCAGGTGTATGACATCCGCGCGCTGCGCATCGTGGTCGCGACGGTACCCGTCTGCTACGCCGCCCTGAGCTGGGTGCACAGCCAGTTTTCACCTATCACCGACGAGTTCGACGACTACATCGCACGACCCAAACCCAATGGCTACCAGTCCTTGCACACCATCGTGCGCGACGATGAAGGGCGGCCGATCGAAATCCAGGTGCGCACCCAGGCCATGCACGACCACGCCGAGCACGGCGTGGCAGCGCACTGGGCCTACAAGGAGGCCGGCGCCAAGGGTTACGCCGGCGTGTCGGCCAGCAGCGACTACGACGCCAAGATTGCGGTGCTGCGCCAGTTGCTGGCCTGGGAGCGCGACCTCTCGGGCGAGCAGGGGCAGGGTGTGTTCGAGGATCGCATCTATGTGCTCACACCGGATGCGGCCATCGTCGAGCTGCCGCAAGGAGCCACCGCAGTGGACTTCGCCTACAGCGTACACACCAATCTGGGCCACCGCTGTCGCGGCGCGCGGGTCGATGGTCACATGGTGCCGCTCAACACGCCGCTGAAGAACGGCCAGACGGTGGAGGTCACTGTGGTGAAAGAAGGCGGCCCGTCGCGCGACTGGCTCAACCCGGAGCTGGGCTTTCTGGCGAGCCACCGGGCGCGGGCCAAGGTGCGCGCCTGGTTCAACGCGCTGGCTGCGGGCGAAACCGTGGCGCGTGGCCGCGAGGCGGTGGAAAAGCTGCTGCAGCGCGAAGGAAAGACTGCGGTCAAGCTCGAGGACCTGGCATCGCAGCTGGGCTTCAACTCGGCCGACGACCTGTTTGCGGTGGTCGGTAAGGACGAATTCTCGCTGCGCAATATCGAGATCCTGCTGCGCCCGCCCGAGCCAATACCCAGTGATGACGACATCGTCCATCTCAAGAAGCCGCGCAATGGCGCCGAATCGGGCAGGGGCGGGGTGCTGGTGGTGGGCGTCGATTCGCTGATGACACAGTTGGCCAAGTGCTGCAAACCGGCGCCGCCGGATGCCATCAGCGGCTTTGTGACACGCGGCAAGGGCGTCAGCGTGCACCGCTCGGACTGTCCCAATTTGCGCGAGATGGTGGCCAGGAATGGCGACCGTGTGATCGACGTGCAGTGGGGCGCAGCCAAGACCGAGCTGAGTGCGGTCTACCCAGTGGATGTGGCGATCCAGGCGCAGGACCGCCAGGGGCTGCTGCGGGACATCTCCGAGGTGTTCGCCAAGGAGAAGATGAACGTGATCGGCGTGCAGACCCAAACCGTCAAGGGGACCGCCTGGATGACCTTCACGGTGGAGGTGGCGGATTCCGGCCGATTGACCAAGGTGCTGACCACGGTGGCTGATCTCAACGGCGTGCGCTCCGCGCGGCGGCGCTGACGCCAGCCTCACCGCGAGACCGGGCCAGCGCCTGCGCTACTTGCCAAAGATGTTCTTCAATTTGTCGCCGAGCTTGTCGCCGAGCGAGGCACCGGCGCCCGTGCCCGCGCCTGGCATGACCGCCGTGCCAATGGCCGCGCCGATCAGTGCGGCGCGCGTCAGGGTCACTTCCGGCGCATCCAGCGTGCCGCCAATGGCCAGGGGCACACCCACCGCGGTGCCCATCGCGGACGCAGCCAGGTCGACGTTGACGCGCCCACTGAGCGCACGGCCGGGCGAAACGGCCACGTTGCCATTGGCACTGAGCACGCCCGAGCTGGCCACCAGATTGGTCAGCTGAATCGCCCGGCCCCGGGTGGAGACTTGTCCGGCAAGCGTGTCGAGGCGCGTCTCGCCGCCTCGGTTCAGACCTACCGTCTTGACCGCCTTGGCCAGATCAATGCCATGCACCACGGCACTGCGCACATTGAATTTGCTTTGGCTTTGCAGTGCTTCCATCATCCCGCCTACGGTGGTGCTGTGTGCGGACCAGGTCGTATCGGCATCCAGCCGTCCGCTGAGCACCGGCTTCGATGCGTCACTCAGGGCGGCAACCTCGACGGCCCGGGTCTCAAGCTGTCCCTTTAGCGCGAACTTGGCGCCACTTGCAGCGGCAGGAAGCAGTTGGGCGCGGCCCTTGACCGTTCCGCCACCGATCTGCACGGCCACCGACCAATCGCTGCCCTGGCGTTGCAGACGCGCCTTGGCCCCCTGCATGGGACCCTTCAGAACATCGACTGTCACGTCGTCCGGCACGCCCTGCGGGCTCAGGCGCAGGTCCGCGTCGATGGTGATGCGCGTTCCCTGGGCACTCATCCAGGTCAGCCGGTCCAGCACCGTGCGCGCGGGAACGTAGCGCAGTGCCGACGCGCCCTCGGACTCTTGCTCTTTGGCGGCCGGCACCTCGCGTTTCCTGCGTTGCTGAGCGGCCAGTACGGCGTCGATCCCGCCTTGCGGCAGCGTCACGCCGTGCAGCAACAATGTTGCCAACTCAAGACGCCCTTGCAGCAGACCACTCCAGGCCGGTCGCACCTCCACGCGTTCCAGCGTCAGTGCCGGCCGCGTGTCGATCCGGATACCGCTCACGCCCAGCGCCGGCAGCGGCCAGACATCCACGTCCAGACGCTCAAGCTTGACCGGCACGCCCAGCGCATCACCCGCCTCGCGCTCAACCCGCGAGCGAAAGTCGTCGGAGCCAATCCAGTGTTGCAGCGCCCAAAGCCCAGCCAGGGGCAGGCCCAGCAGGAGAGCGAGGGCCAGGGCCATCGATTTCGTAGTTCGACTCATACAGGTATTTTGCATGGGTCGGTTGCGCCACGCGCGGACCATCATCAGGCAGCATTACAAACACTTACTTGGAGCCGTTGCGACCATGGAACGACTGTCGTGGCAGCGCAGCGCGCTTGACCGACAATGGTCGTTCGGAGCGGTCTTGCAGAAGCGGGGAGATTTCATGCGTCGAGTTGGTTTCTGGATTTGGGTGGCGGGCTGGACAGTCGCGTTGTCGGCCTGCGGTGGCGCCACCGACGGCGGCGGCTCCGCGCAGGGCTCGCAGGCGACGCGCCAGGCGTTGATGTCGGTGGCGTCTTTCACGCCTGTTGACTCCATGGCAAGCGCTGCGGCGTCCCAGAATCAGCGCCGGACCCAGCGCGGACCGGCGCCGCAATCGCTCAGTCTGACGGCACCGGCGCTCGAGCAGCGAAGAAGCCTGGAGAGTGATCGCGCCGGTGTCGCGGGCAAGCCGCGTCGCATCGGCCTCGCTCGCGAGGTCACACCAACCCAGTCTCATGCAGCGACCGCCAGCTTCCTGAAGTGGGAGAACAGTGCGCGCGGCGGCAAGGTTGCTGCCGTCAGTTTCTCCTCCAGGGAGGCGCTTGCTGTTCGCCTCGGGCTTGTAGTGCGCAAGATGCCGCTGGACGCCGTCGTTCGGGTCTACGCCCAGAAGGGCAGCACGGTCACCGAGTTGCTGGGCAGTGAAATCCTCACAAGCATCCATCGCAATGTGGACAAGGACGGCGACAGCGAGGCCGCGCGCACGTTCTGGACGCCCCTGGTAGAAGGCGAGGAGGCAACACTGGAGATCGAACTCGCCCCGGGCTCGCCGGTGGAGTCCCTGGTCATCTCCATGCCACGGCTGTCCCACGTTTTCGTCATGCCAACCATGAGCAAGACCGCAGAGTCACAACGCCTCGGCGAAGCCGCCTCATGCCAGGTCGACGTGGCCTGCGCCTCGGACGTCGATACCGAGAGCAGCGCCACCGCCCGCATGGTCTATGTCGCGGCCAGCGGCGACAGCTACCTGTGCACGGGCACCTTGTTGGCGGACGCAGCCAGAAGCCGTACCCCCTATTTTCTGAGCGCCTACCACTGCATTTCGCGGCAGTCCGAGGCATCGTCATTGGTGACCTACTGGTTCTACCGTGCCTCCTCGTGTGGCAGCGGCGTGCTGAGCGCCAGTGCCGCGTCGCTCAGCAGCGGGGCCACCTTGTTGTATACCAGCAGGAATACCGACACCTCGTTCATGCGCCTGAGCGCTGCGCCACCAGCGGGCGCCGGCTTCGCCGGGTGGGATGCCAACACCCCCGCTGGCCTGGAGACCATCATCGGACTGCATCACCCTCGGGGAGATATGCAGAAGATCAACCGGGGTACCCTGGCGGGATTCAAGACCTGCACGGAAGCGGATGCCGAGGGCAACTACAGCTGCATGGAGTCCTCGGCCAGCGGCGCCAACCACCTGTCTTCCCGCTGGGGCAGCGGCGTTACCGAAGGCGGCAGCAGCGGATCAGGCCTGTTCAAGACCGTGGACGGCGCGAAGTACCTGGTCGGCCAATTGCACGGCGGCTCGTCCAGTTGCACCAGCCCCAGCAGTACCGACTCCTATGGCCGCTTCGATCTGGCGTACGGCGACGGGTTGAAGAACTGGCTGGATCTGCCGGCGCGCAATCCCGTCTACCGCTTCTTCAACGTCTCCACGGGAGCGCACTTCTTCACCATCAACGCCGCCGAGCGTGATTTCGTCAAGGTCGCGTACCCGGTGTTTCGATACGAAAGTGAGGCGTTCTATGCCTACGCCCAGAATGCCAGCGGCTTGAGCCCGATCTACCGCTTCTTCAACACCAGAACCGGCGCGCACTTCTACACCATCAACGAGGCGGAGAAGAACTTCGTCATCGCGACCTACAAGGAGTTCAACTACGAAGGTCCGAGCTGGTATGCACAAGCCGGTGGCGGCAATGGCACGACGCCGCTCTACCGCTTCTTCAACACGGTCACCGGCGCGCACTTCTAC
>Ga0154020_10010397_pt1 | contig 10644 bp, 7 predicted proteins | sample Klosneuvirus_201_FD_109709 | JGI IMG/M metagenome (GOLD analysis project Ga0154020, IMG submission 109709) | Active sludge microbial communities from wastewater, Klosterneuburg, Austria - Klosneuvirus_20160825_MG | ecosystem: Engineered > WWTP > Aerobic digester > Activated sludge | place...
CTGAAGAACGTCACCGGCACGTGCGAATGACCGAGGAAACACACGCGCGTATGTAGCTTTTCGAGCGAGAGCCGCGCGTCCTGGCTGGTCTGGATGTAGTCGAAGAGATCAGGGAAGTTCAGCGAGCCGTGCACGAGCGTGATTTCTTCGTTCACTTCCTGGATCAGCGGCAGGTCCTTGAGGAACTGCATGTTCTCTTCGGCGAGGTTGTCGCGCGTCCAGTAAACGGCCTGCTTGGCGTAGGTGTTGAAAAACTCGATTGAGAGTTTGCCGCAAACCGCCCAGTCGTGGTTGCCGGCCACCACGGGGATCTTCATTTTGCGCACGATGTCGCAGCATTCCTGCGGGTTGGCGCCGTAGCCTACGATGTCGCCCAGACAGAGAAACTTCTCTGCGCCCTGCTTCTTGGCGTAATCGAGCACTGAAGTCAGTGCTTCGAGGTTCGCGTGGATGTCGCCAAAGATTGCGTAGCGCACGGCCGCCCCGAGCGTTGTTAAACACAGAGCCGGCACAATGCCGACTCAGCTAGTCCAGATTGAATGCTACCGGATAAGGGTAAAAAGCCCAGCGTCCAGCGCAATGCTGGCTTGTGGCCTTCTATGCGGCGGACTTGAGTCGCAAATGCAGGGCATCGGCGGCCAGCCCGACAGTGGCCCAGCACGCCGCGTGCAGGACGAGCCAGGGCAGCGCGGCCCCGCTGTCGTCGCCCCAAAGCCGCGCTGTGAGGTCGTAGCGGGCGAAGTCTGGCAACAAACGCGCGACGGGCCCAAGGGCGGGCGCCGAAAAGCCGACGATGTAGATTAACAGGAAGGCAATCGAGATTAGAAGCGGCCGGCGCGCGCGAGAGATTGGCTGTGCGAAGGCCAGTAACACCGCCATCGTGATCCATTGACCAAAGATGGGCGCGGCCAGAGAAAGGGACTCCGCCAGTACGGTGGTCTGGCCGCGATAGGAAAAGATTTGCGGCTCCGCCGCCGCGAACCACGCCAGCGCACCGACGATGCCGCCGGTGCTGATTAACAGCAGCACACTGATTACAAGCAGCCGCCCAAAGTAAAGACCAAGCGTAAGCGTGTTGGCCGAAACCGGCTGCACCAGCATCAGGCCCTCGGCCTCGCCTTCGCTGTCATCGCGCGGAAGGCAGAACAAAAGCGCTGCCAGCGCACCAAAAATGCCAAGGGTGTAAACGCCAAGTTCCTTGAGTTGCACCAGTTCATAACCCAGGCCAAAGGCCGCGAAGTAGCGCAACGTCAGGATGAACAGCACGGAGGCCAGCGCAACCAAACGCGTGCTCGCGCGACGCCAGAGGTCGAGGGATGTGGCAAACGTGAGTGCGGCTAAAGCGTGCATGTGGCGATTGTCGATTGCCGATTGTCGATTGTCGAGGGCAGCGGGTAACCGGTGTCAGGTTTCGGGTATCGGGAAAAGGCGGCGTACGCAAGCCGGTTCTCCTGATACCCGAAACCCGGTACCTGATACCGATTTGAATTACAGCGTCTGCGAGCTGACTGGTTAGCGTACGAGCGGGTAGATGTCGCGATAGAACAGGCGCGTGTCGCTGAACATGGGCGTGATCTGTTCGATGTCGGCGTACTTGATCCAGCGGAATGCCTCAACTTCGCCCGCCTGCGGCGTGACTTTCTTGGGCCCATCAAGGCGGCACAGCCACCAGTGCAGCACGAAGTGCGAGCCGCGCGTGACGCTTTCCCAAAGCTTGCGCTCGGGAATCACTTTCAGGCCGACTTCCTCGGCGGCCTCGCGCACGCAGGCTGCGGCCTGCGCTTCGCCATCGTCCATCTGACCCGTCACGTTGCTCCAGTAGCCGCCATAGGTGTCTTCACGGCCGCGCTCGATGAACAGCATCTCATCGCCATCTTCAATGATAGCGACAATGGCGTGGCGAAGTTTCGCGTGTCGAGGATCCATTCGTTCGCTACGCATCGGGCAAGCGTTGAACTTTCCCCTGGCATTTCAGGTCTTTTGTCCCGACCTTGCGCGAACAGAATCCATCGGGTGAAAACGTGATAACATGGCCAGTCACGTTCTTTGCTTCGTGTTCCAGAAACTTCAGCGATTTCTGGTGGTTCTCGTCGCTCTGTGAAGCGTCATAGGCGACCATCGTCGTCATAGAAAACGATGAACCGGACGACAAAGCCCCGTCGGGATTTAGCGTGAGATTGTAGTCGTTGGTGTGAATTACCAGAGAACCTGTCAAATTACAGGCTAGCTCCGTTTTCGCGCCATTTAGGTAGAGGGAGACCACGGCGTGATCAATGCCATCGTAGGCAACCCTGAATGCAACGGCGTTCCATACGTCGGACGCGACAAGAGTGCTCGATCGAAGCGTGTGTACGTTCCCGAGGTAGTCTGATAGCTCGACGCTCAACGACTGGTCGGGGTGCCGCGAAAACGAAATGCGATGCTTGGACGTCGGGCTAGCAAATTGAATGATCTCTTTGGGCGTTGTGGCGGTCTGTGGCAGGAACTTCATGCAAGTTCCAACCCAAGCACCTTTGCATTGGATAGCACGTGTTAGCGGCCCCAATGCAAGAAATGTTCTGTCCGTAATTGATCGCAAAGTTTGATGGGTCGGGCCTTTGCCAGCCATCAACAGAGCTTTGTCTAAGCCGAGCAAGTGCTTTTGCTCCGCGTCGGGTTGACCCGAGTGAACGCCACCCTTTATGTTCGCGTGGTACTTAATCAGATCACGAACAGTGTACGTCACGCCTTTTACTTCCAGGCAAGCGACATCCAAGAACTGTTGCGAACTCAGTAGTTTGCGGAATTGTGAATTGATAGGCGGATTATCCGGATCAAGTGTGTGCCACGCGAATACCGGTTGAGGTAGAGACGCAGGCATTGGACCTGGCACGGCAACATCAAATTGAAACTTAAACCGGAAGTAGCTATTGGCCTGATCACTTAGTGTGTGGTCGTCCACCAAAAGCTGGCGAAGCAGTGCGGCGGCCTTTGCGACCTCATAGTCGGAGGAGCGATCGATTCTCTCTCGAAGCTCTCTGATTGTTTCAAGGAAGGTCGGCGTGTGGTCAATCGGTGGCGCTAGAATTCGTTTTTGGTTTGCCACCGCTTGTTGAATCAGCTGCGGCAGTTCTTTGGGATCGACTTTGCCCTTGAGCTTGCGCATGCATTGGCCGACCAGAAACTTCAGCGCGGCTTCTTTGCCTGCGAGATAGTCCTTCACAGCCGCGTCTTTGAATTCGGCGATCACGGCGGCAATGGCTGCGGCCACGGCGGGGTCTTCGGCGCCGCCGGCGGCTTCGATCAGCTTGCCCATGCGCTTGGCGACTTGCTCGGCTGATTCATCGGTGCCGAGCATGGCGTGGAATACTTCTTTGGCGGTGACGTTGTTCAGCTTGCGTGCCTCGAGAAGGCTGATGAGTTCAACCAGTTTCTCGGGCGAAATCTTCAGGTCAGCCAAGGCCGCGTTGCGCTCGGCCAGCGCGTGGTTCAATTCGCCCGCGACCCAGGCGCCGATTTTGCGCGGCTGGTCGTAGAGCTTGACTGTGGCTTCAAAGAAATCGCCGAGATCGCGCTCGGTGACCAGGTATTCGGCCTCGGAGCGTGCGAGCTTGTAGTCGTCTAAAAAGCGCAGGATGCGCTTTTCGGGGAGCTCCGGCAGATTGCGGCGCACCTGCTCAACCCAATCGCGGCTGATTTCGAAGGGCGCCAGGTCAGGCTCGGGGAAGTAGCGATAATCGTTCGCTTCTTCTTTGCTGCGCATGGGGCGCGTTTCGAGCTTGTCTTCGTCCCAGAGCAGGGTTTCCATGTGCAGCGTGCCACCGGCTTTGGCGATGCGCTTCTGGCGCGCGATTTCAAAGTTGATCGCCGCCGCGACACTCTTGAAACTATTCATGTTCTTGACTTCGCAGCGCGTGCCGAACTTGGCCTGGCCCACGGGGCGAATGGAGATGTTCGCATCGCAGCGCAGAGAGCCCTTCTCCATCGAGAGTTCGCTGACATCGAGGTAGCTCAGGTTGCGCTTGAGCGTGGTCAGATAGGCGTGGGCTTCCTCGGCGCTGCGCAAATCGGGCGCACTCACGATCTCGACGAGCGGCGTGCCCGCACGATTGAGATCAACGAGCGTGCCGCCCTCGAGGTGGATGCTCTTGCCCGCATCTTCTTCCATGTGCGCGCGCGTGACGCGGCACACGCGCGGGTTGCCCTGCGCATCTTTGATGGGCAGTTCAAGCATGCCGTCAAAGCACAGAGGCGTGTTGTCCTGGCTGATCTGGTAGCCCTTGGGCAAATCGGGGTAGAAATAATGTTTGCGATGAAAGCGAATCGAATGCGCGATCTGGCAATTGAGCGCCAGACCCACGCGAATGCCGAATTCGAGCGCGTGGCGGTTGACCACGGGCAACGCGCCGGGCAGGCCAAGACAAACAGGGCAGGTAAGAGAATTCGCGGGCGCGCCAAATTTCACTTCGCACGAGCAGAACATCTTGGTGCGCGTTTTGAGCTGGACGTGCGTCTCGAGGCCGATGACGGCTTCGTATTCGACGGTGGATGGTGATGAGACGGTCATAAGAGTAGCTTAGCCATGGAGGACACGGAGTTCACGGAGAAGGCATCACGTTTTCTTGTAAAGTGCCTCAAGATCGTCGGCCAAAACCAAGCCATCCGGCACCAACTTTCCGAGTACAAGATTATCGCCTGAATCCCAGCCGAAGCCCAGGCCCAGCGAGGAGTTGACACCAAGCAATCGGGCAGGACCAATGATCTGGATGGCGTGTGCCCAGGCAAAAGCCACAAATGCTTCGGAGATCGCTTGCTCAAGCCCAATGTACCCTGCGTCCTTGGTTCGCATTTCGAAGCGATTGAGTGGCTTTAGCGCCTTTGAATTGCAGTACCGCCCGTTGGGAAACCACGATGGGTTGCACGCCCAATCGACACCAGCATCGATAAACCGTGACGTGCCTGCGACGTAACAATCCGTGTTCGTGCGCCGCAACAGACCCACTGGGTTGAACAGGCCAATCCAAAGCGCCTTTAAAGACCCCGGCGGTTCCAATTCAAAAGGTTTTGGAAACCACTTGGCGAATTGAGAAAGGCCCTTCTTCCAATCAACCGCGTCCACTTCGGACCAGATTGAATGGGGAGCCATCTCTCTGCAACTCGCGCAGATCGTGGCCATTTGGACGTCGATGGGACGCAGAGCACGCAGTTCCTGAAGCACGTACTTTCGCACCTTACGGACATCAACATGCAGTTCTTTTGCACACATGTCTCACGCCTACTGCTCGACGCGCCGGTGCCTTTGTCAGCGCTCTCCGTGTCATCCGTGGCTCACGGCTTTGTTCTGTAAATCGTGCGCGGAAACGGAATCGCCTCGCGCACGTGATCGACTCCGGAAATCCATTGCACGCAACGTTCCACGCCCATGCCGAATCCGCCGTGCGGCACGGTTCCGTAGCGCCTGAGATCGACGAACCAGTCGATGCTGTCCATGGGCACGTTGTGTTTCTTGATTTGCGCCATGAGTTCGTCGTAGTTCTCTTCGCGCTGCGAGCCGCCGATGATCTCGCCCACGCCTTCGGGTGCGATCACGTCCACGCACATCGCGCGCTCGGCGTTTGCCGGGTCCTTCTTCATATAGAAGGCTTTGACGTGGCGCGGGTAGCGGTGGATGCACACACACTGTTTGAAATGCATGCCCACGGCGGTTTCATCGGCCGCGCCGAGGTCATCGCCGAATCCCTGTTTCAAAATGTCGCCGCTGAGTTTCACGAGCGCGGGGTCGCTCGACTTCGCGTACTCCTCTTTCAGCCTCGCCAGCAGCTTCTGGATCTCGTCATAGCTCACGCGCGGGAACGGTTTCGCCACCTGTTCGAGCACGGTGGTGTCGCGCTCGAGCGCTTTTAGATCTTCTTTGCAGCGCTCGAGCGTGCGCGTGACAACGTAGCGAATCTGCTCTTCGGCGAGATCCATGATGCCGTCAAGCTCGAGGAACGCGACTTCGGGTTCCACCATCCAGAACTCGGTCAAATGGCGGCGCGTCTTGGATTTTTCCGCGCGGAACGTTGGACCGAAGACCACGACTTTGCCAAAGGCCATGCAGCCCGATTCGCCATACAACTGGCCGCTTTGCGTGAGGTAGGCTTTCTCGTCGAAGTACGGCACTTCGAAAAGCGTCGAGACACCTTCACAGCTCGCCGGTGTGAAGATCGGCGAGTCAAAGAGAACGAATCCCTTGTTGTAGTAGAAATCGCGAATCGACTGCACCACTTCGCTGCGAATGCGCAATGCCGCGTGTGGCCGCTTGCTGCGCAGCCACAGGTGGCGGCGGTCGAGCAGCCAGTCAATGTTGGGCACGTCTTCCGTGATCTGGATCGGGTAATCTTTGCTCTCGCCCAGAATCTTGAACTTGCGGCAGGTGAGTTCGACGCCGATGGGTGAACGCGCATCCTCGCGCACTTCGCCGGTAATCTCGACGCTGGTTTCAATGCCCGCAGCCTTGGCCGCGTTGAACTCGGCTTCGCTGACATCCTGCTTGCCCATCACGGCCTGCACGAAGCCTGAGCCGTCGCGCACCTGCAGGAACTGAATTTTGCCCGAGCCGCGCTTGTTGTAGAGCCAGCCGTGAATCTCGACGGTCTGGCCGGTGTGTTTTTTCAGTTCGCGAATGTCAACGAAAGCCATGGCATGTCCTCAACGAAGGGGCGGCATGATGCGCAACGCAGGCCATTCGCGCAAGCACAGGGCGTTCTATAGTGGGTGCGATGGCGCTGACCGACATCATCCTTGCCGAGCCCGCACGCCTATGGCTGGCGATGGGCTGCGGCTCTGCGGCCTTGCTGGCGGGGTTGGTGGCCGGCAAGAGGCACTGGCTTGGTGCAAGGGTTCTGGCGGGCGCGATTCGGTTTGCGGCGTTGTTTCTTGTTGGGATTGTACTGGCTTCGCCAAGCGTTGAAGCAACCAGCGAAACGCGCTTTGAACCGCAAGGGCATTGGCGGTTGTGGCTGTTCAGCTCAACGCCCGTAGAGTCGCCCGATTTGTTCCATGAAAACCCGTACGCATTTGCATCGAGGGTTCGTAACGCGATTTCCGCTGGAAAGCCGCCAGCCAGAGTAACCGTGTCTGGCCCTCGCGACGTTGCGCTGATTGCACGCGCATTGGTCTTGGCACTAGGCGTCCCATGCACAGCAGATTTTCAGCCGACTCTGCCAGGGCTGCAACAAGATGTTCTCGGAGAGATCAGGGGGCCCTCAATGCTGGCGCCGGGTGAGGCACTTGAGGGCAGCATCGACGTGTTTGGCGGCATGTACATGATTGAATCGGGCAATGTCCAGTTCATGTTCCCACCGCTGCGGTTCAATGTTGATAGTCGCGAAGAAGCGCGATTGAAGCCTCTCGATCGCGGACCCTTGGCTTTGCCATCTACTCCCCTTCCGACGGGCCGTCATGTGTTGACCGTGGAGTTGCTCAACAACGATGGCAAGGTCATCCAGCGCGTGGGCCACGTTGTTCGCGTCGGCGCACCGCCGCGCCTCCTGGCCGTTGGGCTGGATAGCGCGGCTTTCGAGCAACTGTCCGTGCTTGCGCCCAGCTTCACGCGCAAAGCCGTGGAGCCGCGCGAGATGACAACTTCGCTTTTGCGCGAGAGCGAAGTTGTGGTCATGCCCGTAAGTGCGGGTGTGCGCATCACGGCTGCGCAATCAAGTGAACTTGCTCAGTTCGTGGCTAATGGCGGCGGGCTTTACGTCACGGGCGATGGCGCGGCCCAGACCAATCAGGCCTACCTCGACAACCAGTTCCGCCAGTTGCTGCCCGTGCGCATGCTCAACCAGAAACAGGAACCTCCGCCGGATAACCCCATCAAGGAAGAAAAGGGCCAAAGCGATATCGCAGCTGTGAGCATGGTGTTTGTAATCGACCGCAGCAACAGCATGAACGCCGTTATCAAAGGCGGCGTCACTCGCTGGCAGGTGGCCGTGGAGAGCATCAAACAGGCGCTGACCAAACTGGACCCATGGGACCGCGCGGGCGTGCTCAGCTTCACGCTCGCGCAGAACTGGCAATTCAAGCCCAAGGTGATTGCCCCCTTTGACCGCGAGCTGATTGCCAAACGCCTGCTCGCGCTCAAGACGGACGACCAATACGACAAGTCCGGATACAACACGGATATTTACAAGGCAACGCAGGAAGCGCTCAGCGTGATCGACCAGGAGCGCAGCGCCGTCAAAGTGGTAGTCGTGCTCACCGACGGCGGCGACCGCGACAACGATGACGGCAGCGTGCGCGACCACCACAAACTGGCCGAAGAGGCCATGAGCAAAGGCATCAACATCTACACGCTTGGCATTGGCTCCGAATTCACCGGAGCGGACCACTACTCGCAGGCCGCCAAGAAAGTCATACGCGGTTTGGCCACCAAGGAGGAATTCTCTTACATCGCGCCTGATGAAGATGCCGCCGCCACCGCGCAGGTAGTCTTCGTGCGCGCCGTCGAATTTGCCTACAAGGCCTACGACGACAAAATGAAGGCGCGCGAGAAAGAGCGCCGACCCATGGAGCCCAAGGATCCCAAGGTGGACGTACTCGAAGGCAAGTTCGCGCTCTCACTCTCGCCTGTGGGGCGTCAGCTCTTTGGCATGCGCGAATTGCCCGAACCCGCGCCGCGCCTGTTGAAGTATGTGCGTTGCCAGTTGCGTCCTGACAGCGCGTTGGCGCTGGCTTTCTCGCCGCCGGAAGGTGAGGCATCCCCCGTAGCTCTGGCACTGGCCAGCAATGGGCTGGGGCGCGTAGGATTCTGGGCCAGCGGCAGTGATGCACAGTCCCTGGGCGAGGTGGCCCAATGGGCAGAGTACCCGCGCCTGGTAGCGCAAACGTTGCGCTGGTTGATTCCGCGAGAGGATCCCCAGCCGCGCCTGGTGGGCGGTGCGACTATGGCGGGCATCGGGCTGATTGATCCCATTGAGGAAGCGCGTTACTCGCTGCGAACGGGCGAGCGTACGGTTGGGCTGTTGCTGCGCGACGGTGTGTTGCGTGCGGCCGCGGGCGCGCTGCCGGAAGGCGACGCCGAAATAGTGGAACAACTGGGCGCGCAGGAACGCGTGATCGGCGATGTATTCCTCGCCGAAGTTCCGCAGGTCACTTCGCGCCAGACTCCGCTGGACAACGCGCCGGCATGGCCGGCGCTCAAACGCAAAGCGCCCGAGATCCAGACTCGCCGCGAGCCGGCGCATGACGCGGCGGCGCTGTGCCTGCTGGCCATGCTCACGCTCATGCCGCTTGAGCGCCTGATTCGCCGGCGCAATTGAGCGCGGGCGCAAAGTTGGTAAACTGACCTCATTGATTCCTGACTACATCCTGCGCAACAGCACCTTGGCCAACTACGACCCCATCGTTATCACCAGCGGCGATCCGTCCGGTATCGGCCCGGAAGTGACCCACAAGGCGCTTTGCAGGCTGATCCGCGCCAGGCGCATCCTTGACCAGCGGCCGATCCTTGTAATCGGCGATGCGCATCTTTACGCGCGCCACCTCGCGCGGCCGGCGGAGATGCACAAGTACCACATCCTTCCGTGCGAAGACACGCTTGGTGCCGTGGATTACTTCTTGAGCGAGTTCCACCCGCGCAAGGGCCACGCCTGGCGCCCCGTGTTTCTGGACTGCGGCCACCCGGACTTCAAACGGCCAAAGAAAGGCAAGGTCGGGCGCAGGGCGGGTGAGCGCGCGGCGCTTTATCTTGACGTGTCAATCGAACTGGTGCTCAACGGGCACGCCGACACTGTGGTCACGGCGCCGATCTGCAAGGAGGCGGTGCACAGGGCGGGATTCGACTACCCGGGACAGACCGAGTTCTTCGGTGAATGCCTGGGCGTGCTCGAGCCCACCATGATGCTTGTGGGCGGCGGCCTGCGTGTTTCGCTGGTCACGATACATGAACCGATTGCACGTCTGCCGAAGCTGATTACCCCACAGGCCGTGCTGCAGACCGTGCGCGCCACGGCGCGCGCGCTGGCCCAGGATTTTGGCGTTGCAAAGCCGCGCATTGCGGTTTGCGGTCTGAACCCGCACGCGGGCGAAGCGGGGCACATCGGCAAGGAAGAGCGTACGGCGATCATTCCCGCGCTCAAAGTCTTGACGCGTCAAGGCCTGAACGTGAGCGGGCCGCTGGCGGCCGACAGCGCCTTTGCGCTCGCCCGCAGGGGCCAGTTTGACGCCGTGGTCGCGATGTACCACGACCAGGGGCTGGTGGCCGTGAAAACGCTGGCGTTTTCATCGGGTGTGAACGTCACGCTGGGCCTGCCGATTGTTCGCACAGCGCCAGACCACGGCACCGCCTTTGACATCGCAGGGAAGCTGGTGGCTGATGAAGGCGCCATGCTGGAGGCGATTGTTCTGGCCCACGAGCTATCGCAGCGCAGAGCCATGCCAGTGGCGCCTTCCAGCAAACGGAAAAGCACGAAGTGACTTGATCCTGGCAGCGGCCAGCGTAGCGTTGGCGCTCGATTTGCTTTTTTGACCCGTACGTCAAATTTCCTCAATTCGGGAGCATTCATGAATCTCTTGGCAAATACACGAATCAGGCTCGCCTGCTTTGCCGGCATGGCCATGCTGGGCATGTTGCTTGGCGGTTGCAGCGGCGATGACGATGACAAGAAGGGCGGCGGCTTTGGC
>Ga0154020_10010398_pt1 | contig 10643 bp, 9 predicted proteins | sample Klosneuvirus_201_FD_109709 | JGI IMG/M metagenome (GOLD analysis project Ga0154020, IMG submission 109709) | Active sludge microbial communities from wastewater, Klosterneuburg, Austria - Klosneuvirus_20160825_MG | ecosystem: Engineered > WWTP > Aerobic digester > Activated sludge | place...
CGCTACGCGGTTCCGACGCCCCACGGACCCGCCCGAAGCCACGCGGCCAGCTCGTCCGCGGCGAGGGGCGGCGTCAGGTGATAGCCCTGAACGAAGTCACAGCCGAGGTGCTCGAGAAGGCGGCAGGTGGCCTCGTCCTCGACCCCCTCGGCGACGGCCGCGTGCCCGAAGGCGTGGCTCAGGTCGATCGTGGCGCGGACGATGGCCGTGTCGCTCTCGCTGGCCCGCATCTCCTGGATGAACGACCGGTCGATCTTGATCTCGGTGACGGGGAGCTGCTTCAGATGGGTGAGCGAGAAGTAGCCCGTTCCGAAGTCGTCGATCGCGAGCGAGAGCCCCATCGCCCGGAGCTCCTTAAGGAGCGCGATCGCTTGGAGCGGGTCGGCCGCGAGCGCGCTTTCGTTGAGGTCGAGGGCGAGCGCGGACGCGGGAAGCCCGTGGGCGCTCAGCACGTCGGCGACGCGGCCGGGAAAACGGGTGTCCTGGAGGTTCCGCGCCGCGATGTTGACGGCCACTCCGACCGGTAGCCCCGCGTCGCGCCACTCCCGGCACTGTCGGCACGCCAGGGTGAGGACGCGGGTCGTGATCGCGTCGATGACGCCGCTGCTCTCCGCGAGGACGATGAAGCGGTCCGGTCCGAGAAGCCCCAGCTGCGGATGGCGCCACCTCACGAGGGCTTCCACACGTTCCACGCGCCGGCCCGCCAGACGGACGACGGGCTGGTAATGCAGCTCCAGCTGCCCGCCGTCGGCGAGCGCCCGCTTCAGGTCGGCGATGAGCGCCAGCCGCCCGGCGCTGTGAGGGTCGTTCTCCTTGCTGTAGACCGCGTAGCCGCTGGCCGCGTGCTTGGCGGCATACATCGCGACGTCGGCGCGTCTCATCAGGGTGGCGGCGTCGGTCCCGTGCTCGGGACAGAGGGCGATGCCGATGCTGGCGCCCACGTCGAGGACCTGACCCTCGACGACGAAGGGCCGCTGCAGCGCCTTCAGGATCTTCTGCGCCGCCAGGATCGCCCCCTCGACGTCGTCGAGGAACGGCAGGAGGACCGCGAACTCGTCGCCGCCCAGCCGGGAGACCGAATCGGTGGCCCGCAGCTCGGCACGGAGCCGCGCCCCCACCTCGCGGAGGAGCTGGTCGCCGCTCTGGTGGCCGAACGTGTCGTTGACCTCCTTGAACCGGTCGAGGTCCATGAACAGGAGGGCGAGCGACGCCTTCGTGCGCGAGGCGGTGAGGAGCGCCTGGTCGAGCCTGTCCTGCAGGAGGATCCGGTTCGGCAGGTCGGTGAGCGCGTCGTGGAGCGCCTGGTGCTCGAGGGCCGCGAGCTGCCGCGCGCGCTCGCTCACGTCCCGGAGGATGCCGATCCAGTGCGTCAGCCCTTCCACCATGTCCTGAATCGGCATCACGTGGAGCTCCAGGGCGTACGACGAGCCGTCCTTCCGGTGGGCGGTCATCTCCCCCCGGAACGCCTTCCCGAGCGCGAGGTTCTGGTCGAGCGACTCCTCGGTCTCCCGGTCGCTCGCGGCCACGCCGATGGCCGAGAGCCCGCTCCCCACGGCCTCCTCGCTCGAGAGCCCGGTCATCCGCGAGAAGCCGTTGTTGACGAAGACGATCCGGGGCCCCGCCGCGTCGGACGCGGGCTTCATGATGACGATCCCCTCGTCCGCGTTCTGGACCGCCGAGCCGAGGAGCCGCAGCTGCTGCTCGGTTCTCTTTCGCTCGGTGATCTCGCCCCGCAGGAGCTCGTTGGTGGCGAGGAGCTCGGCCGTGCGCGCCTCCACCCGCCTCTCGAGGTTCTCCTGGTGCCGCCGGAGCTCGTCCTCCATCCGCTTTCGCTGGAAGAACTCCGGAACGGTCACGCGGACCGCGCCCCTCTCGGAGCGCGCGATCGAGGCGCCGGACGTCTCCTTCACATAGCGTTCGAGGTGCTCCTCGATCCGGGACGGAGGCGCCATGATGAAGCGACAGCACTCGCTACCAGCCGCCAGACATTCGACCTCGGCGGCGACGAGGGGGAACCCGAAGCTCTCCTCGCACCAGCCGGACGAATAGCCCGAGCTCATCACGCAGACCGGCACCTCGCTCTTGCGGCCTCGCGTGACCCAGGCGTCCGACTCGAACGAGAACGGGTGGTCGTAGATGAGGTAGTAGTCGTCGTCGGGCGTGGGGCGGGATTCCGGGAAGATTCTCACGAAAGCCCAGCCGGCGAAGGCGAAGTGGACGGGGCCCGCGGAGAGCATCTCCACGGGATCGTGCACGCCCATCTTCCGGTGGAAGCTCCTCGCGTCGGCTCTTCCCATCGCGTGGGCGAGGTCGAACAGGATGTTCGTGGCCACGGCCCGGGCGTTCCCGGGCCCCTCGTCCTGATAGAGCGACATGACGAGGTCGAAGAACTCCACCGACATCGACGCGGCGCGCACCAGGATGTAGCGCTCCCCCGAGATGGTGATCGTGCTCTGGTCGGGCTTCTCGACGCGTTCGCTGAAGTAGCGCCGGACGTAGTCCTGGGCCCTCAGGAATATCGGTTCGAAGGGGGGCGGGACGCTGACCGTCTCGAGCGTTTCCAGCCCCCCCACGGACCGCGCCGCCGGGATCCGCCGGGCCGACTCTCGCCGTCCCGGTGCTGGCGCCCGTCGGTCAGGGTCGCCGCCCCGCGGAGGATGGGTGTTCCTCGCCATGGCCGAACGGCGATGATTCTACGTCTCGCCCCACGACGTCGGACAGATGAACGACGCCATCGGCATCGAGGCGTGCGCGCGGCTCGCCCCCCTCACGACGGGCGGCCTTTGACTACGCCTTGGACTTCGCCAGCTTGATCGCGGCCTCGACTCCCTGCTCGGAGCGGACCTTCCGGACGCTCGCCTTGTCGGCTTCGGACAGGCCTCGAATCGCGGCCATGTAGACGCCCTGGAACGCGAGGTTGGGGTTCGTGTTCTTCCCCTTCGCGCGCGCCTTCCGGGCAGGCTTCGGCGCGGCAGTGGCGGGGGCGGCCTTCTTCCGGGCGCTTCCCTTCGCCGCCGGCTTCGCGGGAGAAGGCGTTCCGCTCTTGAAGTAAGTCGTGAGCGCTTCCAGGGGCGAGAGGGCGTGGGACAGCTCGGCGAGTGTGGACTGCAGTTCGGCAAGTAGTGTGAAGATCGGTCTCGGCATGAGGCCTCCTGTCGGCATTGTAGGGGCATTGTCACCGTCACAGTCCTCGACGCTGTCGACAGCGCTGCGCGCCAGTCGCATCCTCCTGTCCGGCCCCTTCGTCCTCGCCTCCTTGACACACCCCTGGGCACGTCCCACCTTTCCTCCGTGCGCTCGAGTCGCCATCGTCCCTTCTGGCTCGCCGTCCTCGCCGTTCCCGTCGCTCTCGCCGCCACCGCAGGACCGGGCAGAGCCAGCTCGGGTGACCCGGACCCGCTCGCCGAGGAGATCGCGCGCTGGTCTCTCTACCTGAAGAGCAACACCTCCACGGACGAGATGTGGCGGGAGGTGAAGCAGGCCACCGAGCCGGCGCTCGCCCGCGCCGAGGAGGCGCTGCGAGACGGCCACCGCCTGCTGGCGCTCCACCGCCTCGCGAGCGCGAGACTGAACCTGTCGGCCTCGGCCTTCCTGGCCGAGCACCCCGCGGAGCAACGAAAAGCGATGTCCGCGCTGGAAGCGGAATGGACGCGGATGGGCTCCAGTCTGAACGGCGACCTCGGCTCGCTTTCCGCGACGGGCCTCGACGGCGTGCGGCCCGCGGCGATCCGGGCGCTCGGCGAAGCGGCGCTTCCACAGGTGCGGATCTACTACGACGCCAGCCTCGAGTACGGTCGCAGCACGACGGCCGAGAGCGGCTTCTTCTACCTGGGCGCCGCCCGGGCGCAGCGGGAGTTCGCCGCGCTCTGCCGGTCGCTCGCCGTCGCATCGCCGCTCGGTCAGCCGGCGCTCCGCCCGCTCGACGGCGAGCTCGACGCGCTCGAGGGGGAGATGCTCGCGGCGTACCGGCCACCCGCCTCCATCGACAGGCATTCCGAGTTCATCGCCGCGAGCTCCGCGTTGAAGGAGGCGCGCGAGCTGAACGGGGCCGGCCTCCGGCACGGCGCGCTGCTCCGGTACCTCCAGGCGGCGCTCCGGGTCGCCCCCCTCCGCCCGTCGCCGTCCACGCTGGATGGCGAGGCGTTCGCCGGGAAGCTCCGCGAGCTCGACACCCGCCTGTCCTCGGGCGCCGTCGACCACAGCATCGGGCGCCTCTTCCTCGAGCTCGCCACGGCCGAGAAGCCCGGCGCCGGCTCCAGCGCGCCGGCGATCGTCGACGACGTCCTCCCGCGCTACTTCGCCGCGCTCGAGCCGGCCAGGCGGACGTCCCCGGCGCCGGAGCCCAAGGTCACGGTCACGCTCGTCCGATGGCCCTACACTTGAAACCTCTCCGACCCGGCAGGTCTGCTGGGCCAGAGCGTGGTGAGAGGGTTCGGGGGCAAGGCCCGCTTCGTCTCCGAGAACTACGGCGACTCGAAGCTCGCGAAGCGCTTCGGCGTGACGCGCTATCCGGCGATCTTCGTCGACGACATCCTCGTGGCGACGCCGAACGACTTCGGCTTCTACGGCAAGGGTGAAGGGACCTCCGGCGGCCGTTACGCCCCGCTGAAGAGCGCGTCGAGCCACGACCGCTTCCGGGGCGACCTCACGCGGATGATCGAGCTGCTCCTCGCCGGGAAGAAGGGGGCCGCACGCGCCCAGGCCGCGCCCGTGAAGGACGGCGGGATCGCCACCCTTCCGGCCTTCTCGATCCGCGATCTCGACGGCAAGCCGCTCGACTCGCGCGACCTGACGGGGCGCGTCGTCCTCGTGGAGATCTGGGCGACCTGGTGCCCTCCGTGCCGGAGCACGCTCGGCTGGCTGGGCGAGCTGAAGAGGCGCTACGGGGACCGGCTGGCGATCGTCGCCTTCGCCGTGGAGTCCGAGGAGGCGAAGGTGAGAAAGCTCGTCGACGAGCTCCGCCTCCCCCTCACCTGGGCGATCGGCACGCCGGAGCTGATGCGGGCCTTCGGCGACGTCAGCGCCGTGCCGACGCTCCTTCTCTTCGACGGCGCGGGGCGGACGGCGGCGAGCTTCTACGGCGCGCCCCCGTCCCTGCACGCCGAGGCCGAGGCGAGGCTCGCGGCCCTGGTCCCCCGGCCGTAGCTCCCGGACGGAGGTTTCCCGACGGATTCGCCTCGCACTTCGCTTACGATTCGCCGCTGATGCCCACACATTCCCCCCGCGTCGTCACCGCGAGCGAGGCTGCGGCCACGCTCCGTCCCGGCGAGCGCGTCTTCGTCGGCTCGGCCTGCGCCACGCCGCGAGCGCTGCTCCGCGCGCTCGACGCCCTCGAGGATCCGCCGTCGGGGGTCCAGCTCATCCACTACCTGACCGACGGTTCGGTCGGGGAGCGGGGCGGGATCGCGTACTCCCGCTTCCGGCACCGGGCGTACTTCGTGGGCCGCGACGTCTCTTCCCTCGGCCCCCAGGGCAAGCTCGACTACGTCCCCCTCTCCGCGCGCGAGATCCCGCGCCTCCTCGAGATCGGCCGGCTCCCCATCGACGTGGCGCTCGTCCAGGTCTCGGCTCCGGACGCGGAAGGGAGCTGCAGCCTGGGCGTCTCGGTCGACGTCACCTGGGCGGCGATCCAGAGCGCCCGCCGCGTCATCGCCGAGATCAACCCGCGGATGCCCCGGACGCGCGGGACGACCTCCGTCCCGCTCAGCCGTTTCGAGCTGGTGGTGGAGGTGGACACACCCGTCATCGAGTACGTCCACGAGCCCGCGGACGACGTCGCCGAGAAGATCGCCCGGTTCGTCGCCCGGATCATCGACGACGGCTCCACGCTCCAGATCGGCCTCGGCCGCATCCCGAACGAGATGCTCAGGTACCTGACGAGCCGGCACGACCTCGGCGTCCACTCGGACGTCATCACCGAGCCGCTCGTCGACCTGATCGAGAAAGGTGTCGTCACCGGCGCCCGGAAGACGTCGAATCCCGGCCTCGTCGTGACGAGCTTCTGCATGGGGACCCGGCGGCTCTACGACCTCGTCCACGACAACCCGATGTTCTCGTTCCGCCCGATCGACGTCGTCGCCGATCCGGTCGAGATCGCCGCGCAGGAGAAGATGGTCTCCGTGACGCAGGCGTTCGCGGTGGACCTCACCGGACAGGTCTGCTCGGACCAGTACCACGGCCGCTTCTACGGCGGCGTCGCGGCGCAGGCCGACTTCGTCCGGGGCACGGCCGCGTCGAAGGGCGGGAAGCCGATCATCTGCCTCGCCTCGACGACGGACGACGGGCAGGGGTCGCGAATCGTCCCGACGCTCGGCCTCGGCGAGGGGGTCACCCTCTCGCGGGCCGACGTCCATTACGTCGTCACCGAGTGGGGAACCGCGTACCTCTTCGGGAAGTCGATCTCCGAGCGCGCGGTCGCGCTGATCGAGGTCGCCGACCCTCGCTTCCGCGAAGCCCTCCTCGAGGGCGCAAAGCGGCTCGGCTACCTGTCGTCCGACGTCAAGGTGAAGAGCCGGGCCGCCTACCCAGTCGAGGAGGAGCGGGCGGTCACCCTGAAGGACGGCGCCGACGTCCGGATCCGGCCGACGCGCGCCGGCGACGTCGAGCTGATCCAGAGCGTCTTCTACGGCATGACCGAGCGCGACATCTACACGCGCTTCTTCACCAACCTGAAGTCGCTCTCCGTCCCGAAGGCGCAGCACCTCTGCAGCGTGAACTACGAGGGCGAGATGGCGTACCTCGCGGTCCAGGGCGACGCCGAGCGCGAGCGGGCGATCGGGAGCGCGTGCTACTTCCTGAACCCCACCACGAACCTCGCGGACGTCGCCTTCATGATCCGGCCCGAATGGCAGGGAAAAGGCCTCGCCAGCACCCTGCTCCGGCTCCTGATGGCCTACGCGAAGGCGCGTGGCGTCCGGGGACTGACGGCCGACGTCCTCGTCGAGAACGGCGCCATGGTGGCGGTCTTCGAGAAGAGCGGAGCGACGGTCACGAAGAGGGTGGTCTCGGGAGCGGCCGAGATAACGATGCTCTTCGGCCCGGGAGACTCGTGACGGACGAACGCGACGACAGAGCACGCCTCCACCCGATCGTCGCGCTCGACTTCCGCGTCCGCGTCCCGTCCACGCTCCTCGCGACCGCCGTGTTCGCGTCGGCTCTCGCCTCGCGCGCCGGCGCCGTCACCTGGCTCGCCCTTCTCGTCTACGGGGCGGCGTGGGCTCACGTGGCGCGTCTCGTGGCGAGCCGGAGCCGCGACTCGAAGGCCGCGGAGCTCCGGAACCTCCTCGTCGACGCGTTCGTCCTGGCGCTCTTCGTCGCGCTCTCCGGCTTCTCGCCGGCGGTCTTCATCACCGTCCCGATGATCCTGGGGAGCGCCCTCGCCGTCGGGGGCGGGCGGTTCGGTCTCGTCGCCCTCGCGGCCACGCTCGTCGGCGCGCTCTCCGGCGGGCTCCTGAACGGCTTCCACGTCGTGCGCGAGGCTTCCGACCTGACGCTCGGCCTCGCCGGGCTCGCCCTCGTCGGGCACGTCACCGTCTTCTCGTGGTTCGCGAACCAGCAGACGCGGCGGCTCCTCGACGCGCGCGACGAGATCGAGGAGCGGAACCGCGAGCTGATGGCTCTAAGGGCCCGGGCCGAGAGGGCCCAGGCCGACGCCGAGAAGGCGCGCGCCGAGGCCGAGAAAGCGAGGGAGGCGGCGATCGCGGCCAGCGAGGCGAAGAGCTCCTTCCTCTCGAACATGAGCCACGAGCTGAGGACGCCGCTCAACGCGATCATGGGCTACACCGACATCCTGGCCGCCGAGGCCAAGGACGAGAAGAACCAGCCGCTCGTGGAGGATCTCGGCAAGATCCGGACGGCGAGCGAGCATCTGCGGGGGCTCATCGACACCGTCCTCGACCTCGCGAAGATCGAGGCCGGCAAGATGACGATCCGGCTCGAGCACGTGGACGTCCCCTCGGTGATCGAGGAGGCGATCCTCACCGTCCGCCCGCTGTCGGAGAAGAAGGGGCTAACGCTCTCCTCCCGGATCGGGACCCGGGGCTTCGTCCGGGCAGACTCGACGCGGATCCGGCAGGTCCTGATCAACCTCCTCTCGAACGCGATCAAGTTCACCGAATCGGGCTCGATCACGCTCGAGGCGACGGAGGAGCGGGCCCTCGGGAACCTCGCCGTCGTCTTCCGGATCCGCGACACGGGGATCGGGATGACGAAGGACCAGATGGCGCGCCTCTTCCAGCCTTTCATGCAGGCGGACGACTCGACGAACCGGAAGTACGGCGGCACCGGCCTCGGGCTGGCGCTGAGCCGCCAGATCTGCCGGTACTTCGGCGGCGACGTGACGATGGAGAGCGAGCCGGGAAAAGGGAGCGTCTTCATCGTGGTGATCCCCCGCGGGACGATGGAGGCGCTCGAGCCATGAGCGCCGTCCGGAGGCTGACGGTGCCCGGCACGCGGGACAGTCTCGCCGCGATCCTCGCCTTCGTCGACGAGTCGTGCGATGCCCTCGGCGTCCCCGAGGAGGCGGCCTTCGCCGTCCGCCTCGCCGTGGAGGAGATCGCCACGAACGTCGCGACGCACGGCTACCGCGATGGTGCGGGAGACATCGGGCTCGCGCTGGCCGGCGGCGACGACGCCGTGCGGATCACGATCGCGGATCGCGCCCCGCGCTTCGACCCGGCCGAGGCGCCGGTCCCGGACGTGGCCGCTCCCCTCGCGGAGCGCCCGAGCGGTGGGCTAGGATGGCATCTCGTCAACCGGCTCATGGACCGTGTCGAGCACCAGGACAGGCCCGGGGGCGGAAACGTCGTCACGCTGACGAAGCGGTACGAGAGATGAACAGGAGGAGAGCGTGGAGGTCACGGTGAGAGAGGAAGCCGCCGCAACGGTGGCCGTGCTTACGGGAAGCCTCGACGGAACCACCGCGGAGGCCGTGTCGAAGCGGCTCGGCGAGCTCGTTTCGGCCGGAGCTCAGCGGCTCGTCCTCGACTTCGCCGCCGTCGGGTACGTCAGCAGCGCGGGGCTCCGCGTCCTGCTCGGCTCGGTCAAGGAGACGCGGCGCCAGGGCGGCGATCTGAGGCTCGCCGCGGTGCGGCCCGAGGTGCGGAAGGTGCTCGACCTCTCCGGCTTCACGAGCATCCTGAAGCTCTTCCCGGCGGTCGACGACGCTCTCGCGAGCTTCGCTCCCGCGAGGTGAGCGTGCCGCGTCGCGTGGCCGTCGTCATCGGCGCCGGCAGCGTCAAGTGCTCGGCCGGGCTCGGCCTGATGAAGGTCCTTCAGCGCGAGGGAATCGGCGTCGACCTCTTCGTCGGCTGCAGCGGCGGCGCCCTGTACGCCACGCTCATGGCCGAGGGCCTCTCGCCGGACGATGCCGCCGACAAGGTCTCGAGGCTCTGGACGAGGAAGGTGACCGAGAAGAAGAACCGCAAGGCGCTCCTCTCCGCCCTCTTCCCCCGCCTCTTCGGCTTCAAGGCCGAGTTCGGGATGACCGACGACGGCCCCGTGAACGCGCTCTTCCGCGGGCAGTGGGGCGACCGGACGATCGAGTCGCTTCCGACGCCGCTCCACATCACCGCAACCGATTTCGAGACGGGCGAGCAGGCGATCCTGTCCAAAGGGCGGATCGTCGACGCTCTCCGGGCCAGCATCGCGATCCCGTTCGTCTTCGCGCCGTGGCGCGTCGACGGGCGGCTCCTTTCGGACGGCTTCCTCTCCGATCCGCTGCCCGTCGGCGTCGCCATCCGCGAGGGGGCGGACGTGATCCTCGCGATGGGCTTCGACGCCGCCCTCCAGAGCCGCGTCGATTCCGCCGCCCGCTTCGCGTTCCAGGTGAGCAGCGTCATGACGAACAACCTGCTGAAGGCGAACTTCGCGTTCCACACGCTGGCGCACCACCACGAGGTGATCCCGATCGTGCCGCAGTTCAGCCAGCGGATCCGCCTCTTCGACACCGAGAAGATCCCCTACCTGATCGAGGAAGGGGAGAAGGCGACGATGGCGCTCCTGCCCCACATCCGGAGGGCCCTCCAGGGAGAGGCGGGATGACGGCCGGCGAGGGGGTCCAGATCCGGAAGAGCCGGATCCTCGTCGTCGACGACGTCGAGATGAACCGCGACGTCCTGGCGCGTCAGCTCCGGCGGATGGGGCACGACCCGTCGATCGCGGAGAACGGGCGGACGGCCCTGGAGGCGGTGCGCGCCACTCCGTTCGACCTCGTCCTCCTCGACATCATGATGCCGGAGGTCGACGGCTACGAGGTCCTCCGGCAGCTGAAGGAGGACCCCGCGCTCCGGGACATCCCGGTCGTGATGATCTCGGCGATCGGCGACACCGAGAGCGTGGCCCGCTGCATCGAGCTGGGCGCGGAGGACTACCTTCCGAAGCCGTTCAACCCGCTCATCCTGAAGGCACGGGTCAACGCGTCGCTCGTGAAGAAACGGCTCCACGAGCAGGAGAAGCTCTACGCCGAGAGCCTCGCCCGCGAGCTCGAGATCGGCCGGCGGATCCAGGCGGGCTTCCTCCCGGATCGGCTTCCCGAAAGGGCGGGCTGGGAGATCGCCGCCCGCTTCGAGCCGGCCCGGCAGGTCGCCGGCGACTTCTACGACGCCTTCGAGCTGGCGGGGGGCGCGATCGCGATCCTCGTGGCC
>Ga0154020_10010400_pt1 | contig 10643 bp, 4 predicted proteins | sample Klosneuvirus_201_FD_109709 | JGI IMG/M metagenome (GOLD analysis project Ga0154020, IMG submission 109709) | Active sludge microbial communities from wastewater, Klosterneuburg, Austria - Klosneuvirus_20160825_MG | ecosystem: Engineered > WWTP > Aerobic digester > Activated sludge | place...
CATCCATGACTTTGCCGACCCGACCCCACGCTATTTTTAGCACATTGCAAGGCACACAAAACCCCGACACAAAGCCAACCTTGCAAAGAGCTAAAAATGCCAACGCACAGCCCACCCACCCCGGCTGACGAATATCTATCATCATTAGTCCGACACTTCGGCAATATATCTTTGATCAGCACCCAAGCCCACCCACCACCCAGCGGACTGCTATTTATCTGTAGACAATCAGACTTCCTATACACTTTAATAGGTTTAGCATGCTTGACAAAGAACATAATGAGTTATTTTGCAGAAACAATCAAAACCAGTTTGTCATTTATCACTTGACAAAGAACTAAACTTAGACAATCGAATGGGCTTTAATAAATTGCTTGACAAATACAGAAAAATTTCTTTCTCCGAACGTGACAAAGGTGACCGCTTTGAACGCCTTATGCAGGCGTACTTGTTGACTGACCCTAAATATTCTAATAAACTAAAAAAGGTTTGGTTGTGGAATGAGTTTCATGGTAAAAGTGATTTGGGCGGCGGCGACACAGGGATTGACTTAGTAGCAAAAACTTTTGATGGCGATTATTGGGCAATTCAATGTAAGTGCTTTCAGGAAACTTCCGTTATTGACAAACCTGCGGTTGACAGTTTCCTTTCAACTTCCAGCAGAGAGTTTAAAAATGAAGAATTAAAAACTGTTAGCTTTTCACATCGGCTATGGATTTCTACAACAAACAAATGGGGCCCAAATGCAACGGAAGCAATCAAGAACCAAAACCCACCTGTAACAAGATTAAACTTGTACGATTTACAGGAAGCACCGGTTGACTGGGATAAATTAGAGAAGGGTGTACATGGCGAAGCTTCAAGAACTCCAAAGAAAACGCTTAGGCTTCATCAAAAAACAGCACTTGACAAAACTCATGAGCATTTCAAGAGTGCTGACCGGGGTAAACTTATCATGGCTTGTGGTACGGGAAAAACTTTCAACTCTCTTCGCATTGCTGAAAATGAAACGAATGGCAAAGGGCTTATTCTGTTTTTAGTTCCTTCCATTGCTTTGTTAGGACAAACTCTCCGTGAATGGTCGTCTGATGCCAATGAATCTATCAATGCTATTTGTATTTGTTCAGACCCTGAAATTTCAAGAAAGAAAACAAAAAATGATGATAGTGATAGTTTCAGTGTAGTGGATTTGGCTTTGCCAGCTTCTACCAATACAAAAGACATCATTCATCAATTCAACCATATCAAAACAAATGGAAATTCGGGAATGACAGTAGTTTTTTCTACGTACCAATCCATTGAAGTAATTGCCCGTGCACAAAAAGAAATTATTACAAATGGCTTTGGTGAATTTGATTTAATCATTTGTGATGAAGCACACCGCACTACTGGTGTTTCTTTGGCTGGTGAGGATGAATCTGCTTTTACCAAAGTACACGACAATAATTTTATCAAATCAAAAAAACGATTGTACATGACGGCTACGCCACGATTGTACAGCGATGATACAAAAAGTAAAGCTGCACAAGCCGATGCAGTTTTATGTTCAATGGACGACCCTAAATTATACGGGGAGGAAATTTACCGCATTGGTTTTGGCGAAGCAGTTGAAAAAGATTTACTAAGCGATTACAAAGTTTTGATTTTAACGCTTAGTGATAAAGATGTACCACCAGCGGTACAAAGAATGATTAAGGATAAAGAAAATGAAATTAATACCGATGATGCTTCTAAACTCATTGGCTGCATCAATGCCTTGTCAAAACAAATTTTAGGCGATGATGGCATCATTAAATCCAGCGACCCGGAACCCATGCGGAGGGCAGTTGCTTTTTGCTCCACTATTGCCGTTTCAAAAAAGATAACCGCTACTTACAATACCGCCACGGACGCTTATATCAGTTCATTACCATTTGATAAAAAAGACCAGATGGTTTCCGTCGCTTCCAAACATATTGACGGAACAATGACAGCACCCGACCGTGATGAATTGTTAGGTTGGCTGAAAGCAGACACTGATAATAACGAATGCCGGGTGCTTACCAATGTTAGATGTTTAAGTGAAGGTGTAGATGTGCCTTCTTTAGATGCTGTAATGTTTCTCTCTGCTCGAAATTCACAGGTGGACGTTGTTCAATCCGTTGGCCGTGTAATGCGAAAATCACCGGGCAAAAAATATGGCTACATTATTATCCCGGTTGTTGTTCCTTCTGATGTGGATGCGGCCAGTGCATTGGATGATAACGAACGGTACAAAGTTGTGTGGACAGTTTTGAATGCCCTACGGGCACATGACGACCGTTTTAATGCAACCGTAAATAAAATAGAACTCAACCGCAGCCGGCCTGAACAAATTTTAGTTGGCCGGCCTGAATATTCATTTGACAATGATGGTATGCCTACAATGGCTGCGGAAGACCAGGCTCCTTACGGTAACAACAAAGATATCAACCGGCAAATGGCTTTGCAATTTGAACAATTGCAAAATGTTGTTTTTGCCCGGATGGTAAATAAAGTTGGCGACAGAAGATATTGGGAACAATGGGCAAAAAGTGTTGCTGAAATTGCCGAGAGGCAGGCAGAACGTATCAATAAATTAATCAAAGAAGATAATACACACCAGCAAGCCTTTGCCAACTTTTTAGGTGGTTTGCAAAAGAATATTAACCCAAGTATTTCCCAACAGGAAGCCGTAGAAATGCTTAGCCAACATATTATTACCAAGCCAGTATTTGAGGCTTTGTTTGATGGCTATTCCTTTGTAAAGAATAATCCTATTTCGGTGAGTATGCAAACCATGCTGGATTTGCTGGAAGCACAGGCATTAGAAAAAGATACCGACACATTGCAGAAGTTTTATGAATCTGTAAAAATGAGAGCCAGCGGTATTGACAATGCCGAAGGCAAACAACGCATCATTATTGAATTGTACGATAAGTTTTTTAAAACTGCCTTCCCTAAAATGGTGGAGAAGCTGGGTATTGTTTATACCCCCGTAGAATTGGTAGATTTTGTTATTCATTCGGTAAACGATGTATTAATAAAAGAATTTGGCCGCAGTATCTCTGATGGAAACATTCATATCCTTGACCCTTTTACTGGAACAGGAACATTTATAACACGATTATTACAAAGTGGATTAATAGATAAAAAGGATTTACTCCGCAAATACCAGCACGAAATACATGCGAATGAAATTGTATTGCTTGCCTATTACATTGCAGCAGTAAATATTGAAAATGCTTTTCATGATGTAATGGAGCAACCCGATTACTTAGCGTTTGATGGTATTTGTTTAACCGATACTTTTCAATTAGGAGAAAGTGAAAACAGCGAAAAACTATTTTCAGAAATGTTCCCTCAAAACTCTGCAAGGGTTGCCAAACAAAAGAAAGCACCGCTTCGAGTTATTATGGGCAACCCACCTTATTCCTTTGGTCAGAAATCCGCAAATGATAACGCACAAAATCAGAAGTATGAAAAACTAGATACACGTATTGCAAAAACATATGCTGCGGAAACTGAAGCGACTAATAAAAACTCTCTATACAATTCTTACATGAAGGCATTCCGATGGAGTGCAGATAGGCTTGACCCAAAACATGGCGGTATTGTTTCCTTTGTAACTGATGGTGGATGGATTGATAATAATGCTCATCAAGGATTCAGAAAATGTTTAGAAAAAGAATTCACATCTATTTATGTTTTCAATTTGCGAGGCAATGCACATTCGCAAGGAGAGCTAAGAAGAAAGGAGGCTGGAAACGTATTTGGCGGTGGTTCTCGTTCACCTATTTCAATTACACTTTTGGTAAAAAATCCAAATGACTTAAATCAGAAAGCCAAGATTCACTATTGTGACATTGGTGATTACTTAAACCGAGAAGATAAATTATCGAAAATAAAAAAACTCGGAACTGTTTCGAATGATATAATGGAATGGAAAACGTTAGAACCAAATGAGCATGGCGACTGGATTAGTCACAGAAATGATTCATTTGGTAATTTTATTCCAATGGGTGACAGAAACGACAAAAACGCTTCTTCAACTTTCTTTGTTCCTTACTATTCTAATGGTTTAAAAACTCAACGTGACCCATGGTGTTATAACTTTTCAAATATATCTCTCGAAAATAACATTAAGAAAAGCCTAGATTTCTATAATCAACAAAGAGAAGGATTTATTGAAGCTCGGAATAAAAACCCTGATGTACAATTTCAAGACTTTATAACATTTGACCATAAGAAATTTAGTTGGACAGATATTCCTACAAGGGATGCAAAAAATAATAAGGCGTACTCATTTCAGGAAAAAAATATTGTGACAGCCATTTACAGGCCCTATGTTAAACAGAAATTATATTTTGATAGAACATTGAATGAACGTGTTTATCAAATTCCCAAACTCTTTCCAAATCCATCTTCAAATAACTTAGTGATTTGCATTTCAGGTTTAGGTGGAACAAAGGAAACAAGCACTTTTATAACTAATTATATACCTGACCTTAATTGTTTGGACGCAGGTTCACAATGCTTTCCTTTATACTACTACGAGGAACGCCAAAAAACAAAACTTGGACTATTTGACGAAGCAGGCAGTAGTGAATATATCCGCAGAGATGGTATAAGTGATTTTATTTTGGAACGGGCAAAGGCCATCTATGGCAAAACGGTGAACAAAGAAGATATTTTTTATTATGTGTATGGTTTCTTACACAGCCCGGAATACAGAACAATGTTTGCAAGTGATTTAAAGAAGATGCTTCCCCGTTTACCATTGGTAGAGGATGTAAGGGATTTTTGGAAATTCAGTAAAGCTGGCAGAGCTTTGGCAGCCTTGCATATCAATTATGAAACAGTACCGGCTTATGGTGATGTAAAAGTCACAGGTGCAGATAGCGGTTTCTATACTGTAGAGAAAATGCGTTTCCCAATGAAAGACCAAAAGGACACTATTCACTACAATAGCAAAATCACCATTTCTAATATTCCGGCAAAGGCTTATGAGTATGTAGTAAATGGCAAGAGTGCACTTGAATGGATAATGGAACGCTATGCAGTAACAACACACAAAGAAAGTGGAATAAAAAACGACCCAAATGATTGGGCAGTAGAAGTTGGCAATCCAAGATACATTTTGGATTTGTTGTTGAGCATTATTAATGTCAGTGTCCAGACCGTTGACATAGTGGAAGGATTGCCAAAAGTAAAATTCGACTAAGGCTTTAACGAGTTTATTAATGTTTTTAAACCATGGATAATGCAAAGAAATTATTGATTGAATCATTAAAGAAATGGCAGCATGATATTAAGAAATTTAAGCCGACAGCGCCACAGGTGTTTAAAATTAATTCCAGTATTCTTGATGACCCAACTAAAATTAATGAGTTTTTAAAAAATCTTAAAAGAATAGATGGCTCTTGTATATATAGGTTACTAATTCAAAATAAAAAGCATTGCGCCTTAATTAAAGAAGAGTTTGACAGTTTTCAGATAGACAATAAACCAAAGGAGAAAGGAATTAAAAGACATGTGCCGAGGTTTATGGAAAAAGAAAGCGAATGTTTATATGTAGGAAGTAAAAGGGAAAATATTGAACAACGAATTAAGCAACATCTAGGCTATGGTACTGCACGAACTTATTCGCTTGATTTGAAATTTTGGTTTCCGCCAAAAATTGAAATAGTGATTGAGATATATTCAGTTAAATTGGATAATGACTTATTAGTTGCTCTTGAACAAAAGATGTGGGCGAACTCACTACCGATGTTTGGTAAACAAAGTGGATTATGATTTTAGGATATTATAAACTTAGAGTTTAAGATGGCATTAACCGTAAAACATAACAGAGCAAACCATACACACGAAAACGAGCAATTTCGGAGGGTGGCTTCTTCACTAAAAATCTTATTTAAACAAAAAGGTTGGACAGGATTATTAATTGGGAACCCATTTAATGAAACCTATTCAAGATTCAGGGCAGATGCTATATTACTTTTTGACCATGGCTTTTTCATAATTGACTTTAAGGTTTACAGTGGTACGCTGAAATTGCCAGCCAATAAGAATGACTTTGAAATGACCCAATGGTACACGGAATCTGATGATGATAAAAAACGAACTTTAGTTAAAGCTGGTAATAAGTTTATTAATCCTTTTAAACAACTCAATTCATACCGTGAAGCTTTTAAAGAAATTGTAAAAACTGAAATCACTTTAAGCGGGTTAATTCAAGAAACAAAAACTTGTGCTATTAATATTTTTTCCGGCCCATTGACCATTCAGAATAGTGTTCCTAAAGAAATCCCCTTTTACAAGCTTACCCAGGAATCAGATTTGGCCACATTTCTTTATGACTATTCAAGTGATAATACTTATTCAAAGGAAACTGCTACCGTATTATCCAAAATATTTAATGCAGAAGATTGGCTTGAACATATTGAATTTCCTAAAGCAAAATCGCTTGGTGAAAGAACTATAGAAATAGATGAGAATGTTGAAGCAGCCATCTCAGATTTTTTAAAAACAGATGCAAGTGGCATTTTAGTGCTTGAATCTATGTCAATGCAGGATAGAGATAGCTGGGTACAATATATTCTCTCGGAGGCTCTTGATTTCAATATTCCGCAGACGGAAACATGGATTCACTCTGCCAGAATTGGAAGAAAAGCCTCAATGCGATTAGGTTTAGAACTTCAAAGTCTATTCAATACTATTTATGGCGGTTCTCCTAAAACATTGGACACTGAGAATACAGAACAAGAGGATAAGCAATATGAAGAACAATTACAGGAAGTAATTCCTATTCGCTCAGATGATTCTGTTGACCCATCGGCAGTAATCATTTTGCATGAGGCACATTTAGTTTCAAGAAGCCTGCACCAATCCGAACTACTCCGATTTGGTTCTGGCAGGCTACTTGAAGATTTAATAACGTTTTTAAGCCTTGATAAAACAAAGAGAAAGTTGATTTGTATTGGCGACCCATATTCCCTTACATACGGCAAAGACACGGAATCTGCAATTAACTTAGGTGCATTAGCTGAATTACATGATGGAAAAATAAATTACTACAGACAGCCACCGGCAACTGATACGCCAAACGGCAAATTTGGTTTAAGGAATAATCTTGCAACTGGTATTGAACATAAACTGTTCAACAATCTTGAGTACCCATGGAAATCCGAAGACCTTTTGGAAATAAACAAAGAAGATATTCCCAAATACCTTTCCGAATGGTTTGGTGTTCCCTTAGATTCCGAGCCATCGAACACTGTGATGGTGTACTCAAATAAGGATGCAAAAAAAATTAACCATTGGATAAAGACAAACTGCCTTAAAAACGGAAAAGATTTAGCACCAAAAGATTTGTTGCTTGTAAATAACAACATTAATATTCCTGACGAAACTGGCTTCGGGCAACCGACGAAACTATATAATGGAATGTTTCTTTTGGTAGAAGAAGTTGGTGAATCCATTACAAAACCAATTCCGTTAAGGCAAAGCACAACTCCAATTTTATTGCACTTTACAAAAGTCAAAGTAAAATGCCTTAGCCTTCAAAATAAACTGACCGCAGAAATATGGCTGCTCAATAACTACTTTCAAAGTGAGGACAAACTTTCAAAAGAAGAACAAATTGCATTTCGTGTATTTGTAAATATGCTGGTTTCAGAAAAAGTAAAGGAGCAATCATTTGAGGAGTCTCACGAACACATACAACTTAAGCAGGATAAGGAATATAAAAGCTTTCTTTCCGAGGAAAAGGATTTAAAAGTTCAATATGAAAACGGCGAAAAAGTTAAAACTAAACTTGACCAAAAGCAAAGGGAAATAAGAAAGATTGAAAATAAATACAAAAAACGGTTCAAGAATAGAATCCTTTCAAATATAACGCAAACAGACCCTTTTGTTAATGCCGCCTACGTTAATTATGGATGGTCACTAACTGTTCATAAATGTATTGGCTCTACCTTTTCTAATGCTATTATAAATGCCTATCAAGGAGAAAGTAGAGGTACAACTAATGCAGATTATTATCGCTGGTTATATTCAGGCATAACAACAACATCTGGTTTATTGCGAATTGCAAATCCTCAAATAATTAATCCTTTAATGGAAGTGCATTTTGAGGATACAACAACAGGTATTAATGAAGCACCAAATGCCAGACGGACTGCCTTATCGTTTCATGACTATCATGTGGACGATAGATTTAAAACCAAAGTGCCTGATTCATTGAAGGAGAATGTCAAGGCAAGCATCTGTGAATTAGCTAAATTATTTGAACCCCTGGGCTATCTATTAGAATCAGTAAATCCAAATGGTGAATACCTGACTAAAGCAAATTTTTCAATTCCTTCAACAACGAACAAGCATTTGATAATTGCCTTCAATAACAAAGGTGTAAAAGACAATTGGATAGTTTCATCAATAAGAATAGAAAAAAGCGAAAGAGAAAATGAAACAAAGATTGAGGAATGTATTGAGGAATTATTTTCTGTAGCAAAAAATTCTGACAACTGTAATTCAATTCCTTACCCAACAGATTTTAGAAGCAAGGTTTATCAAAAATGGAGAACCACTCTTTCCGAAAAAGGCTTTCAGCTTGAAATAATAGAAACACACAACAATCAAGACATATTCACGGCAATTTCTGGAGAACTAAAAACCAAATTTAGAGTATGGTATCGCAATGACGGTTTTATTAGCCAATTCATCATGCTTGAAAAATCTGATGAAAACCTTGGCGACAACTTAAAAAAATGGCTGATAGATGGAAACTAAACGTGACTTTGAAGCCAAGGCAAAGGCATTAATCAGTTCTAACCCAAACGAAGCCGTTAAGCTTTATAAAGAACTGTCAGAAACCTATACAGACCAGTTCAATGATTGGGACGCATTCTATACTATTAAAGCAATGAGGGCTTGCACCTCTCCAAACTTAACATGGGCAAATGAGTTGGCTGCAAAATTCAGAAATGAACGTGTCGGTAATCTTTACGGGTGGTTAATCTTTGACAAATGTGTTAAGGGCAAAAACCGAAATGATTTACTTGCAAATGAAAATTTAATTGCAGGTCTTACTACTCTTGCGCCACAAAAAAATTCAAAAGAAGAAAATGCATTTCCTTGTCCAACTACAATTTCTATTTTAAAGTTATGTGATGCACATGCAGAAAACTTATTTAATGCCCGTAAAATCAATGAACTTTTAGGCGGGTTAGATTTCAACCTATTGTCAAATAAATCAAAAACGATTGAAACACAGGAACGAGGAGATGTTGAATTATCTTCTGACCTTGAAAAATATTTTGCTCTTAAAACGAAAGCACTATTAAAGTTGGGGGAGTTTGAAGGGTGCAAAGAACATTGTACAACCGGTCTTACTCTTCTTGAAAAATTTCATTACAACAACGACTTATGGTTTAAAATGAGAATAGCCCTTTCAGAAGATAAATTGGGCAATCATGAAACAAGTGAAAATCTATTCAAAGATTTACTTGCAAGTAAAGCAGGTAACGACAAATGGTTCCTTTACCGTGATATTGCTGAAGTATATTTTGAACAAGGAGATTTTGCAAAGGCTTGGAAATATTCTGTAGATGCTGCATTCCATGGAAACGAACCTCACTTCTTAATCGGCCTTTATTTATTACAAGCAAGAATTCTTTTCAAACTAGAGAGACCCGAAGAAGGAAAGTTATTAGCTGAACTAATTAGTGCAATTTTAAAAGAGCAGGAATGGAATGACAAAGCTGAATACATAAAACTTTTTGAGTATTACAAAATTGACCGACCATCATTGCCTTCAGTTAATGAAATTATTAAAGAAGCCAGAAAGTTTTGGACATCTGAAAGATATGGCACTAAGCAAAAATTAAAAGGCACTATTATTTCCATTCATAGGAACGGAAAAATAGGCCGTATAAAGGCGCAAAATGGTAGTATTATAGAATTTCATAAAAAAGATTTAGTCAGAAAAATGAAATCAATTGAAAACCTTGCAGGTGCTACTGTTGAGTTTTTTACAATGGAATCATTTGACGGAAAAACTATTGCTGAAAATATCCTGATAACAGAACAACCAGCAATTGCTAAACCAAATGAACTTGTTGGCAAGACAGTTGACGGCATTGTAAAGAACGTTACAGAATTTGGGATTTTCATTCGATTGGAAGGTGCATCAGATGGTTTGCTGCATAAAAACAATTTGCCAAATAATTTAAAGGACAATTTCAAAAATGTTTTTACGCAAGGAAAAAATGTTCGGGTTAAAATTGAGAAGATTACTGAAAAAGGAATACAGTTAAAATTAATTGGAGAGGCTTAAGCTATAATTTAGACAACATGAACGACAGCCGACGCACCAAGTCAGGCACATTTGCAAGGCGCACAAAGCCGACACACAAAGCCAACCTTGCAAAAGAGCCTGCCTTGTTCCCACGCTTCTGGGACACACTCTGCCACGGGGGACACATACTTTCAATTCAAAGCACCATGACGAAGGGCGAACACATAACAGGGGGTTTTATGCTATGCTGGCAGACGTAGTAACAATGAGCTGCATATCGCTATCAGCTAATATCCGGCTGACGAATTACTATTTAGCTTTTTGTTGTTAACTTCAACTTCAGTTTTTC
>Ga0154020_10010402_pt1 | contig 10643 bp, 13 predicted proteins | sample Klosneuvirus_201_FD_109709 | JGI IMG/M metagenome (GOLD analysis project Ga0154020, IMG submission 109709) | Active sludge microbial communities from wastewater, Klosterneuburg, Austria - Klosneuvirus_20160825_MG | ecosystem: Engineered > WWTP > Aerobic digester > Activated sludge | place...
CCACTCAGATAGGAGGGCTATTAACTGTTGAGTTGCTTAAAAAAGCGAAAACATTGGTTATGGAAGATAAAGGGATAGATGATACTAAAGTCATTATGGATGGAGGACCAGAAAATAATAATTTTTCCGTTTTGAGGTTTTCTACCTCTCATCGCTTGCATAGGTTAATTGCCATGGTCGATATTCATTTTTCAAATTCGATGGCTGAATCCCTTTTTAGATGTTTGAAATCTAATTTTCTTAATACGGAGGATATTCAAAGCAAAAATGATGTTGAAAAAAAAGTATCTTTCTATTTTTATGAACATAATGAAAAAATACCCAAAGCTCTTTTTAAGGGTGCGACTCCAAAAGAAATTTATTTAAATCTTTGGAATCAAGATTGCGTAGTAGAGCTAAAAAGAAATCTTTTCTTGGCACGAGAAAATCGAATAAAAACGTTCCAAAGTAAAATCTGTATTGTGTGCACTTAAAATTAAAATAGGGAGTTAGGGCTGTGACACACTTGGCATTTAAAGTAGCCCATCTCATTTTTTGCTGAAGAAATGAATTACCCCATCATAGGTTCATTGTACTTGATACCCCCTTACTCATATATCGTGATCCAATTAAGAATCCGTATGAAGACCCTTTAACTGAAGATGAGATAACAGTTGCACATACCTCACTTAAGGAAAATTTCTTTAAGTATTTGGCATCTTTCAGATCTATTGGATAATTCATTATTCTAGAAAATATTGATCCTCCAGCCAATATTGAAACTGTAGCACATGTTGAAACGTTTTATTGTATTTCAGGTGGAGAAAGAAGTGGGCTATTTCCATAAATTAGTCCTTTTCTGGTGTCCGTGCCTTACCACGGAGCTACCTCTATGAAGGTTTGCATAGAGAAACCTCAATTTCGTTTTCCTCATTGTTTTGTCTGAACCAGTTTTGAGACTGATATCTAATTAATATGTTTAAATAAATACTCGCTATTCTAGATCTAAATCTGCCAGCCACAAATGTAATGGCATAACTTGCACTCCTTCTCTTGAAAGATAACCTCGATCAAGTTCTCGAACCACCTGTATTTTTTTAATATTTGGAAAATACTTTTCAAAGTACACAAAATTTTCAGAAACAATGGAATTTGAGAGTTTCACTTCTATGAGTAAATGAGGTTTTTTATTTTTTGTAACAAGGAAATCAATTTCTTTTTTCTGTTTATTTCTAACATAATGTAAATCATAGATTATTCCCTTCACATCCAATTGGTAATGAATTTGCTTTAAGAGCGAAAAGGCTACTAAATTTTCTACTCTTAGCGCTAAATCATCGACCCTTCCATAATCAAAAAAATACACTTTGGGAGCTTTCTTAATAGAGGTAACCATTTTTTTATTTGAAAAAGGATAAATGCGAAATATTACATAGGCATTTTCTAATATATCAACCCATCTCTTAATGGATTTATCATCGGTATGTAGATCTTCACGGAGGGAATTGTAACTTAATAAACTTCCAACTCGTTCTGTTAATAAAGTAGCTAGGATTTCAATTTGTTTTATGCTTTTAATATTTTCAGTATCTAACAAATCTTGTTTCAAAATAATGTCTAAATGTGTTTGTTGCCAGCGAACATAAAAACCACTCTCTTTTTCTAAAAAAGGTTCTGGAAATCCCGATACTGAGAGTAATCGCTCTTGAAATTCTTTGCACAATTGCAATCGACTGGAGAGTGACGAATTATTTAATAAATTTCTTAGTGGTTTTTGATTAATGGGATTTTCATAGAGTCGCATAATTTCGTATAAATCTAAAGGGTAGAGTCTATAATTAAAATAACGACCAGCCAATGAATCCCCTACTTTTTTAAAAGTATTAAGTTTAGCACTTCCTGTGACTAAGAATTTTTGTTTTGGTGTATTAGAATCAAAAATACCTTTTAACCAAGTTTTCCATTTCTTCATTTTGTGGAGCTCATCAAAGATAATTAACTCTTTATCTCGATGCCAATTCATTTTAAGAATAATTTTTCGATCCATAATAACATCAAAATTGAGATACTGATAATTTTGCAGTTGAAGTTGCTTGCTTAAAACGGTTTTCCCACACTGCCGTGGACCAGACAATAAAACGGGTTTCCTATTGAGATCTTTTATAAGCGATTTTTGAATATATCTTTCCATAATTACTTTTTCGGTCTTGAAGCCGAAAAAGTCAATACCTTTTCGGCTTCAAGACCGAAAAAGTAATTAAATAAAGTTTTATGTGCTCATTTAAACTGTAAATTCCAGACTAAAGATCGTCGTGCTGGGATGTCTCAACCACCTTTGTCAGGTTGGAAGTCAATTCTAATATAGTTTAAACAAGCTTCAGAGAGATTGCCCATCGATAAAAATTGCCTATTAAGTTATTATCGATATATAGATATTCAAATGATTGACCACATATCCCTTCAAGTCAGTGACCTCAAAAAGAGTAAGCATTTTTACGACAATGCCCTGGTACCTATCGGATACGAGAAGTTGATGGAAGCCCCCAAGGAAAACGCGACGGGAGCCATGTTTTACGGTTGGGGAGATTCCGTCAAGACTGATTTTTGGATTACTGAGGGTTTGCAAAACGAGCCACGGCTACATATCGCTTTCAGAGCAGATAACCGCCAGCAGGTCGAAGAATTTTACAAATCTGCAATTGCAGCCGGAGGCACTTGTAATGGTAAACCTGGTGTGCGACCGCAATATCACGAAAGCTATTTCGGCGCTTTCGTACTTGATCCAGATGGCCACAACATAGAGGCCGTCTGTCATGTTCCCATGGAAGTGTCTGAACAGAGGGGCTCACTCTTAAACACTAAGTTTTAATCTTTTTGGCTATTCAGGAAACTATATTCAACTGATCTTATAAAAAGTGCCTAGAATAGAATGCAAGTATAGAATGATTGTCCAGATCACATTTGATACTTGTACACTAACGATAGACGACTTTAGAACAGTGCGGAGACACACACGTAATTTGACATGCCACAATGAATACATTAATAAATTGGAAATTGCATTTATTAGGAGGATGTCATGAAGTCTATTTTGTTTGTTCTCGCATTGGTGTTGATTGTAGACCAGGTCCAAGCCGCCAATTTGAATTGTATGTATCAACATAAAGACCTAAAAACCAATGTATCTACTGAAGCATCTAAGGTCTTCAAAATCGAGTCTGGTACGTATGACTATAAGCTTCGAGAAGTTCATGGCTCTGAAATCACTATATTTACAACTATGGTTGAAGGAGAAATTGCTATTGTAATTCACGATGGAGAGGCACGGGTTTCAACGACAAGTGCTGACAAAGTAATTCGCCTTCAGGCTTACCCTATCAATAATTCAGAATACTATATTGAATGCTATAAAGAATAAAAATACAACTTTGTGACTCCAACTCAAAAAGTTGGGGTTTGTTTTAAGTGCAGAAATTTTAAGGACCCAGAAATGTTTTTTCTGATCGCCGGTTTGGTATTCACCAACTATTTTCTTGCCCACTTTCTTTTTTAAAGTCTTTGCGAGAAAATAGAAGCCGCGCCATTGGGTTGTCATTATTTTAAAGACTTCGACCTTTAATTCGCTATTACTATTTTATTCTTAAGTCTTTCAGTTTCTTTTTTCATTTCTTCTATTTCAGTAGCAACTGAACTCTGGGAGATACCACATAGCTCTGCAATCACTCGAAATGATAACCCCTACTAAATTGATTAGAGTGCTCAATGAGACTGGAGATCAAATGAAAATTGAACTGATTATTCCTAGGCTAGAGGGTATCGTTAGTTCTATATGAAGACAAGTAGCTTAAAAACATTAATTATTTTATTTTTTTCATTGTATCTGGATGCGCCTCTTTAGGCTCCAAGTTTGAAAAATTGCAAGCTGCTCCCAAAGATAATGGTATTCTTCACAACAATAAAGCGAAAATTGCTAATCTCCTAAAAACAATTTATTATAAACGTGTAGTTTAAACAGTTGATAATACTCTTTATCTTAATTATTTAAATTTCTGATCTCAAATTCATTCTTAAAAAAAATGTAAATTCTAGGATACTTCATTGATGACTTAAGCAACTGTACAGTGAAATTATTATAATTATGAATTTCTCGCATTGCGATCAAAGTTTCAAGCAAGATACTCAAAATTTTATCAAACCCAAAAATATTTGCAGCTATCCAAACTGGTTGGGTAAAAACAGCGGAGGCCGCATAGGGCTCAGGTTCGATCAGCATTCCTGGATAAGGTGGGTTTATTAACACTCCCTCCATTTGTGAGGCTGTTACAGGATAATGCTTCCGAAATTCAACACCTCGAAGTCTGTTACTCCAAATAAACTCAAGTGAAGGTAAATTGTTGAATTTAATAAATGTATCAACGCTGTAGAAGCTTTCATACCAATCCATATTTCCTATGAAGGGTTGCTTGAGATAAAGCACGGAAAGTAAGTTAGCAACTCCTTCTAAAACACTTAATTTTCTATAAACATCAGGCACATCTTTAATATCAGGAATTATTACAGAAAAGTCTTTTTGTAAAAACTGTCCATGAATGGAGTGGCCAACCTCATGGGCTAAAAGAGAAATATCAAACATCGGTTTTGCAAACTTTATTGATACCTCATCCTTCCATCCGACACCAGAGGTCGCATTTCCAGATTCCGTTTTACCCAATCGAACATGAAGTGGCGGAAGAGATGAGTGATGGAGTTCCTTTAATAAAAAATCTATTTTTTTTAATTGAATTGAAGCATGATAATATCCATGGATATAAGCAAATCTTCTATCATTTTCAAAAAAAGCAGTAGCACCCCGATTTGTCAGGTAAGACATCAATTGGAATATCATCAATAATGACAAACCTATTTGCAAAACGTTTATCTCCAAATGGTTGAATAGCAACTATTTGAGGTATAAGCACTCCGTTTTTCAAGACTCCTACTCGACCAAAAACTTCAGAACGTGCATTAAAATTAGAAGCAGAATTTGATGCAAAAAGATCATCTGAAAAAAATCTAATAAAAAAAATTATAATTAATAAATATTTCAAAATACTTCTCCAAGTTCATCGAAGTTGTGCATACTAGCATGGATATATAAAAATTCAAGATTTTTGACTTATGATTCAGATGTGTTTCTGATAGAGAAAATAAATACTATTTTAGACTATTTTATCTTTCGAGCAACACTTTTAAAATAGTAAAAGCTAGGTTTGATTAAGCTTTTAAATTTAAACGATACTGTGATCAGTTATAACTTGGTAAATGAATATTGCGCAAATTAAAAGGCTTATTCTATTACAGGACTTTTTTATGGTATAGTTGTGGAAGTCTCAACTTTAAAATCCGCACTCAAATGCTCTTTGAGTTGACGCAAAAAAATTGCATCAGTTGTATTGGGATTAGGTTATGGACAATGACTTAATTCAATTCTAAGCTGGCATCATGAAATTGAAATCTAAAACTATTATTACAGATTTAGACGGAGTTATTCGCCATTTCCCCATGGAACGCGATAATGAAATTGAATCTCGTTATAAACTGCCACTTGGTACTATCGCTAGAATTGTATTTGAACCTACTCGTCTTAACTCAGTTATTACCGGAAAGATATCAGATCAAATTTAGCGCCAAGAAATTATTGATCATCTCAAAACAGAATTTCAAGATTTCGAATGTGAATTAGCAATAAATGATTGGTCTAATTTTCATGTCGACATCGACATAGACACATTGAAGTTCCTAAGATCTATTATGCCTGGCTCTCCTTTTGCAGTACCTTCAATCGCAACTAATCGCCTTAAGGAAGATCTCATAAAGGCGGGTATTTATGATGCATTCAGCGATATTTTCAATTCCAGCGAAATAGGTTATGCAAAGCCGTCAATAGAGATTTTTTCTTTTGTAATAACACGTCTACAATTAAACCCAAATGAAATAATTTTTATTGATGATTCAGAATCATATGTAAGTGTTGCGAAATCTCTCGGGATTAATGCTTTCCGATATTTCAATCTTTCGACTCTACGTAGTGATCTATCAGAAATACTCAGGTAGCACATAATAATGATGGAAGTCTAATTTGATTCAAATAAAAAAATTCTTAATTGTCTCTTTAAATTTCATTTTTTAACACGGGGACGACGGAGTTATTTAACGAGCAAGTTGGCTTAGCAACCTTGTGATAGCTGATAAGGCTTCTCAATGTAGAGTCTAAATGAATTTTGAGCAAACTTTTCTAAATCAACATATCCAAACTTAATTGAAAAGGAAACGTTTACGATTAAATGATACAAAAGCTATTTTCCAATATTAATATTTCTTATTGTAAATTTTTTTGCAGCACTTGATATTGAATATTTAATTTGATAGAAGTTAAAGCAATGGGGGTCTTATGAAGATTATTTTAAATGTACTATTATCTTGTTTCTCTTTTTCTTTATCAGTATTCGGTTCGAGCACACAGATCGATCTACAAACCCCTCGTGGTAGTTTAATAAAATTAGACGTCTATAATTCTGGAATGAAATCAGTCCTTTTATTAGGACCTGGGCAAGGATGTAATCCGCGTTTAGACATGTATAATGCTATTGCAAACGAAGCAAAAGACAAAGATTTTACAGTAGTGCGATTGTATTGGGCCTATTGTATTATTGACTCTCAAAAGGGGAACCCATCAGATGATCTGTCCAAAGAAAAGGAAGACTTCGTAACTGCACTCAGTTATGTACGAAATGAGTTGAAATTTACAGATTCAAATATTTTTATCGGAGGAAAATCTCTTGGAACTTATGTGAGTTTTGCCATTTTTGAATCACAAAAATCTCTACAAGGCTTGCTAATGTTAACTCCTGTTTGCACTGATGCGGAAACTGACCATAAAAATCCTAAAAATATATTTGCCGAAAGTTATCCAGGATTAGAATCTGAAACTCGCAATGTTTTACTAGCCCAAGGAAACGCAGACCAGATTTGTAATACTCATCACTTCCAAGATTATCTCAACAATAAAGGTACAAACTTTATTCCTTTGGTTGTAAGGGGCGATCATTCCTTTGGAATTCAAAATCCTGATGGGCAATATAATCTTGAGTTGAAAGACAAGAATTTACGTGCGATTTCAAAGTGGATTTTTACTTGGCTTAGATAACCTTTCTAAAATAATAGAAATGCTATCGACTTAATTTCAGCCTTATTTTAGAGTTCTGACACGGGTCTAACTAAAAAACATTTATGACCTCCATTAGCCACGATGTCAGCTATTTTCTGTGAGAAATAGGAACAAATTCTGATTTGATCTCCATTCGAACCTTGTCGTATTCGTAATGAGGCTTCAGGGATGTATTTCAAGAAGTCTTATTTTTTTAACCCTATATAAATGGGATGGGTAGACTTCCACTTGGAATACTTATTACCATCGAAATCACCATACGTTTTGATTTCTTTGAGTCCTACATGCTTCATCATACTAATAAGTTCGTCTTTGGAGTACAAACGTACACGATGATAATGATGATGCTCAAGTTTAGATGATCTTGACTTCATATCAATCATCACCATTTGTGATTCATTGTACTTTGTTTTAGGATCATATTTAGACGCTTCAATAATGAGTTTCCCATTAGCTTCTACCCATCTTGCGGGCTGATAGATCTTCAAAATCCAGTCACGACTAATCGTATTGATAACGAGCTTTCCTCCTGGCTTCAGACAACTGACCATCTCCTTAAGAACAGCTTCATTTTCTTTATCTGTATGAAAATAACCAAAGCTAGTAAACAGATTCACAACTAAATCAAAACTTTCTCTGAATTTTTTTAAATCGGCCATATCACCATGAATATATGTGGCATTTTTATGCTTAGAGTTTCTTTTGGAGATAAAAATACAGTCACGACTAATATCCACACCAGTAACCTGATATCCAAGCTGAGCAAATACTCTAGAGTGCCGACCAGTACCACAAGGGACATCCAGTATTTTTGCTCCACTTTTAAGATCAAGAATTGAATTTAAAAATTTCACCTGCATTTCAGCAAGAATTTTTTGATGTAGTGATCCAATTGTATTATTGGCATAGGCAGCATTATACATCTGTAAATGCCATTTATTTTTTGCATTCATTTAACCAGTATAAACTTAATTATCTTAGTGTGACAACCTCCTAAATCTCAATATTATAATAAGTTTTTGATTTTCGAGGTACCATGGAGGAAATAAAAAAGTCGGCAAATTTAAGGCGCAGGAATGCTACTTTCGATCATAGCAATGATGATTTCACCTGTATTTGTTTGTGTCAATTGATCTTCTGTAGTATTTGATATTCCACTTCTGTAAGAAAGCAAGTTTCAAAACCGGGAATGCGTCCCATTGATTAAACACTATAGTTCGAGAACTCCTTTGAAATCCAAAAAAATCAGGATTCAGATTTGTGTCTACTGAAATGTGGAAACTTCACATCTGAAAAATCTCAGGTCTAAAACGATGCACTAGGTAGCACCAATTTTCTGGTGTAGTTTCATTAGACTCTTAAATATTTTCTGTTAGCTTAATAGATCCCTTGCTGTTAATGACCGATTCACTCTGAATATCGCTTGAAAACTCTCTGGCAAATCTACACACGGCATCCCAATTAGTGTATTCATAATCCTTGGTTGTGTCGGTATCTCCACCAGCATTTTTTGAAATACATTTCATCACCCATCGCGATATTAAATTATATTTTGAATAAAGAAGTGCGCCGGCAAAGATTACGTATCTTCGAGGTTTCCATGAGGTCGATTTAAGGAATTCATTGACAGTCTTTGAGACTTCTTCTTCCACTGAAGTTTCATTCTGAAGAACTCCAAGACTAACTGAGAAAAAAGCTGATGGCTGATGATTCAATATTTGCGCGTGGACACTAACCCATTTTTTTAACCTGCGTTGATAGTTTTCGAGATGGACTGAAGCGCCAATAATAACTGCATCGAAGTCCCTAGAATCTATCGAATTAAAAACTTTATCGTTATCAAAGAGCGATACATTATGGCCTAAGCTGAGGAGTTCATCCTTGATACGACACGCAATTTTTTCGGTTTGTCCCTGCGTCGTACCATATACAATTAAAATTTTAGACATATTCCACTCCAGATAAAAATATCTAACCGTCTAACGAATCCAAAGTATACAAATTATATACCATCATAAGGATGAATTTCGACTTCTAAACTGATTGCTGTAGTGCTATGGAGGTGCCTCTGGTATTCGTGAGAAATCTCTTTCAGAGTCAGCGATCAATACACCGCAAACGTCCTTTGGTGGTGAATATTTTCATTATGAGTTGTATGAAATGGCAGTTGCCTTTGCTTTTCATATTGCTGAAAATCAACCTTTTGTGAATAACAATAAGAGAAAAGCACTAGCATCTACCTTAGTATTGTTAGATTTGAACCTTATTGAGATTAAAGATCCCAAAGAGTACATTCTGTGATTAATGAATTTTGAAGAACTCCCAAATCATATCAGTTGCAGATATTAAATTAGTAAGAGGTTCATTAAATTTCCTTCCTTGAAGTTTTTTTCCTCCTGGTCAAGAGTGCCTTCCAACCTCTGTTACACAATGCTTGACTTCGACATTATTTAAGTAACTTAAATCAAAAATGAGTTCGCTATTTATAGATCGCAGTGCTTCAAATACTAAAATTGTAATCTGATGACCAAAAGATAAATATACTGTATGGATCAAAACGGGATTATAAGAAAGTTTTTGGACTGGCCAGTTTTGAGCAACTAAATCCAAAATGCATTATCAAATTATCAATTAATATTGAATTATTTTTAATTTATAGTTTTAAACTTGATTTGAATATAAATTTTCATTAGACACTGAATCTTCACTAAACCCTTTTAAAAAGGAGCTTTTCCATGCGTTTAATAAAAAATTGTCTTAAATTACACATTTTCATAATAACTTCCTCGATTTCCATTAGCATTGTTACTGCACAGGCCAATGCTAACACAGAAATTCCACCAAATTACGCCGTTATATGTCAAGGTTTAGAAAATTCTATTTCAGCGCACTTATCGCAAGAGTACAAAGCTGGCTATCAAAATGGCGAGAACTATCGATTATTAAGTTTTAAAAATATACCACTCCAAAATGGAAAAGTGTTTAATTATGCAGTTGATGTAAGTAATTGTAAATTTCACTCCACATGCGTTGATAGTATTAATGTATTTAATAATTATGCAGGATGGACTGGAGCTTTTGCTGTTAATCTTGATAAACAATACTTACAAGTTGGTATGAACTTTTACAAAGTAGCTTGTAAACGATTAAAATTGTAAATCTTTAGTTTTAACTAAACATATATTAATCAATGAAATATTTTAGATAGTTAATTTTTTATTTTTTAATGATCAAAATTATTTAGTTTTGGAATGAACGAAATATCAATCTCCAATTTGATAAAATCTTTGCGAACCGAGAATAATTTTAAATAGAGTAAATAAATTAAACTTTCTATATAGAGTTAGTTCGGAGATTTAATTTGAAAATCAGTTCATTTTCTTGAGTTATCCACAGGATTTATTTATTTTTACCGAGTAGCTGTGGATAACTTCTTGCTTGATCCAGCTTAATGCTA
>Ga0154020_10010404_pt1 | contig 10642 bp, 9 predicted proteins | sample Klosneuvirus_201_FD_109709 | JGI IMG/M metagenome (GOLD analysis project Ga0154020, IMG submission 109709) | Active sludge microbial communities from wastewater, Klosterneuburg, Austria - Klosneuvirus_20160825_MG | ecosystem: Engineered > WWTP > Aerobic digester > Activated sludge | place...
ATCGGGAACAAACACGCGACTGCCAGGTTTTCGCTCGTGGAAGCCGATCTGGAAACCGGGCGCCGCCACCAGATTCGCAAACATTTCGCGCATATCCTGCACCCTGTGATCGGCGACAAACGCCACGGCGACAACAAACACAACACCTATTTCTGGAAAACCTTGCTGCTGCCGCGGATGCTCCTGCACGCGCGCCTGCTGGCGTTCCGCCACCCGGCTACCGGCGAGGATGTGCGTATCGTGGCGCCACTTGATGATCTGTTTTTGCAGGCGTTGCAGGTAGTGGAACTGGAAAAATATGTGCCGGGGGAGTAGCTCCTTCTGTGCGCTGCGTAACGATGACCACTTCCAATAGCGGTTCAAATCCGACATTGAATCCTCAGGGCAAGGAATAATTTTTTAGCCAGCCCCAATGATAGACTGCTCCCCTGATGGGATAATTAATCCCGTTGGGATACTCATGTTCCAGGCCTTTCACCTCCACCATTTTAAAAACATTATTTGGATTGCCGGACAGCCCGACAAAATCAGCCGTTACCACGGAGTTGGTATCGCCGCTGACGGTGTAGTTCGTTTCGTCAAGGCCGAAATCATTGATGAATGGTTTTGCCTGCGCGAAGTACAATTGTGGATACGCGGCATACAAGGCGTCGAATCCCATCGGCACCGAGGCGTCGGCGGGAAGGCCCAGTGCTTTCAGCAATTTCCCATCTTTATTGCCGAACATAAGCATAACCGGCAGTTGCCGTATAGGGGTGTACACGGTGTCGCGGGGCAAGGAGCCGCCGCCGCCGACAGAGATCACAGCTGCCAGGATATCCGACATCTGAATAGCGCAGGTGGCGGAGAATTGCCCGCCGTTGGAAAATCCTGCCATATATATCCGCTTGTTGTCAATGTGGTACTGTTTTTCCAGCGCTGCAATCATTTGCCGCATGAAGGCCACGTCATCATGCAGGTTTTGACCAGGGCAAAAGGCAAAGCCGCCGGGAAACGAATTCCATTTGGCCGTGGTTGTCGTCTCTCCGTCTTCCTCTACGCAGTATTCGAGTGCTGACGGATATACCGTGAGAATATTCAGGGAGTCGCCTACTTCCTTCCAGCCGGAAATGTTGTAAAATAAATCACCGCTTTGGGCGGTACCGTGACACATAATCACCACCGGTACGCTACTTGCCCCGGTGTAGGTGTTGGGCACATGCACGATATATTCTCGTGTGATGCCATCAACGCTGATAGTAAATTCATTCCTCCCTGTTTTGAAAGAAGGGTTCGGATCGTTTTTGCTGCAACGACTGAAACAGATTCCCGCAAATACCAACACCAGCAGGAGAGCCCCTTTAAAAAGATTGTTTTTCATGTCAAGATTTGTGTGTTTGAAGATTGGATCAAATAAATTCGCTGCTCTCATAAATCATCCTCACGGCATCGAAAACTGCTTAAACCAGTTCCAATGCACTTCCGCGCCTTTCATCCAGTGGTTGGTGCCGTTGGGGTACACGTGCCCCATGTTGTAAATCATACCGACCAGGTATTCGCGGTTTTCTCCGGGCGTGGTGGGCGGATAGTTTGCCACCATGGCCGTCGTGGTATCACCCGACATGGTATAGGTCTGGGCAAACCCGAACGTTTTTTGGTGCGTGGATACCATACGTTTGAAAAAGTCAACCGTGTTTAGGCCCTGTTCAAATGCGAACAACGGTATTTGTTGCTGGAAGTAGCGGTCATCTTTGTCGCCTAACTGAAAGGCCACGGGCAATTTCCGTTTGGGCGTGTATGTGGTGTCCGGACCACTGGTGCCGGCACATTCTACCACCGCCGCCAGGACATCGCTCATTTCCACCGCACAGCGGAAGGCCATTTGGCCGCCGTTGGAAAAGCCGGCTAAGTAGATGTGCTTGGCATCCACATTAAATGTTTGGCTCAGGGACGCGATCATTTCCCGCAGAAACTTGATGTCGTCCCGGGGTGTCTGGCCGGTGCAGTAATCGAAACTACCGGGATAAACAGTCCACTTGGTCGTATTACTTGATACGCCATCCTCCAAGATGCAATAGTGCCAGGAGGAAGGGAACACGGTCAGGATATTTTCCGCCTCGCCCACTTCTTTCCACCCGGAAATGTTGTAGAATTTTTCGCCGTCGCCGCTGGTACCGTGCAGCATGATTACCATCGGTGTGGCGGCACTGGCGTTGTAGCCGGCGGGCACATGGACGTAGTATTCGCGGGTGTCGCCGTTGATCTGGATCGTGAACCGGTTTCTGCCGGTCACGAAGTCCGGTGCAGGATCGTCGGTGTTGTTGCAAGCCGCGAAAAGGCTCAGGGTGGAGAACAAGAGCAGCCGAAAGGCATTCAGAGAAATTTTGTTGTACATCATAAGGTTGTGTTTTTATGTGTACAAAGGACGCGGGATTGCAGAGAGAGGGATTAGTCCTAAAGGGTGATTTTGGGGAAGATTCACTCAAACCGTAGCCGAGCGCAGAATTGTCCAGCGCAGCAAAAATTCCAGCAGCAGCAGCACGACCGCCGCTCCGACGAGCCAGTAAAAAAACTCGGTTGTTTTTCGGATGGTCGTGACCTCAATTTTGGTTTTTTCCAGCCGGTCAATTTCATCGTAGATGCCTGCCAGTTCCTGCTCCGACCAGGCGCGGTAAAATTTGCCACCGGTCGTGGAAGCGATTTCTTCGAGCAGTTCAGTGTCGAACTCCATGCTGCGCGGCGCGTAGTCGTACGTGCCGTCGGGATTGCGGCGGGCGGGCGACATGACGATGCCGTCTGTGCCGATACCCACAGTGTACACCCGGATGCCGAGGGTTTGCGCGATCTGGGCTGCCTGCCGGGGCGAAATGTAGCCGGCGTTGTTCTCGCCGTCGGTCAGCAGAATGACTACCTTACTTTTGGACGGGCTGTCTTTCAGGCGATTGACCGCAGTGGCCAGACCCATTCCGATTGCGGTGCCGTCTTCGAGTCGGCCAACCTGTAAGTCGAGCAAAAACTGCTGCACCACCCGCTGGTCGGTGGTCAGGGGGCACTGGGTGAATGCTTCGGCAGAAAAAGCCACCAGGCCGATTCGGTCGTGCGGGCGTTTGTGCACAAAATCCGAGGCCACCTGCTTGGCTACCTGCAGGCGGTCGGGGTCAAAATCCCGGCTCAACATACTCGGCGAGATGTCGAGCGACAGGACAATATCCACGGCATCGGCCTGAATTTTTTGTTCCTGCCATTGGCGCTGTGGGCGGGCCATGGCCAGTACCAACAAGGCCAGTGCCGGCCAACGCAACCAAAGCAAACGCCGCCGGAGTCCGGCTCGCCAGGTAGCGCCACCGTGCAAAACCGACCGGTCGGGCATGTACAACACGAGCCGTGCCTGACCGCCTTCCCGGCGATGCCGGAGGATCAGCAGGGGCAACAGAAGCAACAACAGGAGCCAAATCGGTTGGGCGAGTGTCACGGGTTCGGGTCGGTTATTTATCCATGTGCGATGACGTGTGCGCGTTTTTCAAAAAAACGCAGCAACGCCTGCACGTAGGAATCGGTGGTGGGAAGGCTGATAAAGTCGGCGCCGGCGCGGCCGAACATTTCCCGCAGGGCCTGCACCCGCTGCTCGAAGTGGCGCGTGTAGGCGCGCCGGAAATCGGGGTCGGTGGTGTCCACCCAGCCGGTGGCCTGCGATTCGGAATCGGCAACGCGCAGCAGGCCGACGTCGGGCAGGGTGCGTTCGCGGGGGTCCCAGGCGTGCAGCCCGATGCAGTCGTGTCGTTTGGAAAAAATGCGAAGCGGCGCCTCGAAATTGTCCGACAAAAAATCGGAGAGCAGGAAGCAGACGCTGCGTTTGCGCACCACATTACGGGCGTACTGGAGTGCCCCGGCCAGATCGGTTCCGCGTCCGGCGGGTTTCAGGTGGAGCAGTTCGCGGATGATGCGCAGGGTGTGTTGCCGACCTTTTTGGGGCGGAATGAACATCTCCACCCGGTCGGAAAACAGCAGCAGCCCCACTTTGTCGTTATTGGCAATGGCCGAAAATGCGAGCACGGCGCACACCTCGGTCATCACCTCCTGTTTGGACTGCCCCGTGGTACCAAAAAACGAGGAAGCGCTCACGTCCACGAGCAGCATGACCGTCATCTCGCGTTCTTCTTCGAAAATCTTGATATGCGCTTCGCCGGTGCGGGCGGTCACATTCCAGTCAATAGCCCGCACATCGTCGCCCGGCTGGTACAGCCGTACTTCGCTGAACGACATGCCGCGGCCTTTGAAGGCGCTGTGGTAGCCGCCGGTGAACAGGTGTCGGCTCAGCCCTCTGGTCTTGATCTCGATTTTGCGCACTTTTTTGAGCAGGTCTTCCATGCTTTCGGTGTTGAAAACGCCGGGGCGAATGTCGGAAATCCTGTGGGGATTCGGGTACAGGTTGTTTTCAGTTAAGTACTCCGGCAGTACCAGTTTAGGTTTCTTAGTTCAACAGTTTGCCGTAAGCATCAAAAATTAAATCCTTGCGCTTGATTTCGGCTTCGTAAACCGTCGAGCCGTCGGCTTTTTCTATGCGAGCGGCTTCCTTCACTTTTTTACCTTGCAAGGCAGTAATTATAGGCGTAGGTAGTTCCGAGAATACGATTTCGGTCTCCGTTTCGAGCCAGCGACCGTCTGCGGAGAAAGTGGCGGACATCTCATGGCTGCCCGGCAGTTCAAATTCTGCCTCCCACTCGCCGTTTTTTTCTTTTGACCAGTCCACGTCTTGTGCGTTGGGAAATTTTTGCTGAAACGCTGTCAGCACAGCCTCTGGTGGATTTGCAGAAAATGCCGTCGCGCACGAAACGAGCGCGAACAAGGCCAAAATCATCATTTTTTTCATTGTCAAAGTTTTATGTTAGAATGGTAAGATACGGCAAAGATGCAGTTCGATTTGGGAGGAATTTTGGAGATCAAAACTTCCAGTTGTATCCCAGCCGTAGCACTTGCGTCTCGTAATAATCCGTGCTTTCCAACCTGAAGTCTGTCCCTTGGATGCTTTTTCGGATTTGCATTGTGTTCAACAAATCGGTCGCGTTCAAAACCAGCTCTCCTCTGCCTTTTTGAATAATTTTTTTCATGCCAATATCCAGCGAAAAGCGGCTGCCGATTCGACCCTGTGGTAAAAGGTCGGGAGCAAGCCAGATGCTCGAAATTTGCGCCTCCCAATTTTTCGAGGCTTTTAGAGCAACGTTTAGTTTAAAATTACCGGACACGAGTTGCTGTTTTTCAGACGTATAAGTCGTCGGAACGGGGTATAGATTGACCACAGTGAACGCCTCGATGGTGTTTTGGTAAATGTTTGCGTTTGCATTCAGTGACAGCCACCTGGAAACTTTTTGCTGCCAAACGAACTCCGCACCAGTGTTCCAACTGCGTCCGGCATTTTGGAAAACATTGTAAAGTATCACGCTGCCCGGTACTTGTGTAGCAATGCGCGTAATCGTGCCGTCGGTGATTCGGTGGTAAACTGCTGTGAAAAAACTACCCTGTGAAAATGAATTTTTAAAGCCCAATTCGCCGGACATCGTGTACTGCGGTTTTAGGGCGGGATTGCCGACTTTGATGAGTTCCGGCTCGTCGTATTTCGGGAAAATGCGGATGTCCACTTCGTTCGGGCGATCAACTCGGCGGTTTAAAAAGAGCGTAACTTTGTTGCGCTCGTCAAATTTGTACGCCGCCCGCAGGTTTGGGAAAGGCTGAAAATAGCAGTAGCCGTCGCTTTTGTAGGTGTTGTGATTGGGGTTCACTTCATAGTCCACCTGCACGAACTCAACGCGCAAACCGCCTTCGATTTCGACTTTTTCGTTTTCAAAAACGTAGATTGAGTACAGCGCGGGGATTTTTTCGTAATAATTCGCCCAACCGCCCGCGCTTGTGTCGAGCGGTGAGTTTTGCCCCGGAATAAACTGCATATTCACCGGAATCGAACGAATCCTGACTTTGAACCCCGCTTCGACGCGCCCTTGCCGGAGTGGTTTGGAATAGTCGGCGTTCATGTCCCAAACGTGTTCATCGGAAAGGAGCTTGAAGGCATCCTTACCTATGAAATCAGGCTGTGAATTGGTGAAGAAATATTTTTCATCCTCCCGGTGAAAAGAGTAGTTGCCCGTTAATATCAACGTGTGACCTGGTTGCCGGAATTTGTGGGTAAAAACCGCCGTGCCGAGCGCGGTGTACTTCACCTCATCCTCCAAAAATTGCCAAAGACGGTAGCGGTTTTCGGCTTCCGGGGTGGTCAGAAAGAAAGGCTGGTCGCCGTTGTCTATGATTTTTTCGCGGTTGAAAAGGCCTGAAACAGTCAACGAGTTGCGCCCGTCGAAAGCATGGTCGAGACCTGTATTTGCGGTGGCGTAGTCGGTTGTGCGGTTGCGCTTGACCTGCTGGAAAATCACTGTGTCGTCGTCGTAGATGCGCGTCGAAAACTCGTTTTTGTTCAACGTCGGGGCATAGAGCCAGTCACCCTGAAAGAAAATGTTGGTCGCTTTTTTTCGATAATTTGCTGAAAAGGAGGGATTTAATTTGGGTGTCACCTGAAACTGCGGTCGTATGGTCGGCAAGTTTTCCCGTTTTTCCCAAAGTGCGCCTGCGCCTGCCATCATACCGACTTTGCCGTTGAAACCTTGCTCTTCCTGTTTTTTGAAAATGAGATTGATGACACCCGCGCCGGCATTGGCATCATATTTCGCCGAGGGGTTGTTGATGATTTCGATGCGTTCGAGCGCGGAGGCGGGCAGATTGTCCAAGCCCTTTTGTGAGCCGTAGCCGGTAAGAGCGGTTTGTTTGCCGTCAATCAGGACGGCAATTTTGTCGCTGCCGCGCAATTGGATTTTGCCGTCTTCTCCGATGGTCACACCCGGCAAATTCGTCATTGCCTGTAAGACCGAGCCCCCCGATTGGCTGATGTTGTTGCCGACGGTGTAGGTTTTTTTATCCATTTTACCGGAAACCTCGTCGGCTTTTGCAGAGATAATAACTTCGTCCAAAGCCTTCGCGTCCTCCCTCATCTGCAAAACGCCCATATCCAAAAATGCGCTCAACTCGCCCACTATCACCCGTTGTCGCAGGGTTTGGTAGCCCATAAACGAGGCTTCGAGGTGGTAGTTGCCTTTTTTCAAACCCGACAAAGTGAAAGAGCCTGCCTCGTCGGTCAATGCCCCGGCGACGAATGAACTGTCTTTTTCTGTTTTTAATATGACACTCAGAAAGGCGAGTGGGGCTTTGGTTTGCGCGTCTTGTACCTTGCCGGAAAGGGTGATGCCGCTACTTGACGGATTTTGGGCGATGGTTTGCGCTGCGCAAAACGCCGTGAAAAAGAGCGGGATGAGTATTTTTTGTCTGTTCATTCCTGAAAAATTTTTCCGGCAAAAGTCCGGGGCGATTTTGGAGGGAATTGGGCGGAGGATTTCCGGAAAACTATTTCTTGAAAAGCACCCGCACGCACCAAACGCCATGTGCAAACGATGTTTTCAAGTCGAAGTCCTGTTGATCGCAAATCTCCTGTACGATTGCCAAACCCAGCCCCACACCCTCCGAATGTGTGTTCCCTCGTGCAAAACGAGCGGTTAAATCTGCGACGGAACCTTCCGGCAGTGCGGCGGAATTTTCCACGGTCAGGTAGTTTTTATTAAGAGTTACGCGCAACAAGCCGCCGGTGAAATTGTGCTTTACCGCATTTGTGAGCAGATTGGTCACGAGTGTTTCCGCCAGAAAAGGGTTTATATCAAGTGTTTTTTCTGCTAAATCGGGCTGCAATTCCAACCTTTTTTCGGCGATGAAATCTTCAAGCCAACCCAACCTTTTTTCCAAAAGTGGTTTCAAATTGACGGTTTTGTGTTCAAAAAACTGATGATTTTCGATTTTTGAAAGTAGCAAAAGTGCCTGATTGAGTCGCGTCATACGTCGCGTACTTTGTCCGATGATGTTGATTTGCTGCGCTTGTGCTTCGCTCAAAGTCTCATCTTGCAACAATACCTCCACCTTACTTTGTATGACGGCGAGCGGTGTTTGCAGTTCGTGCCCGGCATCTTCCGTGAACTTTTTGACCATGTGATAGTCTCGCCGTACCTGATGGGCAAGGTTTTCAAGTGTTGCGTTGAGTTCCTGAATTTCCTCGACCGACGAAGGGGGGAGTGTTAGGGGCGTATGGTCGGCCAGCCGGAAGCGGCGAATCTTTTCTAAAGTTTCAAAAAACGGCTGCCAAACCTGCCGTGAGACAACCTGGTTAACCCAGAGCATCACCAAAAGCAATAGTCCGAATATGGTTATGAGCAGCACGGCCAATATCAATACTACATCATGGTGTTCGACAGTACTTGCAGAAACAGACATCAACCACATCTGTCCGCGCATCATCACCGGGAAACGCAGTTGCCGGAAGGGTTCCATCTCATTTTCGAATTTATTGAAAAGCGTCGTGTCCGAAAAGGCAGGGGCTGGGATGTTCTTCATAGAGCCATAAGGCATCGGTTCGGCATACCATCTGTCGAAAACGGTTTGGAAAAAGACAGGCAGCGTGTCGTTTTCGCGCACATAGGATTCGATTTCGGCCTGAATACCTAAAAGTTTTTCGTCCGTTTCGTGGTCGAAAACCCAATGCAGGGTGAAAAAGGAAACTATCCCCGCCACCATGAACACCGGCAGTACACCCCGAAAAAAGAGTCTTTGTGTTTGGTGAAGCAGTTTCATTTTCTGTCGGTGAATTTGTACCCGACACCGTATACTGCTTGCAAATAGTCTGGGCACCCCCGGTCTATCAGTTTTTTTCGCAGGTTTTTGATGTGCGAGTATATGAAATTGAAATCGTCCATTTGGTCGGCATCATCGCCGAGAAGGTGTTCAGCGATGCTTTCACGGCGCAGGACGTGGTGCTGGTTTGCCAAAAAATAGAGCAACAGGTCGTACTCCTTAGGTGTCAGGTCAAGCAATTCCTCCCTGACACAGATACTTCGCTGAGCAGGGCTGACCCTGATTTCGTGAAAAACAATATCCGAACTACCCCCAAAATGTCGTCGGCGCAGCAGGGCTTTAAGTCTGGCGTTGAGCTCGGGCAAGTGGAAGGGTTTGGAGAGGTAGTCGTCTGCACCGAGGTCAAGACCGGCAATGCGGTCATCAAGCGCGTTGCGTGCGCTGACGATGATGACTGCCGCTTCGGGGCGCTGTTTTTTCAGCACGCGAATTACATCCAGCCCCGTACCGCCGCCGGGCAGGTTGATATCTACGATGAGGCAGTCATATTCATAAACTACCACTTTTTCGTGTGCGACCGGGAAATCCGGCGCATGTTCGACCAAGTAGCCCTCATTTCTCAAAAAGTATGCGATAGAGGCGGCGAGTTCAGGTTCATCCTCAATGAGCAAAATTTTCATTTGGCAAAAGTACAATGCCAATTTTGTAGGAATTTTGGAGGCCTGTCTATCCTGCTTTAGGCATCAACAAGCCTTCTTTCGTCAGCAATTCCTCGGGAAATTGTGCCGTGGTTTTCGGGGACTGCTGGAAAAAAAGGGCATTAGGAACGGATATCCACATATATCTGCGAGATTCAAATTTGTCAAACAACATGAGTCATCCCGAATTTTTAGGGAAATATGAATTTCGTAAAAACATGCGCCGATATTGGATGTATAAGATATCCCGGTTACGACTGCTCGCGCGTATTGAGCGGCAGTCGAAGAACAACATCTAAGGTCTCGAAAAAAGAGTGATTCAACTGTTTTCAAAATTCGGGATGACTCATGTTTGTTGTGGATCTGGCGTGCGTCGAATCCATATTCATACAAATAGACGGAGGTGCAGAATCTCCGGGGCAGCAGTGGTCTCAACGCCCCAACACTTCATAAACCCCCACCGGATTGGCTTTATTTTTAAGCACTACTTCTCCAATTTTTTGATACTTGAACAAATCGCCGGCTTTATTAAAGGCATCCTGGGTAATCAGAATCTGACCGGGTTTTGCAACGGACTGTAGCCGCTGGGCGGTATTGACGACATCGCCGATGACGGTAAAATCGAACCTTCGCAAGGTGGCGGATCCGACATTGCCGGAAATCACTTCGCCCGGGTTGACGCCGATGGATACTTTGGGTAAAAAAGCCTGCATACCAGATGTAGGCCGCTCCATAGATTGCGTACATTCATTGATGGACAACGCTGCGCGAATGGCTCGCTCCAGGTGGTTTTCACCTCTGAAAACGGCTAAAACGGCATCGCCCATAAACTTGTCAATATAGCCACCTTCCGCGATAATGGCTTTTACCATGATGTCGAAGTATTGATTCAGCAGGTTAATTACAGCGCTTGGCGCTTCCTGTTCCGAAATGGCGGTAAACCCAACTATGTCGACAAAGAGAATGGAGGCCTCGATAGTTTCCGTTGACAGAAGTGATTCCTCGTATTGTTTGCAACACATGAATTGCAACACGCTGTTGTTGACATACATTTTCAGGATGTTGTTTTCCTGAATTGCCTGGATCGTTTCTTTAATCTGGGTCGCTGTTTTTAACGCTTTGGTCAAGGTTTGTTCAAAATCCTCAAAATCGAAGGGTTTGCAAATAAAATCGAAGGCGCCGCGATTCATGGCCGTACGGATGTTCGCCATGTCGCCGTAGGCGGAGATAATGACGGTTTTCAGCAGCGG
>Ga0154020_10010405_pt1 | contig 10642 bp, 9 predicted proteins | sample Klosneuvirus_201_FD_109709 | JGI IMG/M metagenome (GOLD analysis project Ga0154020, IMG submission 109709) | Active sludge microbial communities from wastewater, Klosterneuburg, Austria - Klosneuvirus_20160825_MG | ecosystem: Engineered > WWTP > Aerobic digester > Activated sludge | place...
CCACGCCCGGGCCCTCCCGCATGTCGGCGCCGACGTACTGCTTTCCCGGAAAAAGCGGGCGCAGATCCGCCAGCTTCTCCTGGCCAGGCACCAGGAAAGCGCCGAATTCGTAAATCGGGCCATTGAGCGGAAGGGTATTGCAGGCCAGCGCGACAAAATCTCTGATCAGCTCTCGCATTGGTTTTCCAGTTCGGATCGATTGCCGGGGAAAGGCAGCTTCACCAAAAGACAGCTTCATCGGTGGCCTGCCACGCAAGCCCGCGTAGTATAAAGGCACTGCCCTGTCCCGCCCGCAGGAAAATGCGGCGGACGAACGGCCAAAGTCAGTCCCCGCGACACGGCGATATCTTTCGCCTCCGCAAGAATCGGATTGCCGTAATTCCCGGTCCTGACATACTGCGGTCCAACGAGACTGCTTTCTACGCCATGGATCCCGCAAGCTTCCCCCGTACCGAGGCGAACCCGCCCGACCGCCACTACAGCACGGTCGCCGCGGCGATCGCCTTCATCCGCGCCCACGCCGGCGCGCAGCCAACGCTGGAGGAGATCGCTGCCGCGGTGCACCTGAGCCCCTTCCACCTGCAAAGGCTGTTCGCCGACTGGGCCGGCATTTCGCCCAAGCGCTTCCTGCAATACCTGACCAAGGAGTATGCGAAGCGGCGGCTGGCGGCCTCGGCGGATGTCCTGTCGGTCGCCGCCGACGCCGGCCTGAGCAGCACCAGCCGCCTGCACGACCTGATGGTGAGCTGCGAGGCGATGACGCCCGGCGAGATCAAGTCAGGCGGTCTCGGCATGGAAATCGGCCACGGCTTCGCGCCGTCGCCGTTCGGCGAAGCGCTCGTCGCGTGGACCGCGCGCGGCCTCTGCCATTTCGCCTTCTGCGTCGCCGACGAGGCCGCGATGCTCGCCGAACTGTCGGCGCGCTGGCCCGGGGCAACGCTCATTCGCGACGACGCGCGGGCCGGCGCGCTGCTGCGGCAGATCTTCCCGGCAACGCTGACGCGCGGAAACATCCACCTGGTCCTGCGCGGAACCAACTTCCAGATCAAGGTGTGGGAAGCGCTGATCCGCACCGAATTCGGCGAGGTGGTGTCCTACCGGCAACTGGCCCGGCAGGCCGGCGCGCCGAAGGCCCAGCGCGCCGTCGGCAGCGCGCTGGCCGCCAACAGCATCGGCTTCCTCATCCCCTGCCACCGGGTGATCCACGAAAGCGGCGAGGTCGGCCACTACCGCTGGTGCAGCGACCGCAAGCTCGCCATGCTGGGGTGGGAAGCGGCGCGCGACGGAATGTAAGGCGCGCACTGCAACAGGCTCACCTCCTGAGCCAGCAACGGCCCGACAATGTCCCCAAACCCTGGAGGACAGGATGGGCGCTGATTTCACGCGGAATGCACCAGGCCGAAGGCACGCGATAAAAGCCGCCGTGCTTGCCGGCCTCGCCGCACTGCTCATCGGTTTTGCCGGCCGGCCTTACCTGCCGGCTGCGACCGAGTGGGCGGTCCGGCAGCCATTGGATATTGCATTGCTGATTCTCGGCGCCCACGGCAAATCCCGGGAAGCGGCCGAAAAACCCGGCCGTGACGAATCGGGAAGGCAACGCCAGAATCAACAGGAGTGGCTCGATGCCCTGCTCCGCCTGCTGAGAGAACCGATCATCGAGTTGGCGGTCGTCGGGTGACAAAGCATAATGACCAGCATGATCATATCGATTGGAATGCCATGATTACCGAAACCAATGCGGTCGCCTTCCGGCAGAACCTCGGCGAGATGCTCAACCAGGTGCAGTACCGGCACGACAGCGTGATCATCAACAAGGACGGCAGGCCGGTGGCGGCGCTGGTCGACGCCCGCCTGTTCGAGCGCATCCGCCGCATGCAGCAGCGCTTCGACGCGCTGTGCGCGCGCCTCGAAGCCGGCTTCGCCAAGCTGCCCAAGGAAAAAGGCCTGGCCGAAATCGACGCCGCCGTCGCGGCCGAGCGCGCCCAGGCAAAAGCCCCGCGCAAGAATAAACCGGCGGCCAAGAGGCGCTGAGCCTTGGCCGCGCTGCGGGTCATCCTCGACACCAACGTACCGCTCTCCGGCATCGTCCATCCGGGCGAGCGCTTGTAGTTCTCCCTCTCCCCGCAAGCGGGGAGAGGGCCGGGGTGAGGGGCGAATTCCAGGAAAAGTCAGTCTCCCCAACACGGCGATTCCCGTTCGCATACTGTTCTCTTCTGTGCTACGATTGAAGCACGTTTGAGAACAGATTAAAAACCGGTATGGGCGCCAACCCCGTTGAACTGCTCTTCACCGCCTACCGCCGCCAGGTGCTCGGCCTCCTGCTGCTGCGGCCGGACGACAGCCTGCACGTGCGGGAAATCTCGCGGCTGACCGGCGTGCCGGCCGGCTCGCTGCATCGCGAGCTGCGCACCCTCACCGAGGCCGGGCTCCTGCTGCGCGAACCGGCCGGCAACCAGGTGCGCTACCGCGCCAACCGCGCCGCCCCGCTCTATCCGGAGCTGGCCGAAATCTTCCGCAAGGCAGCCGGTAATGAAGAAACGACAACCAAGGCCTCGGCAGCGCAGCGAAAGCGCAAGACCGAATCTGTCGCGTACACACTGCACTCGCCGCGAGCCGAGTATTCCGTGCAGCCCGTCACCGGCAAATTGATCCCTCCCCTCGCGAAGCTCAAGCGGCTCTGCCGCAAATACGGCATCAATCGACTGGCCCTGTTCGGCTCGGCGGCGCGCGGCGAAATGACGCCGGACAGCGACATCGATCTGCTGGTGGAGTTTGCACCCGACAGCAGGGTCTCGCTGTTCGACATCCCCGCCATGCAGGATGCCTTCTCAGCCGTCTTCAGTGGCCGCAAGGTGGATATCGCCACGCCGGAAATACTGGAGAACCCCTACCGTCGCAAGACCATCCTGCGCGACGCCAAGGTGCTGTATGCAGCCTGAGGAGCGGGATGCGGCCTACCTGTGGGACATGCTGAACGCAGCTCGCGAGGCGCACATGACCGTCGAAGGCACCGCCTGCGACACGTTCATGGAAGTGAGTGGAGAAGAAAATGCCGCTTTTATACCCATTTTTCGATATCAAACCTGGGGCTATAAGCCATCAATCCGAATGCTGGCCAGTCTTGTCGTGCACTGCTAGACTCCGCCAACTATAAAATTCCAATTCGCATGTCTCCGCCCAGTGAAATGACAACCACGGAAAGCCAGATCGAGCTTGATCTGGTCGCCAAGCTGGGCGACCTCAAATACACCTACCGCCCCGACATCCGCGACCGCGCCGCGCTGGAAGCCAATTTCCGCGAGAAGTTCGAGGCGCTTAACCGCGTCAGCCTCACCGGCAGCGAATTCCAGCGCCTGCTCGACGGCGTGATCACGCCGGACGTCTACAACGCCGCTCAAACGCTGCGCAACATCAACAGCTTCGAGCGCGACGACGGCACCCCGCTCAATTACACCCTGGTCAATATCAAGGATTGGTGCAAGAACCACTTCGAAGTGGTCAACCAGTTGCGCATCAACACCGACAACAGCCACCACCGCTACGACGTGATGCTGCTCATCAACGGCGTGCCGGTGGTGCAGATCGAGCTGAAGGCCCTGGCCGTCAGCCCGCGCCGGGCCATGCAACAGATCGTCGATTACAAGCACGACCCCGGCAACGGCTATGGCAAGACGCTGCTCTGCTTCATCCAGCTCTTCATTGTCAGCAACCGCACGGATACCTGGTACTTCGCCAACAACAACGCCCGCCATTTCAGCTTCAACGCCGACGAGCGCTTCCTGCCCGTCTACCAGTTCGCCGCCGAGGACAACAAAAAGATCACCCACCTCGATGCCTTCGCCGAGAAGTTTCTCGCCAAGTGCACCCTGGGCCAGATGATCAGCCGCTACACGGTCCTGGTGGCCAGCGAGCAAAAACTGATGATGATGCGGCCGTACCAGATCTATGCCGTGCAGGCCATCGTGGACTGCATCCACCAGCGCTGCGGCAACGGCTACATCTGGCACACCACCGGCAGCGGCAAGACGCTGACCTCGTTCAAGGCCTCCACCCTGCTCAAGGACAACCCGGACATCGACAAATGCCTGTTCGTGGTGGACCGCAAGGACCTAGATCGCCAGACACGCGAGGAATTCAACCGCTTCCAGGAAAACTGCGTCGAAGAAAACACCAATACCGAAACCCTGGTGCGCCGGCTGCTCTCCGACGACTACGCCGACAAGGTGATCGTCACCACCATCCAGAAGCTGGGCCTGGCGCTAGACGATACCAACAAGCGCAACTACAAGGAACGCCTGGAGCCCCTGCGCAACCAGCGCATGGTCTTCATCTTCGACGAATGCCACCGCTCGCAATTCGGCGACAACCACAAGGCCATCAAGGCGTTCTTCCCAAACGCCCAGATGTTTGGCTTTACCGGCACGCCCATCTTCGAGCAGAACGCCAGCTATCAGCAGATCGAAGGCCAGCAGGCCAGTTACCGCACCACCGACGACCTGTTCCAGCGCTGCCTGCACCAATACACCATCACCCACGCCATCGAGGACCGCAACGTCCTGCGCTTCCATGTCGATTACTACAAGCCTGAAGGCAATCACCAGCCCAAGCCCGGCGAGGCGCTTGCCAAGCGCAAGGTGATCGAGGCCATCCTGGCCAAGCACGACGCCGCCACCAACGAGCGCAAGTTCAACGCCGTGCTGGCCACCGCCAGCATCAACGACGCCATCGAGTACCACGGCCTGTTCCAGACCGTGCAGGACGAAATGCGGGAACAGAACACGGACTTTGCGCCACTCAACATCGCCTGCGTCTTCTCCCCGCCCGCCGAGGGCAACAAGGACGTGCAGCAGATTCAAGAAGACCTGCCGCAAGAAAAGGAAGACAACCAGCAGGACCCCGAAGGCAAGAAGGCGGCGCTCACCCGCATCATCGACGACTACAACGCCCGCTTTGGCACCAACCACCGCATCGCCGAGTTCGACCTGTACTACCAGGACGTGCAGAAGCGCATCAAGGATCAGCAATACCCCAACGCCGATCTGTCCCACGCCCAGAAGATCGACATTACCCTCGTGGTGGACATGCTGCTCACCGGCTTCGACTCCAAGTACCTCAACACCCTGTACGTGGACAAGAACCTCAAGCACCACGGCCTGATCCAGGCCTTCTCGCGCACCAACCGCGTGCTCAACGACAGCAAGCCCTACGGCAACGTGCTGGACTTCCGCCAGCAGCAGAAGGGGGTAGACGAAGCCATCGCGCTCTTCTCCGGCGAGAAGGTCGACAACCCGCGCGAAATCTGGCTGGTGGAGCCGGCCACCGAAGTCATCCGCAAATACGAGGCCGCCGTCGCGGGCATGGCGCGCTTCATGGAGAAGAAGAACCTGGTCTGCGAGCCCGAGCAGGTCTACAACCTCAAGGGCGACACGGCGCGCATCGAATTCGTCAACCGTTTCAAGGAAGTGCAACGCCTCAAGACCCAGCTCGACCAATACACCGACCTTGAGCCAGAGCAGAAAGCCCGGATGGAAACCATCCTCCCGCAGGAGCAGCTACAGAGCTTCCGCAGCACCTATCTGGAAACCGCCAAGCGTCTGAAGGAGCAGCAGGCGAAAGAAGGCGACCAGGCCCCGCCCGATGTGCAACAGCTCGATTTCGAGTTCGTGCTGTTCGCCTCCAGCCTCATCGATTACGACTACATCATGGGCCTCATCGCCAGGATGACGGCGCAAAAGCCCGGCAGGACCACGATGAACCGCGAGCAGCTGATCGGCCTCATCCAGGCCGACGCCAAATTCATCGACGAGCGCGACGACATTGCCGAATACATCCGTAGCCTGCCGGTGGGCGAGAAGCTGGAAGAAAAGGAAATCCGCGCCGGTTACGAACGCTTCAAGGCCGAAAAGAAGACCCGCGAACTCACGGGTATTGCCGCCAAGCACAAGCTGGACGCCGCCGCCCTGCAAGCCTTCGTGGATGAAGTGCTACGCCGCCGTATCTTCGACGGCGAACGCCTGAGCGACCTCATGGCTCCTCTGAATCTAGGCTGGAAGGCGCGTACCCAGGCGGAACTGGCACTGATGGAAGAACTGACGCCGCTGCTGCACAAACTGGCTCAGGGGCGCGAGATTTCGGGGCTGAGTGCGTATGAGTAGTAAGGACACGGGCGCGATGGGCGAAGAGAACAGCGAAAAGTCGGCGCTGGTGCCACGACTGCGGTTTCCCGAGTTTCGAGAAACTGGAGGCTGGAAGCTGGAGCCTCTTGGTTCGTTGGCCAAGCGGCGCACAGTCAAAAATACCAAAAGCGAGCACACGCGCGTCCTGACCAATTCCGCCGAGTATGGTGTGGTCGATCAGCGTGACTACTTCGAAAAAGACATTGCCAATCAGGGAAACCTTGAGGGCTATTACATCGTTGAAAAAGGGGACTACGTTTATAACCCTCGCATTTCAACCAGCGCACCAGTTGGGCCAATTTCCAAGAACAATGTTGCTACGGGAGTAATGTCTCCCTTATATACCGTCTTCAGGTTTGTCAGTAGCGACAACGATTTCTTTGCTCACTACTTCAAATCGGCGCATTGGCATCATTACATGCGCCAGGCTTCGAGTACCGGGGCAAGGCATGACCGCATGAGCATCACGAACGATGACTTCATGGGCTTGCCCCTCCCAGTTTCCACGCCGAAAGAACAACAAAAAGTCGCCGACTGCCTGTCTTCCCTCGACGAGCTGATCACGACGGAATCCCTAAAGCTCGATGCCCTCAAGACCTACAGGAAAGGCCTGATGCAGCAGCTTTTCCCCCGCGAAGGCGAAGCCGTCCCCCGCCTGCGGTTTCCGGAGTTTCGGGATGCGGGGGAGTGGGTGACGCATGAGCTTGGCAGTAAGACCACCAAGGTGGGAAGTGGAATCACTCCTACGGGCGGCGAGAAAAGCTACAAAAAATCTGGCCGCCCCTTTGTTCGAAGTCAAAACATCGGTTGGGGTGAGCTATTGCTTGACGATGTTGCTTTCATCGACGACGAAACTCATCAAAGCTTCGCGGGAACAGAGATAAGCAATTCTGATGTCTTTCTTAACATTACTGGCGCATCTATCGGACGTAGTGCAGTTGCTGATTCTCGAATCGTTGGCGGAAACGTTAATCAGCATGTCTGCATAATTCGCGCAACAGATGAGCTAAGCGCGAACTTCCTGAACCAGTTCCTTATCTCGCAATACGGCCAAAGGCAGATTGATAGCTTTCAAGCAGGTGGGAATAGGCAGGGGCTGAATTTTGCGCAGGTTCGCTCTTTCTCCATCCCGCTCCCACCGGAAGTAGATGAACAGAAGAAAATTGCTGACCTCTTGTCTTCTCTCGATGCCCTGATCACCGCCCAAAGCCAAAAGATCGAGACCCTCAAGACCCACAAGAAGGGCCTGATGCAGAAGTTGTTCCCGGTGCTGGAAGAGGCGCCCGCATGACTCAAGTCATTCTCTACACCAGCGATGACGGGAAGAGCCAAATCCAGTTGCGCGCCGATGGGCAAACCGTGTGGCTCACTCAGATGGAGATGGCGGAACTGTTCAGCGCCACCAAGCAGAACATTTCGCTGCACCTGAAAAATGTCTTTGCCGACGGGGAGTTGGACCCGGCGGCAACTGTCAAGGAATCCTTGACAGTTCAAGCCGAGGGCAGCCGCCGGGTCAGCCGGTCGCTCACGCTCTACAACCTCGACGCCATCCTTGCCGTGGGCTACCGCGTGCGCTCGCCGCGCGGTGTGCAGTTCCGCCGCTGGGCGAGCACGGTGCTGAAGGAGTACCTGCTCAAGGGCTTCGCGATGGACGACGAGCGGTTGAAGAACCCGGATGGCCGCCCGGATTACTTCGACGAGATGCTGGCGCGCATCCGCGATATCCGCGCCTCGGAAAAGCGCTTCTATCAGAAGGTGCGCGACCTTTTTGCCCTCTCCAGCGATTACGACAAGACCGACACGGCCACCCAGCAATTCTTCGCCACCGTGCAAAACCTGCTGCTGTACGCGGTGACGCGGCAGACCGCCGCTGAACTTGTTCTGGCGCGGGCGAATGCCGCCGACCCCCATTTTGGCCTGCTGACGTGGAAGGGGGCGCAGGTGCGCAAGCAGGACATCGTCGTCGCCAAGAATTATCTGTCAGAGGATGAAATCGACACTCTCAACCGGCTGGTGGTGATCTTCCTGGAAACCGCCGAGTTGCGCGCCAAGCGGCAGACCCTCACCCCCATGGCCTTCTGGCAGGAGAACGTGGGGCAGATCATTACCGCCAACGGCTTTCCCTTGCTGAGCGGCACGGGTTCGGTCAGCCACGCCCGCATGGAGCAGAAGGTAGGCACGCTGTTTCTGGAATTTGACCAACGCCGCAAAACTCTGGAGGCGCAGGCCGCAGATGCGCAGGACGAGGCAGAGCTGAAAGCACTGGAAAGCAAGATCAAGCACCGCACAGGCAAACCATCATGACCGATCTCGAAAAGCAAAAACTGGGCAAGACTCTCTGGGCCATTGCCGACCAACTGCGCGGCGCCATGAACGCGGATGACTTCCGCGACTACATGCTGGCCTTTCTGTTCCTGCGCTATCTGTCGGACAACTATGAGATTGCCGCGAAAAAGGAACTGGGGCCGGACTACCCGAAATTGACAGGCGAGGACAAGCGCCCCCCGCTGGCGGTCTGGTATGCAGACAATCGTGCGGATGTCCCGGCATTCGAAAAGCAATTGCGCCGCAAGGTGCACTATGTGGTCGAGCCGCAATACCTGTGGGCCAACATCACGGAGTTGGCGCGTCTACAGAAAAAGGAGTTGCTGGATACGCTGCAAAAGGGCTTCTCCTATATCGAGAACGAATCCTTTGCGAGTACCTTCCGCGGCTTGTTTTCGGAAATCAGCTTGGCTTCGGACAAACTGGGGAAGAACTACGATGAGCGCAATGCCCGCTTGTGCAAAATCATCAGTGAAATCGCCAAGGGGCTGGCCCAGTTCAGCACCGACAGTGACACTCTGGGCGATGCCTATGAATACCTGATCGGCCAGTTTGCGGCAGGTTCGGGCAAGAAGGCCGGCGAGTTCTACACGCCGCAACCCATTTCCAGCATCCTTTCCGCCATCGTCACGCTGGACGGGCAGGAACCGGCGACGGGGCAGCGTTCGCACCTGGACAGCGTGCTGGACTTTGCCTGCGGTTCGGGCTCGCTGCTGCTGAACGTGCGCCACCGCATGGGGCCAAAAGGGAACGGAGGCATCGGCAAGATTTACGGCCAGGAAAAGAACATCACCACCTACAACCTGGCGCGCATGAACATGCTGCTGCACGGGGTGAAGGATTCCGAATTCGAAATCTTCCACGGCGACACCCTGCTCAACGAATGGGACATGCTGCGGGAGACCAATCCGGCCAAGATGCCGAAGTTCGACGCGGTGGTGGCCAATCCGCCCTTCAGCTATCGATGGGAGCCGACCGAGGCGCTGGGCGAGGATGTGCGCTTCAAGAACTACGGTCTGGCGCCCAAGTCCGCCGCGGACTTCGCCTTCCTGCTGCACGGCTTCCATTTCCTCAAGCAGGACGGTGTGATGGCCATCATCCTGCCTCACGGCGTGCTGTTCCGTGGCGGCGCGGAAGCGCGCATCCGCACAAAGCTGCTGAAGGACGGCCACATCGACACGGTGATCGGCCTGCCGGCCAACCTGTTCTTCTCCACCGGCATTCCGGTGTGCATCCTGGTCCTGAAGAAGTGCAAGAAGCCGGATGATGTGCTGTTCATCAACGCCGCCGAGCACTTCGAAAAAGGCAAGCGGCAGAATCAGCTGCGGCCCGAAGACATCGACAAGATCATCTACACCTACCAGTTCCGCACGGAAGAGCAGCGCTACTCACGGCGAGTGGCCATGGAAGAAATCGAGCAGAACGATTTCAACCTGAACATTTCGCGCTACGTCAGCACGGCAGAGGCGGAAGAAGAAATCGCTTTGGCCTCTGTGCACGCCGAACTGGTGTCACTGGAGCAGAAAAGGAAAGCTGCCCTCGATAAACACAACGCCTTTCTCAAGGAGCTGGGCTTGCCGCTCCTGCCGTGAGGAGAGCATCCGGGGGGTGAAGATGGTGGCGGGCCAGAATCAAAGACCGACGCAAATTGAGTATTCGACCGTCTGGTGCAGCCACCGACTGCAATTTGTCACATTGCTGCCGTAGCGCAAGAGGTGCAACAACTACAGCAACGGCCGATAACCTGCCATAAACGTCAAGAAGCTCCGTTCTTCCTCTCCAACCCATACCGCGTCAGCTTCGCCCTTAATCCAACCCTTGAGAGGCCCAACTCGTCCGCCACGCGCGTCTTGTTCCATCGATGGCGCACCATGGCTTCCTTGAGCACGCGCGCTTCGAGCATTTCCAGGCGGTCCTTGAGCGAGCCGTTGATGCCGGAGAGCATGCGCAGTTCGGGCTCCTCCTCGAGGCTGGCGGCCTGGACGACGCGGCCGTTGAGGTATTCGGCGCCGAGCCAGTCGGAATCGCTGAGCGCCAGCATGCGGTTGATCTCGTTCTGCAGCTCGCGCACGTTGCCCGGCCAGCGGTAGGCGGTGAGGCAGTCCATCGCCTCCTGCGTGAAACCCTTCACCGGCTTGCCG
>Ga0154020_10010407_pt1 | contig 10640 bp, 3 predicted proteins | sample Klosneuvirus_201_FD_109709 | JGI IMG/M metagenome (GOLD analysis project Ga0154020, IMG submission 109709) | Active sludge microbial communities from wastewater, Klosterneuburg, Austria - Klosneuvirus_20160825_MG | ecosystem: Engineered > WWTP > Aerobic digester > Activated sludge | place...
CGCCTGAAGACCATCGATGTGCGGTTCACAAGCAACCCCGTCCGGGCCTACCGGCTGAGCTACCGTCAGAGCGCCATCACCGCGCGGTCCATCCTGAGCAGCGTGCAGGAGTTTGGCAGTGACCGCTCCTTGACCGGCAACGGCAGCGTCAATCCCAACTTCGGGACCAAGCTTCCGCCGATCGAGCTCGACCTCGAGCCGAGCAACGATTCAAGCAGCCTCGGCTTCGGCCCGCAAAATGACTGGGGTCCCGCCGTCGGCTTCTTCGCCTGGAGCGCGCACTGGAGCGGGGACTTCAACGGCGATGGGAAGGCGGACCTCCTCTATGTCCCGCTGTCCGGCCCGGCGAGCTACCTGGTGATGCTGTCCTGTCCCGCCGATAGTGTCAGCACCTCCTGCACCGACCGGCACGGACGAGGCTTCGAGACCTCGGCCCCCTGGGCACCCTATCGCTTCGTCCCCGATTGGCGCTCGGTCTACGTCGCCGACTTCAACAGCGATGGTCGGGATGATCTCATGTACACCACTGGCACGGGCTTCGGAGATGACTATATGGTCGCCCTCAGCACGGGCACCTCGTTCGCACCGGCGGTCTCCTGGGGAGCCCACGTGGCCTCGGTCGACCCAAACGCGGTCTGGCTGCGGGATTGGAACGGCGATGGGCTGCCTGATCTGATGGTCCTCTCCGATCGCTCACCGAACCCGCGCAGCTACTACGTCCTCATCAACACCGGGAGCGGCTTCTTGCCCCCCGCCAACTGGGGCGCCTACTCCTTCGCCGCCGATTCGACCAAGTCCCACTGGGCCGCCGACTTCAACGGCGACGGCAAGACCGATCTCCTCTGGCGCAGCATCGCCAACGGCTTCGTCCTCCAGCTCAGCAGCGGGCACGGGCTCTCGGATCCCTACATCGCCGGCCCGATCGTATCGGTGCCCCACCTCAGCGCGATCCGCATCGCCGACTTCAATGGCGACGGCAAGGCCGACATCTTGTACCTGGACGCCGGGTTTCGGGAGTACCACGTCATGCTCTCCAACGGGCTCGCCTTCGACCCACCGGTGGCCTGGGCCCGCTATGAGTCGCTCGACCACCTCACTTATCGTCTCTTCACGCCCGACCTGAACGCCGACGGCAAGGCCGACCTCGTGTACTCCCGGGATGGGGGATACTATGTCCGACTGAGTTCGGGCACAGGCTTTCTGGCCGGCCCGAGCGACGCTTGCGTCTTCGAGGCCACCTCGGGGCCCAGCCCGCTCTGCCAGAACGTCGATGGCCCGGCCCAGCGCTGGGGAGACGTCGTCGGGCTGCCTCACCTAGGCGCGGTGTGGTTTCAGGACTTCAGCGGCGACGGCCTCCCCGACCTCATGCAGCTGAGCACGGGCTTCACCGTGGCGGAGAGCCAGGTCCCTGGTCACGCCGACCTCTACCGGTCGATCACCAACGGGCTAGGAGGCTTCGCCGAGCTCGACTTTGCCACGACCCATCGCTGGAGCCGGCAAAACCGGACTCCGCTGCTGCAGACCGTCGCCGGGATCACCGTCCACGACGGCCGGGGACAGGCGGCGACCACTACCTTTCGCTACGAGGGCGCGGCCTACGATTGGTCCGAGCGGCGTTTCCTGGGCTTTCGAAGGAGCATTCGGACCTCGCCGTGCCTGGCGGGCGAGGTGATCTGTCCCTATGAGGAGCTCCTCTTCCATCAGGAGCTGCCGGCGCTGGGGAAGCCCGAGCGGGTGGACAGCTACGCCGGTGGGGAGCTGGCCACCCGAACTGAGTATGAGTACGAGCTTCGTGCGGGAGCGTTGCCGATGTTCTGCCGGGAGACCGGCAAGACCACCACGGAATATGAAGGTCCGAGCCAACGTCAGCGTCGTCAGGAGACGACCTACGATCTCTATGGGAATGTCCTCCTGGAGATCGACCGGGGAGAGCTGGGGCGGCTGGGCGACGAGAAGACCACCTCCACAGAGTATCGGCCCAACACGACCGACTACCTGGTGAGCTACCCTGCAGCGATCACCACTTACGGGGGTGTGGGCACGACCGGACCGATGCTGGAGCGGCGCCGCAACGTCTACGATCTCCAGTCGAGCTTCGAGGCTCCGCCCATCGCTGGCGCGCGCACCGAGGAGCGGCGGTGGCTGGACACCGACGGCAGCGAGCTGGTCTGGCAGACGCGCTATGACCTCTACGGCAACGTCACGCGGCGCGAGGACCCCACCGGCGTCCGGACCGATAGTACCTACGAAGGCTATGCCCTGTATGAGGCGACCGCGACCAACCGACTCGGCCATCGGGTGCTGACGCAGTGGAACTATCTGTGCGGGATGCCGAGCTCCATCGAGGACGCCAACCGCCAGGTCACGACCTATAGCTATGATGCCTTGTGCCGCATGACCCGCGCGGACAAGCCGGGGGGGGACTTCCGAGCCTTCAGCTTCCTCGACTTTGGAGATGCGCAAGCGCAGCGCGTCCGCCGAGAGACGCCGGGCCCCGACGGTTCGCCGATGTGGAAGGTCACCTATTTCGACGGCCTGGGGAGGGTCCGGCGGACGGAGAAGCGCGGGGCGGCCGAGGGGCGCCCCGTCGTCATCGAGCAGGGATACAATTTGAGGGGCCTCCAGGCCTCCGATACCGCGGCCTACTATCTCGGGGATGCGCCTCAGGTGACGCGCTTTGAGTACGACGTGCGCAACCGGAAGACGGCGACGATCCACCCGGACGGCCACCAGCAGCGAGCGTCCTATGGCCTCGGCACGTCCGTGAGCACCGATGAGCTCGGCCATCCCGTGAGCCGGAGCCTCGACATCTTTGGGCGCGTCGTCGAGGAGCGCCGGCCCTTGGGCTCTGAGGACGTGGCGACCTCATTCACCTACGACGTCCGAGGGCAATTGGTGGGGATCCGCGACGACGTCGGAAACCTCTGGTCCTACGACTACGACTCCCTCGGTCGCCGCACCCTGGAGTCCGACCCCGACCTCGGGGTGCGCGCGCACGAGCTCGACGGAGCCGGGCGGGTGACCGCGACCACCGACGCGCTCGCCCAGCGCACGGAGCGAAGCTACGACCTGCTCGGTCGGCTGCGCACCAAGACGAGCCGCGCCGGAACGCCCGGGGCGGTTACGGACACCCGCACCTATGATGAAGCCCGCCCAGGGAGCTTCAACGTAGGGCTCCTCACGCGGGTGGAGGACGCCGCGGGGGTGGCGACCTTCGACTATGATCAGAGCGGGCGGTGGATCCGGAAGTCGCGGACCATCGACGGGCAGAGCTTTGAGCATCGGCGAGCGTACGATTCGGCGGGGCGCGTGCTGTACACTACCTATCCCGATGGGGACGCCGTGGGGGCTTCGGACGATCCGATCACCTATGACGGGGCCGGGGATCCCAAGAGGATTCCGGGCATCCTGCTCGACGCCCGCTATGCGGCCAACGGCGCGGTCGAGGAGCTGCAGCTGGCCAACGGATTGCGCACCACGCGGAGCTATTCACCGCAGCGGCGTTGGCTGTCCGGCATCCGAACCGAGGGGCAAGGGACGCTGCTTCAGGACCTGCGCTATGACTATGACGCCGAGGGTAAGTTGGCGGACGTGGCGAGCCCCTTCCCCGGGGAGGGTTGGTCGTTCCGCTTTGACGAGCTCCATCGACTCCAGGTCGCCGAGAGTAAGTCGTCCGGCTGGGATACGCAGACGTTCTACTACGACACCGTCGGCAAGATCCTCGAGAACTCCCGCGTTGGTTGCTATACCTACGGACCCGCGGGAGGAGCGCAGCCGCACGCGGTCTTGAGCGCTGGGGCTGCGCTCTACCAATACGATGACAACGGCAACATGACGTCCTGGGCCGGACGCCCGATCGTCTATGACGGCGAGGACCGCGCGGTGAGCATCGACGGGGACCTCCATACCTATAGCGGCGAGGGTGAGCGGGTCCGCCAGATCGCCGGGGGAGTGACGACCTACTATCTCGACGAGGGCTTCGAGATCTCCGAGGGCCTCGCCACCAAGGTCATCACTGCGGGCTCGATCCCGATCGCCAAGCGGGTCGGCCAGGATACCTTCTGGCTCCACACCGACCACCTAGGATCGATCCAGGCCGTGAGCGATCGCTTCGGGCACCAGGTCCAGCGCAAGAGCTACCGCCCCTTCGGGGAGGAGCTGGCTTCCCTCACCTCGCACCCCCAAACGACCAGCTACATCGGGGAGCAGCGGGATCCGAACGGTCTCCTCTATCTCCACGCCCGATTCTATGACCCCGCGCTCGGCCGCTTCCTGAACGCCGACCCTACGATGCCCACGCAGGCAGGGGTGGGTTTGGAGCGCTACGCTTATGCCGCCAATGACCCGGTGAATCACGTGGACCACTCCGGGCTCGCCTGGGATGGCCCGCTGGCCGCGGACTGGGTGGTGAACGCCGCGGCAGGGTTCGGCGACGCGGCCACGATGGGGCTGAGCTCCTGGATTCGGAGCGCCGCCGACATCGGCAGCATCGACAAGAGCTCCGGCGAGTACATCTCAGCTCTGCTGGCGACCGACGTGCTGATGGTCCTCGGCCCGCAGTATGCGGCGATGCTCGCGCGGCGCGCCGCAGCCTGGGCTGGGTTGGGATCGGGGGGGCGCACGTTGAACGGCGTCCTCGGGAACATCAACAGCGTGGCGAAGGGCTGCCCAAACTGCGTTGACGTCGCGATCAAGACCGATCGGGCCTTGGCCGGGCAAGTGGCAGAGTTCGCAAAGGTCACGGAGGCCGCGTCGCCCGCGCTGATCGAGGCCTACGCTGGCGCACGCTTTCAGGCCGTGGAGGCGGCCGAATTGGTGGCACAAATGGCGAAGGCCGGTCCGGGGGCGCGGGCGATCATCTCCAGCCAGCACCTCAGCGGAGGAACCGGCCACGCCTTCAACGTCGTCAACGTCGAAGGGAAGGTCGTCTTCGTCGACGCCCAGGTGGGTACGCAGGCAGTCGCCGCGGAGTGGCTCGGTCGCGCGCGTGAGTTTGGGCGGGAGCTGGCGGACCTTAGACTCTGGTACGTGCGGACCAAGTAGGGTGAGCAGCCCGACTAGAGCGGTTCGGCGCTCTAGAGCCGCATCCCCAGCGACAGCCCCAACTCCGCCAGGATCTCCTTGACCTCCTGCAGGCTCTTTCGCCCAAAGCCGCGGGTCTTGAGCAGCTCGGCCTCGGTCTTCTGCACTAGCGCGCCGATGGTCTCGATCTTGGCGTTCATGAGGGCCTGCGCCGTCATCACCGATAGTTCGAGCTCGTCGGTGCGCCGGGACAACCACTCATTCTGTGGCTTGGCCTCGGATTCGGGATCGGGGTGGGCCTCCCGATAAGCGAGGCGTTCGGCGCTCCGGCGGCGCGTCCAAGCCTCCAGCTCGAACGCATCGAGCCGGGGCGGGGGCCGGCCGAGCGCTGCCTTGAGCGCAGGGTCGCTCACCACCTCGCGCTCCATCGTCAGCGCCGCGCGTCGCGCTGCCGGCACGATCGCGCGCTCCCTCATCGCTCGAGATACCCAGCCCGCGGGGGCTTGGCGTGAGGGCAGGGGACAATCGGGGAGCTTGAGGCACTCGACCACCGCCTCATCGCAGAGCGGGACGTAGAGCGTGAGCTGCTCAGCGCCGAGGAGCAGGGCGGTCTCAGGGTCCACCGCGATCGCCGGGGCGTCCCACGGCTCCCCTACGCGGCAAAGGATGCGCGACCCCGCCGCCAGGAGGAGCGGGTAGCCCGAGACCACCTCCTCCAGCGCCCGCTGGGCCTCGGGCCTCCCCTCCTCCACCATGCGCTTGGCGCTCTTGATCGTCGTGACGTAGCCGCGCTCTTCCAGCGCCGCGTACACCCAGGGGCGAAACAGCTCGGTGAGCACGGAGCGAGGCACCCGGCAGCCTCCTCGAGATAGCTCAGGATCAACTACCAGCGCCGCGACCGCGCTATAGTCCACACACTTTTCGAAGCTATGATTTTGCCATAGAGCACTGGCCGCGGCCGATAGTCCCTCGAAGAGCTGCCCGAGGCTCGGGCGGAGCTGGGCCACCGTCACTGCGCCGAGGAGGTCTTGATAGTAGCCGTCGAACGCCGAGCCCACGCGACGCAGATCGGGTGGCAACACCGCCACCGCGTCGATCATCAGCGCCGCCGGGCTCAGGTGAGTGCGGAGGAGCAGCCCGGCCAGCTCTGCGACCGGGCCGGTCTCGATCGCGTCGATGGCCTCGAGATCGAGCGCTTCGAGCCTGTTTTTGAGGCCAAAGCCGTCCTGGACCTCCAGGAGCTCGAGGGCCGCTTCCGACATGCCGAGCAGCGCGGCGACCTCGGCTCGAAAGAGCGGGTGTACCATAGGCTGCCCGAGCTCGAAGACGCCGAAGCGCTCCCGGCGTACTCTGGATTGGATGACCTCGACGCCGCAGTCCTCGCAGACGACGCCGCGGTGCTTCATGCGGGAGTACTTTCCGCACTCGCAGCGATAGTCTTCGATCGGACCAAACACGCGCTGATCGAAGCGGCTTTCCACAGTGACGGTACCGCAGGCGGTCTCTCTCAGAGCTTGGCCGCTGAGCAGGTTGGCCGCGATGAGCTCGTCGTCGAAGCGCACCTCCAGGCCCAGCACCCGAAGGAACGCCGAGATCAGCTTCATGACCTCGGGCAAGTCCCCCGGGGCCGCTCCCTCTCGGCGTTTGGGCCGGTCAAAGAAGGAGAAGATGTCTCCAATGCTCGACGCGGACGCGGACGCGGGCTGCTCGACCGGCGGCGCGGGGTTCTCGCCTTTGACCAACGATTCATAGGCTCGGGGCCGCCCCAGGACGTCATCGGCCTTGATCGTCAGGCACTCCCAGAGCATCCACGGCGCGTGGGAGCCGAGGATCTCCGCTTGCTCCGCGCTGAGCCGCTGTCCGCCAAAACTATCTCGGCCCGCGGTAGGTTGCTGAGACAGCGGCAGATAGGGCCCGATACTTCGGGCGTGGATGAGGTCTTTGGCCATCGAGACCTTGCGCACCGTGGCGCGATCGGTGGCCCCGCTCCAGGCGAGGTCCGCGCCCAAGGAGCGGATCGCCGAGACCGTCGCCGCCTGGCCGTTGAGCTCGAGCCCATCGCCGACGTCCAGCGGCCGCGTCCACTCCACGGTCACCACGGCCCTCGTCCCGCTGTCCTCCAGCTCCGCTACGGTGACGCTGCCAAAGCAGCCGGGCGGGGCGCGCAAGGAGGCGTCGAGCATGTCACCGGCGGCCTCGCCGAAGATCGCTCTGAGGAGCTTCTCCTCCGGAGACAGCACCGCGCCGGCCCGAGGCGTCACCTTGCCGACCAGCAGGCTTCCTGGCTTGACCGCCGTGCCCACGCGGACCACGCCGCGCTCATCCAAATGTTCGAGCGCGGCCTCACCGACGTTGGGGACATCACGGGTGAGCTCCTCGGCGCCGCCGGCCACGACGTTGGCCTCGACCTCGAAGCTCTGGGAGTGATGGCTGGTCAGGCGCTCGGCGAAGCGGGTGTCGACAATGACGAAGCGCCGATCGAGCGAGCTCGACTCGACGCGCGCCTCGATCTCGGGGCTCGGCACCGGCGCATTTGGCCCGAGGAGAATGGGGAGAGCAAGCCTCTAAGGTCGGTGCCGCGCGGCCTGCTCGGCGTCTACATAGCGGCGCACGATGGATTGCTCCGCCTCGCTGGGCTGGGGCGGCGGCTCCTTCCCCTCGTTCGCGACGTCGAAAGGGTCGAAGAAGGCGCCGTCTTGGATCCGCCACTTCAGCGCTTCGAGCTGCTCGCCGCGCATGGTGCTGGCCCACTCGAGATGGGTCAGATCGTACACGGCCAGAGCCGCGGGCAGGGCGCGTGGAGAGGAGGGGATGTGGCAGTCGCCGCAGTGGCGCTCGAGCACGAGGCGGGCCTGGTCGCGTAGGGTGACGCGGGAGTCTTGCGCGGGCGGAGCCTGTAGGGCGTCCTGGCAACCCAAGAGTGCGCCGAGGAGGAGGGCGAGGAGGAGGCGCACACCGGACCGTGGCCCGAGCGGCGCCTGAGTTTCAAGCGGCCCTTACTGAATCGCGATGCTGACCTTGACCTCGGCCTCGCCCAGACCGTCGCCCTGGACCTGCCCACCCTTGAGCTTTTGGGCCAGCTTCTGGACGAAGGCCTGCTCCGTGGGGTTCGTGGTCTTGGCGCTGACGCTGATGATCTTGCCCGAGGCGTCCAGCTTGATGATCAGGACCAGCCGCAGCTTGGTCCCCGTCTCCTTGGCGAGCTTCTCGGCCATCATGCGCACCATCGCCATCAGACCACCGGCGCGGGTCTCGCTGGCCTGGACCTCGACCCGGGGCTCTGCGCGGTCTTCCTTGGCGCGGTCCTTGTCCGTGGGCTTCGCTTCCGCCTTGTTCTTGGTCCCACCGACGTCCTCCGCCGGAGAGGCCGCCACCGGGGCCGGCTCCTTCGCCGGGCTCGCGTAGCCCTTGCCTGCCTTGCGCTCACTTTCGTCCGCGCTCAGGGCGTCCCCGCGACCGTGGCCGAGCGAACCGAGCCCGCCCGCGCCCATCGCGCCCATCACGCCCGGGGCCGCGCGCAGCATCCGCGAGGCCGGAGGAGCGGCCGGATACACATTGCCGGTCGCCGAGTTTTCCACCCCCTGGGGGAGCGGGAGCGGCACATTCACCGTGGTGGAGTCGCCGCCCTGATTGCGCACCGTCTCATCGACCGCCACGAAACTGGTGTACTCGGTCATGAGGTTATACTTCAGACCGAGGCGGGTAACTTCCGCCTGAGTACCAGCGTCGCGGGTCAGATGCCCTTGGTCCGCGAGCCGCATGATCTTGTGGCGCGCCCACAGGTACTGCAGCGCTTCATTGCCCTTGCTGGCCCGGCCTTCGTCGATGTTCAGGCTCTGCTGGAAGGTACCGCGTCCACCTTTGCCCGTGACGGTAATTCGGCCGCGGGGCTGACCGCGATACTTACCGAAGACGACCACTGGGCGCTCCGCAAAGAGATCCGGGACCGAGAGCGGCTCCACGTCGTAGGCCTCGAAGCCCTCGTAGCGGACGCTGATGTCGGTGAGCACGGGCGACTCGATCATCCGCTTCAGCTTGGTGGAGACGTCCTCCGCCTGATCCGGCTTGAGTACGACGAAGGGCTCGCCCATCCCGGCGTGGGCCATGCCTTCGATGATGAAGCGGTTCACGCTGCTGCCGATGCCGAAGGAGAAGAGGTTGGCCTTACCCAAGTTCTGCGCGATCGTATCGAAGGTCTCCTTCTCCACGGTCACGTAGCCGTCGGTGGCCACGATCATCGAGGTCGACATCCCCGGCGTGCGCGGCATGCTCAGCGCGCGCTGCATCGCGGGAAGGATCTCGGTGGCGCCGCCGCCCTGCTGACGATCGATGACCTCCATGGCGTGCTTGAGGTTCTCGGCGGTCGCCGGGAGGCTCCGCTCGGAGAGCACCGCGTTGCCGCCCGAGAAGGTCATCACGTTGAAGCGATCCTGGGGGCGTAGGCCGCGGAAGAGCTCGCGCATCAAAGTCTTGGTGATGTTGAGCGGGTAGCCGATCATCGAGCCGGAGACATCGAGGATGAAGATGTACTCCCGCGCCGGCATATCGGCGAGCTCCACCTGCTTGGGTGGCTGCATCATCATCAGGAAGAAGCTCTCCTCCTGGCCGGGGAAGAGCAGCACGCCGCTCTCCACCGCGTTGCCCGCCAGGCGGTAGCGCAGCACGAAGTCACGATTTCCCGCGTTGGGCTCCTGGATCTCCATCGAGACGGAGTCTTGGGCCAGATAGTTGGGGGTGATTTTGTGCGAAGGGGAGGTCACGGCCTGGATGGGCATGCCCGCGCGGAGCTTGGCCGAGATCGAGGTCTTGAAGGGCTCAGCGCTGCCCTTGGTGAGATACGGGTTCTGGGCCCACTCTTCGCCGCCCTTGGGGGTGCCGCCATTGGGGGCGCTGCCATTGCTCCCGCCGTCGTAACGGGGTCCGACCACGGTGGGGTAGACCAACTCATAGACGCCGCTCTCCGGCACCAGCAGCTCCACATAGTCGAGCTCGACCTTGATGAGATCGCCGGGGAGGATATTGGCGACGTTCATCTGGAAGACGTTAGGTCGCTCTTGCTCGAGGAGGCTGGCCGTCTTCCCTTGGGCCTTGGCCTTCTCATAGATCTGCCGCGCCGCGTTCTTCTCGTTGATCTTGGCCACGATGGTGCGCGTGCCGACGGTCATCCGCATGCCGAAGACCGCGGCTCGGGTGGAGCCCGGGAAGACATAGATCGCCTCGAGGGGGCGGGTGCCTTCGTTTTGATAGACCTGGGTGACCTTGACGTGAGCGATGACGCCGGCGACGTCGATGTCGGCGCGGGTCTCTTTGAGCGGGACGCGATCGGCGGCGGGCTGATCGCTGAGCACGCGGAGGTAGGGGCTGCCGACCCGGTCGAGCTCGGGCTTCTCGAAGCCGGCGTGGGCCAGACCGGGGGTCGCCGCGACGATCGCCGTGAGGAGGGAGGTGGAGAGGAGTCTCATGCCGCTTACAGACGGCTGAGCTTAGGCGACGGTCTAAGCCGCGCGCGGGTCGACGCTATTGGGCGCGATCGAGGCGATATCGACGTCGACCGTGACGTGGATCTCCTCCTCCAAGAACTGCTCGAACTCGGCGTGTTTCATGGCGTAGTCGAGCAA
>Ga0154020_10010408_pt1 | contig 10640 bp, 7 predicted proteins | sample Klosneuvirus_201_FD_109709 | JGI IMG/M metagenome (GOLD analysis project Ga0154020, IMG submission 109709) | Active sludge microbial communities from wastewater, Klosterneuburg, Austria - Klosneuvirus_20160825_MG | ecosystem: Engineered > WWTP > Aerobic digester > Activated sludge | place...
AACTTGAATATTTCAACGACAAGAAACTTAAAGAGATTTGATGAATACCCGAATTTTGATTATTCCAAGCACTCTAAGATTTTGTTTTTAAGTGATCAAGACAAGTCCGGCGGTACCCTCTCTGAAAAAATAAATGATCCGACTAAGCTCATCATCAGCAGTGACATTTCTTTTAATGCTGGAGTCAATATTAGAGTTGATAATCAAAGATTGCCTTTTAAAAAAAATTCTTTTGATTTAATTGTTATGAACAGGGGGCTATGTGTTTGTAAGGGCACATCCTCCTGTGGAGGAATCGAATCAAATCGGGCGAGTATGAGAGATTTTTTACTGAGCGCAATAGAGATTTTAGATAAGAACAATACGAATTCACTCATGTTGATGACGGGCTTTTATTATTCGACCTTTATAAAGCAAGTTCCACCTCTTTGGATTTCTGTTTTAAATGAATTAAAATCTTTTTACCCAAACCTACAGTTTACAATAATCCATAGTTTAGACATCTATCGTAAGCTGCCTTATGGATTTATAGGTTTTGCCGTTTCACTAGACCCCATTATTCCAATTGAAGTCACACTGCAAAATCTGACTGGATTAGAGTTTAATTCGGGCACAGTTAAAGATAGTCTATAGCCCTTACTAAACACTCATTGGGCACACTCATTCCAAAGCTATAACCCCTGAAATCATAGAAATAATTCTTATTTATATAGCCCTGAGGTATTTGAAAACTTTTTTACTTTTACCTGATCTGGACTGAGGGCTGGTTGTTAATGCTCACACAGTCAAATGCAACATTGAGATCCATCCACTTTAAAATAAAATTTATCTCCGAGCTCGTGACGCTCGTTTTCCCAGACTTAAATTAGACTCAACGATTGAAGAAAAAATCCGAAAAAACTTTCGACAGGTCTCTCAATAGAATAGCTGGAGTTGCATTAAAGTGCAGCCACGCGGAAGGACTTTTTTTATAGAGTCCCCTAGTACCGGAAAACGAGTTCGGAGCGGAGTCTTGAGAGCCTCATCGGTACAAATAAACTTGTGCACACTCTCTCAAGACGAGCACCGCTTGTTCGAGGCTTTACGGTACTAGGGGACTCTATAAAAAAAGCTTCTCCACTTGGTTGTGTGAATATTAAAGGAGTTTCCATGGAAGAGAAACAGTCTTGCCTTCTAAATAAAGTTATATTCTCTTGCTTACTCATAAGCGCTATTTCCTGCCAAAAAAAGGAAGAGAAAAAAACAGAGATTCAAGATGATACGAACAGTTCCTTTTCAGGAAAAGCTTGTTATGGATCCTCTATTAGTAATCAATACATTTTGAAGTGGACGGATGGTTCCTATACCCTCTTCAAGGGATCCAAAGAAGCACTCCATTCTCTGATTCAAGAAAAAAACCAAAAACCTGAAGATAATAAAATTATCTTGGCAGAACAAGACCGACAGTTCGGCATTGATATTAATACTACTATGATGAATCGCAGAAATATTGATATTAATGATCTCACAATAAAAGGAAATTTTTGGCAGGTTTGGGGACAAGATGATGTCCAAGCTAACGAATTGTGGGATAAAAAAATAAAAGGTACCGACGTGACTGTGGCGGTCATTGATGGAGGAGTGGATCGAACTCACCCGTCCCTGATAAACAGAATTTATGTTAATGCGAATGAAATTCCAAACAATGGTATTGATGATGATCAAAATGGATTCATTGATGATGATCGTGGATTTGATTTTGCTCTGAATAAAGCTACTGGTGAAGTTTCAGACCACGGGACTCATGTGGCTGGAATCATCGCTGCCGAACCCAAAGATAGTCCCATGCTTGGGCTTGCTCCAGAGAGTAAAATATTACCCTTGAGTATTTTTAATGAAAATACAGCTACAACACTTGCAACAGCCGCTAATGCCATTCGATATGCAGAAAAAATGGGAGTTAAAATTGTTAATGCCAGCTGGGGTGGTGCCGTGTGTGGCGAAACACTTCGAGATGCGATACAATCACTTGCGGATAAAGGGATTCTATTTGTAACGGCTGCGGGTAATAGTGGTGCCGATATACAAATGAGCCCTGAATATCCTGCGGCCTTTGATCTTTTGAATCAAATTACCGTGGGGGCAAGTGTTCCCTCCGGTTTTATGGCTTCATTTTCTAACTATGGATACAAACAGGTGCATGTGTTGGCTCCAGGACATCAAATTTTAAGTACCGTTCAAGGGGGGTGGGCTATTGCCAGTGGGACGAGTATGTCAGCACCCTTCGTAAGTGGACTAGCGGCACTTCTATGGAGTGCACATCCGGAGGCAAAAATGGAACAAATTAAAAAATCCATTCTTCAATCAGTTAAAGATCCTCAAGATTACAATCCAGTACTTTCTAAGGGTCGAATTAATGCTGTAAAAGCACTGGAACAATTGGAGCAAATCTTAAAACCTGCTCAATAACCTAGCATTAATGTCGATTCTGATAGGTCCATTTGCTCAGAGCTTCACAATTCTTAAAATCTAGTAGACTATTAACTTGAGTTCGCCGATGAAAATCGGCACTGGAGAGTGGTTTATGAGATATTATATTGAAGATTTGGGTAAGTATGACGGTCAAGAGATCGAATTAAAGGGTTGGGCCTATAATGTTCGCTCTTCCGGAAAAATAAAATTCCTTGAGCTTAGAGATGGGACAGGAACGGTTCAGTGTGTTTTTTTTAAAGGGGATTGCGGCGAAAAGGCCTTTGATGATTTTGAACAAATCACACAAGAATGCAGCTTAAAAGTCCAAGGTATCGTTAAAAAACATCAAAAATTATCGGGTGTTTTTGAATTGAGTGTTAAGGGTTTTGAAATTTTAGCCTCAGCCAAAGATTACCCAATCACTCCCAAAGAGCATGGTACAGATTACCTCATGAACAATCGTCACCTTTGGCTACGATCAAAAAGACAACACGCTATTCTGCGAGTACGCGCCGAGATCATCAAAGCGGTTCGCGATTTTTTTGATGGACGAGGATTTACATTAACGGATGCCCCCATTTTTACACCGAGTGCCTGCGAGGGGACATCAACTTTATTTGAAACCAAATACTTTGATGAAAAAGCGTATCTATCTCAGAGCGGCCAACTTTATATGGAAGCAACAGCAGCAGCATTTGGAAAAGTGTATTGTTTTGGTCCTACCTTCAGAGCCGAAAAATCTAAAACGCGTCGTCATTTAATCGAGTTTTGGATGGTGGAACCAGAAGTCGCCTTTAACGATATGTACGATAATATGGAATTGGCGGAACAATTCATTGAGTATATTGTGCAGAGAACTATTAAAAATAAAGCAGAAGAATTAAGAGTTTTAGAGAGAGATGTTTCAAAACTAGAAGTGATTAAGGGTTCCTTTCCGAGGTTACACTATAAGGAAGCGGTGGAGTTAATTAAAAAAGAAAATCCTGCTTTTATAGATGGAGATGACTTTGGCGGTACCGATGAAACGATTGTGAGTAGCAAATTTGAAAAACCAGTATTTGTTCACCATTTTCCTCAAGCTATTAAGGCCTTCTATATGAAGGAAGATCCAAAAGAGCCAGGTTATGCCATGGGATGCGATCTGCTTGCAACGGAAGGGTACGGCGAAATTATTGGTGGTGGCCAACGAGAAGAGAGCATTGAAAAACTTTTAATAAAAATTAAAGAGCATCAACTTCGAGAAGAGGATTTTGCTTGGTATTTAGATTTGCGTCGATATGGTTCATTTCCACATTCTGGTTTTGGATTAGGGATTGAAAGAGCCGTGGCTTGGATTTGCGGACTACCGCATATTCGTGAAACCATCCCCTTCCCTCGCTTGTATGGCCGTAGTTACCCTTAAGGAGAAAGCTTGTGAGCACAATTCAAGAAAAATTGATGGATCTAGAAAAGCGTAATGAGTTAGCGATGGAGGGCGGTGGCCCTGGCCGTCGAGAAAAGCATAAGCAAGGGGGCCGATTAACCGCAAGAGAACGCTTGGATGTTTTACTGGACCCAGGAAGTTTTGTAGAAACAGATCGCTTTGTCACCCATCGCTGTACACACTTTGATATGGCCACTAACCGCTCTCCTGGTGATGGAGTTGTCACCGGATACGGACGAGTTAATGGAAAAACAGTTTTTGTTTATAGTCAGGATTTTACGGTATTAGGTGGGAGTATGTCTCGCACTCAAGCCAATAAAATCATTAAAATTATGGATATGGCCATTAAAGCAGGTGCGCCCATCATTGGCTTGAATGACTCAGGAGGCGCACGCATTCAAGAAGGCGTTGAGGCTCTGGGTGGTTACGCAGATATCTTTGTTAGAAACACCATGGGTTCTGGAGTGATTCCTCAAATCAGCGCCATCATGGGGCCTTGTGCGGGTGGTGCTGTTTATAGTCCGAGTATCACAGACTTTGTATTTATGGTAAAAAATACCAGTTACATGTTTGTTACTGGCCCGGATGTGATAAAGACGGTCACTCACGAAGAAGTAACCAAAGAGCAGTTGGGTGGTGCGGGCACTCATAGTTCTAAATCAGGTGTTGCGCACTTTGCCTGCGATACAGATAAACATTGTTTATTGTTGATTCGCGAACTTCTTAATTTTCTACCAGGGAATAATTTAGATGAGTCACCCATTTTACCAACTCGCGATAAACCCAATCGACTCTGTGAAGCCCTCAATGAGTTGATTCCTGAAAACCCAAAGAAGCCCTATGATATGCTCAAAATTATTAAAGAGATTGTGGATGAGGGTTATTTTTTAGAAGTTCATCAAGGATTTGCTGCGAATATTATTGTTGGATTTGCTCGCTTTAACGGACGGAGTGTGGGAATCGTGGCCAACCAACCGCAAGTTCTGGCGGGTTGTCTCAATATTGAAGCCAGCCGAAAGGCAGCCCGTTTCATCCGTTTTTGTGATGCTTTCAATATTCCCATTGTTTCTCTAGTGGATGTCCCTGGGTTTTTGCCTGGAACAGATCAAGAATATAATGGAATTATCACTCACGGAGCTAAGCTTCTCTATGCTTACGCAGAAGCAACCGTGCCTAAAGTCACTTTGATTACAAGAAAAGCCTATGGTGGTGCGTATATTGTAATGGGATCCAAGTTATTACGCTCCGATGTGAATTTGGCTTACCCCTGTGCAGAAATCGCTGTGATGGGCGCGGATGGCGCAGTTAATATTATTTTCCGAGAAAAAATTGCAAAAGCTTCAGATCCAGTGAAAGAGCGGCAAAAACTCACTCAAGAGTATGAAGAAAAATTTAGTAACCCTTATATTTCAGCGGAACTTGGTTATACAGACGAGGTGATTGAACCTTCACAAACTCGCTTTCGCATCATTGAAGCACTGGAAATGTTGAAAACTAAAAAAGACACCAATCCTCCCAAAAAACATGGCAATATTCCACTCTAATCTAAAGGTGATTTATGAAAAAATTTAAAAAAGTTTTGATTGCCAATAGGGGAGAAATTGCCATTCGAATCACTCGTGCTTGTCGAGAAATGGGGATTCAATCAGTAACCGTGTTTAGCGATGCTGATCGGGATAGCCTGCATGTTTTTTTATCTGACGAGGCTTATAATATTGGACCCGCTCCCAGCAAAGAATTCTATTTAAATATAAATAAAATTTTAGAGGTCGCCAAAAAAGCAGAAGTGGATGCTATCCACCCCGGATATGGATTTTTATCGGAAAACCCGCTTTTTGTGAAAGCGGTTGAAGAGGCGGGAATGACTTTTATCGGACCTACGGTTCAAAACATTGAATCCATGGGTGATAAGCTGGCGGCTAAAGCGTTGATGAAAAAAGCTCAAGTGCCAACAGTTCCTGGCAGTGATGGACCCGTGGAAACCGTAGAGGACGCACAGCAGGTTATAAATAAAATTGGTTTGCCCGTAATTATTAAAGCATCTGCCGGTGGTGGTGGCAAAGGTATGCGTGTGGTTCGTAAAGAACAAGAACTGGAAAGTGCTTTTCGTGCTTGTCGATCAGAGGGCGCTAATTATTTTGGCGACGGAACTGTTTATATTGAAAGATTTGTTACAGACCCAAAGCATATTGAAATTCAAGTTTTTGGAGATAAACACGGCAATGTTGTTCATCTTTATGAAAGAGAATGTTCTGTGCAACGTCGTCATCAAAAAATCATTGAAGAGTCACCGAGCCCCTCCCTGACCCCCGCTATTCGAGAAAAAATGGGTGAGGCTGCCGTTCGAGCAGCAAAATTGATTAATTATGTCGGTGCTGGTACCTTAGAGTTTATTTTTGATAATCAAACCAAAGAATTTTTCTTTATGGAAATGAATACTCGTCTGCAGGTTGAGCATCCCATAACAGAACTAACTACAGGCGTGGACCTTGTTCGAGAGCAGCTCATGGTTGCTATGGGCCACCCCATGAGTTTTAAACAAGAGAATATCAAACAAAAATGCCATGCCATTGAAGTGAGAGTTTGTGCTGAAGATCCCGTGACGTTTAAACCATCACCTGGTGTGATTCGTGCTTGCCGCCATCCTCAAGGCCCTTTCTTAAGAGTCGATTCCTATATTTATCCAGGCTACGAAGTTCCCATTTACTACGATCCTATGATGGCGAAAGTGATCACATGGGGAGAGGATCGAGAAGAAGCCATTCGCCGCATGCAGCGATCTCTCACAGAGTTTATTTTAACGGGTGTGAAGTCTAATATTGCCCTTCACCAGACAATTTTAGCTCATCCGCAATTTTTAGATGGTTCCTATACAACACAATTTATTGAAAGAAATTTTCAAGTGGAGGAGCCGGAGCTATTTAAGTTGGTTGATGACCATGTATTCTTAATCGCTGCAGCTATCACTGCTTTTCAAGATCGAAAGTCCAAAGACGTGAGACAACTTAATTTAGTGAGCCACTGGAAGCGTATTGGCCGCAAATTAATGATGAGGGTGTAATATGTATTTTGAATCAGAGATGAACGGTAAAAAATATAAAATAGATGTTGTTGAAAATAAACAATACTGGAAAATTTCTCTTCAGGAAGAAGGGAAAGACTGGGAATTTATTGAAATTAATAAAACAGATTTTAAAAAGGCTGAAGCCTATATTAGCATGCTTTACAAAGGGTCATCTTACCTCATTGATGTTGTTGGTAACGATACAGATTATACCGTTTTTACGAGGGGCTCTTACCGCTCACTAAAAATTTTCAATGACGAAATGCTTTTGCATCGCAGTTTAAAAAATGCTGGGGGTTTGGGGCATGATCGTGAATTAAAATCAGGTATGCCAGGCAAGATCATTGAGATTTTTGTAAAGCCTGGAGACAAAGTTAAGTTTAATAAACCAATTTTAATTATGGAAGCTATGAAAATGGAAAATGAAATGCGCGCGGCCGCCGATTGCACTATCAAAGAAGTCTGCGTGAAGCAGGGAGATAGTGTCGAATCAGGGAGCGTCTTGATTCGCTTTGAATAAGTTATGCCTGTGACATCCATCTTTTGTGAATGTAGACCGCCATAAAAATCCCTGGCAGCGCGATGAGGGCACAGCTAACAAAAAACATAACCCAGCCCATTTGCTCTACCATGATGCCTGAAAATCCAGAAAAAAAATTGCGACCGAGAGAAGCAAAGCTCGCCAACAAAGCATACTGAGTGGCGGAGAATCTTTTGTTGGTAAGGAGAGACATAAAAGCCATGAAGGCCGAGGTTCCCATTCCACTTGTAACGTCTTCAAAAACAACAGCGGCAGCAAGAGCCCAAGCTTGAGGACCGGTAAAAGTTAGAACAGAAAAGAAAGCGGTGGAAAAAGCTTGCAAGACTCCAAACACTATCAAAGATCGGTAGACTTTTAATTTTTGAATTAAAACGCCACCTAAGAACAAGCCAACCAGCGACGATATTAAACCCACAGTCTTAGCAATAAATCCCACATCTTGATTCGTAAATTGCATGTCTACATAAAATTTATTGAGCATTTGGCCCGATAGACTATCTCCCAACTTAAAGGCAATAACAAAGGAAAGAAAAGTGAGGGCTTGTGGTCTTGCGAAAAATTCTTTAAAAGGTTCAACAATAGCCATCCGCAAGGTTTTGGGAGTCGGCTCGGTAACAGTGGGCTCGGGTATAAAAATAGTAGTTATAAAACCGACAGACATCAGACCTGCCATAGCAAAGTAGAGTTGATTCCATGTGAAGTGAAAGGGTTCAGCACCAACAAGACCAATACCTAAGCCACCAGAAATAAGCATAGCCACTCTGTATCCATAGGTTGTCATGGAGGATCCCAAACCCATTTCCTCTTCAGGTAAAAATTCTCGTCGATAGGCATCGATGGTGGAATCTTGAGTGGCACTAAAGAAAGCCACTAAAATGGCCGTCACCACCAAAGGAAAAAGGGAGGTGGTTGGATTAAAAACACCCATAAGAGCAATAAGAACAATCAAAGCCAACTGGGTAAGAAACAGCCAACCTTTGCGTCGGCCATGGCGCGTGATTTGATAACGATCGAGAAGGGGGGCCCAAATAAATTTGAGTGAATAGGCCATGCCAACCCAACTTAAAAAACCAATGGTTTTAACGTCGATCCCTTCTCGCGCCATCCACATTTTGAAGGTACCACCTGTAAGCAGCAGAGGGAGGCCACTAGAAAAGCCCATTAAAATAGTGATAAACATTCTTTTTAGAGTGGCTGAGTGTTTTGTCATAAGAATTCCATGAATAAAGACCTGTCTTCAAAAGGATCTAAATAAAAGTTAGTTTTCTCATTTTCCAAAGAAGGTGACTAATGTAAGGACGTCGTGACTCCCCAGTTGTTACCATAAGGAGTTTGGTAATTTTAAGGTTTTTTGGATCGGTGAATAGCAAGATGAGCATCTCTCTTATAAAATTGGTATTGAGAGTGATGTAATTGTCTGTTCCCACACCGAGTTGTACACTTTTCTTTTCCCACCATGAGAAAGGGTGATCTTTGTAATCTTGAAATTTACCTGTTAATTTATTGTTAGAAGAAGGCAAAGCCACCAGTGACACACCTTTATCAATCAATCGGTTAAGAACATCGTGTTGATAATGCTCCACTTCGCGAGCCGTATGAAACTTAGCTTTAAGGAACAAAGTAGTTTCAGCATTGGTGAGGGGTTGCCCTCTTAAAAGTTTATCGCAAATAGGCTGACTTGATCCCCAATCCATTTCAATAAGTTCTTTATAAATATCAGAACCAATAGGAATATGCTGTCTCGTTTTATTAAGATTAATCACATTTTGAAAAAGACGATGGAAATAAAAATTAGGGTTAATTCCTAAACTCACGCCATGCTCGAGAGTATCAATGTGCCAGATATTCATAGCATTATCGACGGCTTGAATGCCCTTTTTTAGAGTGTGCCAGACTTCCCCATGGTGGGAACGAATTTTAAATCCACGGTATTGAAGCTTTCGAAACCCTGAGAACATTTCATTAAAATGCTCCTTACGATAAAGATCAAGTTCACTTCCAACGGTATCTACATCCGTCATATGAGCTTCCAGTTCAGGGTATTTTTCTAGCATATAAATAAGCGTATTAACTTGTTCATGAAAGTGAGCTTTGCGGCTTGAATACTTAGTAGAATCAAAGAAATCACTTTCTTTTCTGAAGGAAGGCGAAAGGACAAAATCGAAGTCAGGTCGCTCCTTCTGAAAGGCCTTAAACCCATCATATAAACCCATAATGACATCTTCAGAAGTTACATCATCAGAGCCAGGAATATTTTCACCAGAGGCAGAGCTTGTACGAGCCAAGGTAAATTTAAGTCGAATTTTTCCAATATTGTAACGGTGATAAAGATCATTGGCCATATGATAAGCGGATTCTTTGTGGGCTTCGCGATCAACTAGAATGAGTTTAGCTAAGTATAAAATTTTAAGATAGGCACTAAAACCCTCGTTTTCACGCAAGCGAATAAGGTTATCCACGTCAGAGATTTTTTGAATGGGTAATGAATCAGCTCCATAAACATCTTTTATTTTTCGTTCATAAAGAGTGCGATTGGGTCCATCAAGGAGCTTTTGAATTCGCGGAAAAATAAACTCCGCGTTCAGCGATCCTGTTAGATGGATATGCTCTTCATTGTACTTAACTGGAAAGTGCTTAAAGAATTCAAATAACGATTTAGCAACAGGGTGATCTAAGAGAGTGTTGATAGTAACACGGTCCTGCTGGAAATCAGCCAAGAGCTCTCGGAATTCGCGAACGTAATTGTAGGCGTTTTCGTGCTCCTCCTTAAGATCACTTTGTAATAGCAAGTCGAGTGTGTCCTGCAGAGAGATACCATTGGTTTCACTGATAATCCCGGTGAGCCATTTTGTTAAATCATGAATAATTTTATCTTGTCGTGTCAGCATGGGATTAGGCTAACTCGAGAATATAAATCTGTCTAAATAAATGTTGCTTAGCCAGTTTTTATGTTCAAGTAGTGCTGCCATAGTTGAGGCACTGTGGCATCGCCGTGAAGTTCCAGTTCGATAGGTGTCATCCAGTGGGGCGCTTCTGGCTCACGGAGCAGGGGCATTCCTGCAGTGACAGGAGTTCTATTCCCCTTTCTTTGGTTGCAATGCCTGCAGGCAGTAACCACATTGTCCCAGTTTTCAGGACCTTGTTTGGAAAGAGGAATGACA
>Ga0154020_10010409_pt1 | contig 10639 bp, 8 predicted proteins | sample Klosneuvirus_201_FD_109709 | JGI IMG/M metagenome (GOLD analysis project Ga0154020, IMG submission 109709) | Active sludge microbial communities from wastewater, Klosterneuburg, Austria - Klosneuvirus_20160825_MG | ecosystem: Engineered > WWTP > Aerobic digester > Activated sludge | place...
AGTTTCCCGTCAGTCCCTGGGAAGAAATTGACACGGCGCTGAAAGCTGCAGCCGCAGCGTCGGAAAAAATGCGCGGCTGGCCGGGAAGTCGATTTGCCGATTTCCTGGAATGCTACGCGAAGGAAATTGAAGCCCGGGCGGAGGCGCTGGTTGATGCGGCTCATGCAGAAACCGGTCTTCCAGTCTCGCCTCGACTGAAGGATGGCGAGTTGCCGCGCACGACGAATCAGCTTCGCCAGGCGGCGGCAGCCGCGCGATCCGATTCCTGGCGAGTTCCAGTGATCGATACCGCCGCTGGAATCCGTTCGATGTTCGGTCCGATCGGCCCGGTGGTCGTGTTTGGCCCAAATAATTTCCCATTTGCGTTCAACGGCATTGCGGGAGGTGACTTCGCGGCAGCCATCGCTGCGGGAAATCCAGTGATTGCCAAAGGACATCCCTGTCATCCAGAGACCACACGGATCTTTGGCGACGCAGCACACGCTGCCATCAGCGAAACCGGTATGCCGGATGCACTCGTGCAGTTGATCTATCGGACCAGTCATGAAGACGGAGCCAGGCTGGTTTCAGATCACCGCATTGGGGCGTCGGGCTACACAGGAGCGCGACACACAGGACTGAAACTCAAAGCGGCTGCCGACGCGGCAGGAAAGCCGATGTATCTGGAATTGTCGAGTATCAATCCGGTGTTCATCATGGCCGGAGCGCTCAGAGAACGCGCTGCGGCACTGGCGGATGAATTCACGGGCAGCTGTCTGATGGGCACTGGTCAGTTCTGCACAAATCCAGGACTGGTCGTGATTCCGTCGGGTGAACTCGGCACGGCGTTTGTCGCAGCGGTTGCCGAACGCTTCACGAAAGCACCCGTTGGCACGATGCTGGCCGAAGGCGTGCGGACCAGTTTCTCCGCTGGCGTTCGGACACTGATCGATGCTGGTGCAACTCTCGTGACGGGCGGGCAACCTGGCGGCGGCAAAGGCATCTGCTTTCAGAACACATTGCTAACCGTTTCAGGCAAACAGTTCCTGACCAATCCCGCTGTCTTCCAGACCGAAGCCTTTGGCAACGGATCACTGTTCGTCTTCGCGGATTCTGTCGGACACATGGCGGAGATCGCGGAGTCCCTCGAAGGCAATTTAACCGGCGCGGTCTACTCCGATACCGCTGGCAGCGACGATGCGGACTATGCAACCATCGAAAAGCCGCTTCGAACGAAAGTTGGCCGGTTGATCAATGACAAGATGCCAACCGGCGTCGCCGTGAGTGCTGCGATGAATCATGGCGGTCCGTTCCCCGCGACAGGGCATCCGGGCTTCACGGCCGTCGGCATCCCTGCGTCGATCACTCGATTTGGGATGCTGCACAGCTACGACGCCGTGCGTCCCCATCGCCTGCCACCGGCGCTCCAGGACAAGAATCACGGCGGTATCTGGCGGCGCATCAACGGTGAATGGACGAAGGCAGACGTGTAACCCGATCTGTCCTCAGATAGGGAACCGCGTTGTTCTTGTTCCGAGGCTCCTGCCTCCACATCCAAAACGGGAGGCGATCCTGACAAGCTGGAAGATTATCCCACTTGTGCTGCAGAGTCACTGTGGAAGATGGCAAAGTCGTCGTTCGCTCCGCGAACGAAACGGACCGCGCGCCTGTGCCCGCATTTCGTTCGCAGAGCGAACGACGACTATCCTGCATGTCCCGCCACGATCGCATGGCAATGAATCAGCGTTGGGACTGGAGACTGTGGCCTGAGTCCTGCTTCAGTCAGCCACGTATTGTACTCCTTCGCACTGTAAGCCCGGCCTTCGGTGAAAGAAAACAGGGCGGCCGAGTACAGCGCGATCGGCAACGGACCGTCCAGTTCGTCACTGAGCAGCACGTCATGGATGATCAGCCGCCCGCCGGGATTCAGAGATTTGACGCTGCGCTGGATCAGCGTCTGACATTCGGCAACGTCCCAGTCGTGAAGAATATTGGACAGCAGGATGACGTCGGCGGCAGGCAGCGGATCGGCAAACATATCACCCGATTGCGGCTGCAAGCGATCAGCAACGCCGTAGTCATTCGCAAAGCGTTCCGCCGTCTTTAAAACTTCCGGACGATCGAACACGATGGCCTGCAGTTGCGGATTCGCTTTGAGAAACGCGATGCTGTAAATCCCGGTGCCGCCGCCGACATCCAGCAGCGTCGTCGCGTCATTCAGACGCACTTGTTGTGCCAGTACAGGCGCGACATTTTTCGCCCGCCCGGACAGCGCCAGTGTAAAATGTTCCGCCAGTTGAGTTTGTTCCATCGCCGACTTCATGCCATCGCGATAAATGAACGCCGCGCCCGCTTCATCACCGCCAAGTCCCGCCGGACGATTCGTCCTCAGCCGTTCCACCATCTCGATCACACCCGGCGATGTGGCCGCGAGACTCAGATAACTGCCCACATCAAATTCCGTCCCGCGCACCAGATGTTCGGCGGCAAGCGGGGTCAATTCAAATTTTCCGGCTGAGTCCTTTGTCAGCAGTCCCATCGCCTGCAGGGCCGTCGTCAGGACAATCGCCGACCGCTCGGCCAGGTTCAGGTCGGTCTGCAGTTCCACCAGCGTCCGTGGCTGCTGTGCCAGTCGCCCAAACAAATCAAAATGAGCGACTGCCGCAGTCAGCAACTCCGTCCCGTAACTGCCGCGAAAATATTCAAAGATTGAAGTGGGATCTGTGGCTGGTGAATCGAGTTGTTGCATGGTTTGGATGTCTCGATATTTGTGTAGTGCTATCGACTGCGGAGTTCGGCGTGTGGGATTGGTGACGCGAGAACATTTTCTGAGTTCGAGAAGCCAGGGACAGCAGCGTTGCGGTTTGGCGAGGCACCATTGCTCAATCTTCCTCTTCCTCTTCCTCAGTCTGCCTGCGAAGAGTCATCGTGATTTCATTGCCTTTGCCGTTGTGCTTGACCTCGTCAATGAATGCATGAATCAGCCATAGTCCACGACCACAGGGACGATCAAGATAGGCGGGATCCGTCGGATCCGGGATCTTTCCGGGATCAAATCCCGGCCCATCGTCGCGGATTGAGATTTCCGCCGATTCCTTTGTCATGAATGCACGCACATAAACCTTGCGTTCGTTATACGGAGCCTGCAGACGGCGTTCTTTTGCCAGTTCGAAATAGGCGTTCGTATCCTCGCTTTCCCGGAGCTGTGACGAGACTTCCAGGTTGCCATGAATGATCGCGTTCTGCAGGGCTTCATCCAGCGCCATCGCAACCCGCAGAGCGCCACCCTTGTCGCGCAGACCAAAACGTTCCACCATCCGCTTGATCTGGGCGACCATAGGTGCGACGAGTGCCCCGTCATTCGGCAGGCAAAACCGGACTTCACTATACGTCGCCCATTCCGCAAGCTGCGCACTGGCGCGATCGGACTGCGCGACCGCGAGCAGCCGCTGCAGAGTGGGAATCAGATCTGTCAGGCTACGCTTGGGGACGTAGCTGGCGGCTCCTTTCCGCATCGCTTCGGCGGCAATCGCTTCGCTTCCGACGGCCGTGACCAGGATCACGGGAATGTTGGGAAAATTGGAATGGACCGCTTCCACCAGTTCCAGTCCGTTCATTTCCGGCATATCGAGGTCTGTGATGATCACATCCGGGGGTGAATTTCGAATCGATTCGAGCGCTTCCTTGCCGTTGCCAGTCATCACCGCCCGATAGCCGGCTTTCTCAAGCATCGATCGAAGCAGCACCGATTGAGTTCGACTGTCTTCCGCGACCAAAATAGTCGTTTTGTTGTCCACCATGGCCAGTAACCCAACTCAGAGAAAACCCCACGCAGAACGATCGTCCACCACGAACCAGCATTGTCGTTGGCAAATAGATTATTGAATGCCCCCCCACATTGCCCGATTTCGAGGCTGGTTCTCCAGAGATTTAAGGAAATACAGGATTAATTGTGGGCTGAACAGTCTATTTCATCTACAGCGGGCAATTCTCGTCCGACTCAGGAAGCGACTCTGGCGTGCGTGGGACGCTGGCAGTACTATGAAGAACGGGTCAATCGACCGTGACCGCATCGAGTTTCTGCTGAGTCTGCCCGTCATGGCTCTAAAAACAGTCCAATCAGGCGAGCGGCAGGCAAGGATTTACCATCGGCAAGTCTTTGGGTCGGTCGGACCCGTGCGACTGAAGCACGCCAAAGGAAGCAGATCTGAGGACAGATCTGCCTACGTAGTCCGACCTGTCTCAGGTCGGATTCCTTGGGCGACGCGATATCTCTGGTAATCCTGTTTCTTCCGCTCGCCTCAGAGAACAATATGCCGTCCATTGCCGCCCGGCAGGTTCCCCGTCGGCAGTTCCTGGCGGACACGAGGATGGGATTTCCCGGACCCAAACGGCTGGAGATTGACTACGGCAAGCCGATCCGCGAGATCATCGCCTGAGTCTCGAACATCGATTCACCATGCCGAAACCGTGAATCCTTCAGCCCGAAACGTCGGCTGCTCCATCGTTTTTTTTGATCCGAACCGTACGCTTTCGGCGGCAGTCGGGAGTCTGATTTTGAGCGAAGCTGGCGGATTGCCCTCGGTCGCTTGCTTGTGGGGCGAATGGCCAAACGCCGCAAAGTACCTGGCGAAAGCAGCCTCGCGAAATTTTGGAACGATATGTATCGGGTCAAGACCGTACCAATTGGGTTCCGGCTCAACAATTGGAACGCCAAATTCGGCAGCCAGCTCTCTCGCCAACTTTTCCAGCGAGTGGGCTTGTTCTGCCACCTGAGGCAACGAAAGACGGCAGCCGGGAAACAGAATTGTTCGAGCGATCAGAAATCGCAACCGCCCCACCGACGCCAGTGAGGCCATCGGCAAGCCGGTCATCACGATCCGGGCATCCGGATGCCAGTCACGGATTCGATTCAGGCACTCGCGTACGGAGGCCACGATCTGTTCAGGTTCGAACCGGTAGACAATGTCGTTGCCCAGATCTGTGATCAGAACATAAGGAGGACGTTTCAAATCCTGCGGCAATTGATTCCACAGACCACAATTGCGGATGGCAGGCAAGTAGCGAAAACAGAAAGCGCTGGTCTTGAGGTAGGATCGTCCCATTCCCATCGCCACATTGAGATCCACCGGTTCAGCGATTATTTCGCGAAGTGTGCGAATCAGATTCGGCCATCCCAGCACCAGGTTACTGGCACCCAGCAGCACGACGTTTTGTCTGGTCATGGTCATGTTGATCCCGATCTTAGGCGAGCGGCAAAAACGAGTCTGCCAAATATGTAACCTCGGCGAAGGTAATTCCATTCCTGCCGATCGCCTTAGTGCGCCGCCTTGACGGCAGTCAGGTACTCACTCAACCGTTCCATGTTTTTGCTGAAAAGCTGACTGGAAATGGCTGGTGCATCGCCCTTCAGATGCGTCGCGGCGGTGACAGGTTCGCCCTTTTCGTTCGAGAGCCAGCGACCTTCGGAATCGAGTTCGCTGACGATCCGCTGGGCGTTGCGAGTCAACGTCTTCAAATTGCTGACGGATTTGCGATACGTACCGGTTTGCTTGAGAGCCTCATACCGTGCCTCGATCTGGTCGATGTGAGGTTTCGCCTTGAAGCTGTAGTGCGTTGGCATGTTGCTGTCATCGTAAGTCAGTTCGTAGGTGTCGCGGACGAAATACAGCGGTCGGTTGGTCTCCATCTCATAGAACCGCGCGACCTGTCCGTCTGGCAGTTTCGAGCGGTTTAGCCACGCCAGCGCGGGCTCGACTGGGGCGAGGTATTTCTGGTCGCCCGTCTGTTCATACAGAAACAGCAGCGTTTCTATCGCGTCCTCAGATTCTCGCCCGGACACGGCCGGTGGCTCGAACTTGCGCGCCCACATCGGCTGCATGTCGAAGTTGTACTGCTGAGCCCAGCCTGGCTGAGGTTCCGGCATCTGGGCGAGAATCAGGAAGTCGCCCAGCTTCAGCAAAGCGCCGCGATACTTTTCGTCACCGTAGGTCTCATGCGCCAGATGCAGCGTGCGTGCGACGGTGCCCGTCAGACCGTCGTTCAGCGTGTAATAGTCCCAGTAGTCCTTGATGCGATTTTCGGTACGCCAATCGTACTTTGGAAAGGATGCCTTGATCACCGGCTGCTTTGAAACCGGCTCTTTGTATCCCTGGGGAAACCCGCCGTTCGCAAACTGGGCCGTGAGGATGGAATTGAGCGCAGACAACGTCGCTTCATGAATCTCAGCGTCCTTGAATTTCAGGGCTTTGTCCACCTGCATCAGCAGGCAAACAGCGGCCTGTGTCTTGTCATCGTCCAGGGTTGAATAGTTCTTCCCCTTCGCTCGTCCCTTGCCGTTCCGATAGCGATCGGCATGAGGCCCCTTCGGATCGAAGTCGATGCTGGCCGACCACCCACCGGATTCGAGCTGCCCGAACATCAGCGCGTGCGCGGCATCAACGGCGGCTGTCAGGAACTGCTGATCGCCGGTCGCCTCAAAAGCGCGGACGTACGCCATGCCTACCGTGGGGGTTCCCGGCGGCTGAACCCAGATCTCGGAGTCTGCCGCCTTGCCTTCGCCCTGACGCTGTTTCAGATCCAGCGAGTACTCATAGACGTAGCCGCCGTGGACCGCGACCTGCTGATGAAAGAACTGCGTCGCCCGCTGCATGGCGTTTCGCGCCTGCTCGGGCAAGTCGTCCTGAGCGACCGCGAGTGACGGAGCCAGTGTCAGAATGGCGAACAGGATTCGCACACAGTTTTTCATTTGGATGTCTCCTTGTGTGCGGTGGCAACGCGACGGAGGAACTTAAATGTAGACGCCAGTATGAGTTTTTCGCCAAGCCGAGGGAAGAAATCGCGAAACAAGAACACGGGACGCATCGCCGGGAAGTTGAGGATCATTTCCGGTGGCCCGCAGCGGATCGCCTTTTCCACCGCCGTGGCCACTTTGTCCGCATTAGTGCCACCGACGAAGAATGGTGCTTTGCGGCCCGTTGCTTTGATGATTTCGTCGTAGACGCCGCCATCGGTGGCAAACCCGGGGCAGATGGCCGTCGCCGTAATCCCGACGCTCAACAATTCTCCTCGCAATCCCTGAGTGAAAGCAATCAGGCCGGCCTTCGTCGCTCCGTAGACGGCACCAAAAGCGGGGCCGTGTTTTCCGGCTGTGGACGCCATATTGATGATTCGACCAAATCCCTGCGTTCGCATGATGGGCACCACATGTCGCGTCAGCACGATGGTGCCGGTCAGATTCGTCTCAATCGTCGCCAGAATCTGATCCAGTGGCAACTGGTCGAATTCCGCGAAGCATTCAATGCCGGCGTTGTTAATCAGCACGTCGATCCGCCCAAAGCGTTGCATCGTCGCCTTGACGAGTGCTTCCAGTGCATTTGGGTCCGCGACATCAGTGGGCACCGAGATGCATTCACATCCGGTAGCAACGAGTTCGGCTTCCAGCTGAGCCAGTTTCTCCACGGACCGGGCGGCCAGCACAAGTCGAAACTGTTTTGCTCCAAGCCGCTGGCAGATGCGTCGGCCAAGTCCGGCAGACGCGCCCGTAATAATGACGGTGAGCTTTTTGGGGACGGACGGTGGAATCGCCATGAAAACAAATGCTCCGTTTGAACTGTACAGCTATGGTGGATTTGAGCAGATTTTTGGGAGCCTGGCAGATTGTCAGGTCGGCGTCGATTGTAGAATGCTACCATGGGCGACATTACGTCACCGCCTGCGATGCTTCAAATCCGACAGATGAGTATTCTGAAGAGCACATGAAAGATCCAGACCTTAGACTCATCGTCCTCACCGGCGGCGACCGTCCCGATATTCAGTCGGCATGGAATGACTTGCGTGCCTATCTGGAGACCGTCCGCGGGGTTGATCTGGTTGGGGTCTTCTCCAGCGGAGAATCCATACCCGAGGACTTGCCCGGCGACATCGTTGTTGTGCTCGGTGGAGATGGTTCGGTACTACGTGGCTGCCGTCAACTCGGAAGGCGTCAACTGCCGATCGTAGGCGTCAATCTGGGGCGACTGGGTTTTCTGACGGACCTCAGCCCTGCAGAATTTCGTAAAGGACTTCCCGCGTTGAAGCGCGGACAGTTTCAGACTGTCGAACATCTGATGTTCGAATGTCAGCACCATCGGGCCGACGGAACAGTCATCACGGATCTGGGCCTGAATGAAGTCAACGTAACCGCCGGAGCGTCACTGAAGATGCTCTCCATTCATCTGAAAATCGATGACATGGATGTCACGACGTACAACTGCGACGGCCTGATCATTAGCACTCCGGTCGGTTCGACCGCCCATAATCTGTCAGCGGGCGGGCCGATTCTGAGACAGGAATTGCAGTGCTTCGCGATCACTCCCATCTGTCCTCACACACTGACAGTGCGACCGATCGTGGATTCTGCGGAACGAATCTTTGAACTCTCCGTCCCGAACGCTCCTGCGGGCGTGATGCTGGTCATCGACGGGCAGATCAGCCGAACCGTGGATTCAAAGGACCGCATTGTGATACGGCGGGCTGAGCAGACGTTTAAGCTGATCCGACTTGCGGGACACAGCTTTTATGGAACACTGCACCGAAAACTTGGCTGGCAGGGGCATTTGGATTACCGGGACCGGCGCGGGCCGTAGACATCTGTAGCGGAACTCGTCAGAGTTCCGATCTGAAGTGAGCGGCAAGGCGCTAGCCGCCGGTATATCAGCAGTGTAAAGTACTTCTTGATCGAACGATCCCGAGTCGAACGGCAGAAACAAGTCTACCAACTATGTTGCCCTGCCGAAGGAATCCGACCTGAGACAGGTCGGACTACGTAGGCTGATCTGTCCTCAGATCAGCATCCTTCAGCATGGTCAATGAGAATCCGGTCGCCCGCCTTGCAGACTCGCCAAAGGGTAATTCCATTCCTGCCGATCACCGTAATAGGGTTCGCTCGATCCAGCAAGGCAGATCGTAACACATGTCCTCCAGCTATTCTGAAGACGATCAGCGAATGATTCGCCTGCAGGAAGGAGACCCCGCTGCGTTCAGCGAAATCGTGGGGCTCTGGCAAGGGCCGCTGTTTGGTTTTTTCCTTCGCAACACGCGGGACGAACATCTGTCGGAAGATCTGGTCCAGGAAACGCTGCTGCGACTTTATCGGTACTGCTGGGACTATTTGCCAAAGGGGTTGTTCAAAGGGTTCCTGTTCCGCATCGCCCGAAATCTCATCATCGATCACTCGCGCCGCACAGCCCACGATGTCCTGATTCGCAGTGTTCGAGGACGATCCAGCGGCCGCGATGGCGAAGAATTTGATCTGATGCAGCTGGTGCCGGAAGAGATTGCCTCACCATTTGATCAGGCAGTGAACCTGGAGATTGCCGCTGCTGTTCAGGAAATGCTCCAGGATCTGCCAGAGGAGCAGCGACAGACTTTTCTTCTGCATCATTACGAATCTTTAACATTGTCTGAAGTCGCCGACGCCATGCACACGTCGCTGCCAACTGCCAAAAGCCGACTGCGACTGGTCAAGGAAAAACTCCGGAATTTGCTGAGTTGCCGAGGCTTTGCCGATGAGATAATTTCTGAATCTGAGTCATCCTGACCTGCCGTTTATGCGTTCGTACCGTACATCCGCCGCTCCGTCGGCGGGATTTTTGTTCTCCCGTCGTCGGAGCGACGGGTCTACAGTATTTCCGGAGTTTTTCATGCCACACTTCAGCCGCCTGACCGACATCATCACCTGCAGCCTGACCGAGATACTCAAGGCCGCTGTCGATCCGGCGACAACGCTTCAGGAAATCATCGGCGAAATGGACGAAGGCCTGGCCGCGTGTCGCCGCAATGTGCGAACCTCAACCAGCAACAGCGAACGGCTCAAACGGGAAATCGCCGAATACGAATCCCAGGTGCGGACGTGGAAGGACCGAGCCAAACACAATCTGGCTGATGGCGATGAAGACGCCGCTCGAAATTCACTCTGCCGCAAAGTGGAATTGGAAGACCTGATCGCCGGCCTGCGACCGGAACTGGATGCGGCAGATTCTGCGTCACAGCATATGCTCAGAATTCAAAAAGCACTCGAAGCCCGTCACTCGGAAGCTCTTCGAAAACACGAAGAACTCACCGGCCAGCCTGCAGAATTCCCCCATCAATCGGAAACGGCGGTTCTCTCCTCAGCCGCCGCGACCCAAAAACGCAGTTCCACCATCGAAGCAGAACTCGAAGCCCTCCGCCGTGAAATGGAAGGGTAAACCACGTAGCCCGATCTGTCTCAGATCGGGAACCAGTCGATTGAATTCTCCGACCGTCGTCATCAAACATACAGCACGCGGATTGATTCGCACACTGCACGCATTTCAGTGAGGCCATGCGTCACACATCTCGTAATTGAAGTTGATGCAGCGCGCCGATTTGGCACAAACGTGCAATTCACCGAATCCCGGAAAGTGACGAACCTGTGTGCGACTCATCACATCGGGCGATCTCGGGATCAACATCAACGTCGCATTTCCCACCTCCTGCACAGCCGCTGGCACGCTTGTTGCCCCACCTTGGATCAAGTAGCTACGCTTATCTTTTGAAACATGTAGCAGCTGAGTCAAGTTTTGGAATTTGCAGCAGCCATTGCATTTCTTTCGATAGTCTTTTTGATTTCGTTGAGAATTTTTTGTTGCACGGTCTC
>Ga0154020_10010411_pt1 | contig 10638 bp, 8 predicted proteins | sample Klosneuvirus_201_FD_109709 | JGI IMG/M metagenome (GOLD analysis project Ga0154020, IMG submission 109709) | Active sludge microbial communities from wastewater, Klosterneuburg, Austria - Klosneuvirus_20160825_MG | ecosystem: Engineered > WWTP > Aerobic digester > Activated sludge | place...
AGTCCTGTGTTTTTATTAAACAGTCGCTACCCCCAATTCTGTGCCACCCTAATATTTTTATTTATTAAGGTACTCCTTATCCCGAAGTTACGGAGTTAATTTGCCGAGTTCCTTCAACGTTATTATCTCAAGCGCCTTAGTATTCTCTACCCAATCACCTGTGTCGGTTTACAGTACGGTATATAAAAATTACTAAAATTTTCCAAAGTTTTTTCCTGAAAAATTAATATTATACATTCCTTTTTTTAATAAAAATACATGATATTAATTTCTTTCACTTTAAACTATATATTTACATTATAAAAAAAAACCATCCTTTACGACTCTCGTCCTCAAGTTAGGTACCGATTTACTCTTTGCAGATTATCTGTACAAAGAAACCTTTGATTTTACGGCGAAAATGTTTATCTAACATTTTTTATCGTTACTCATGCCAGCATACTCAATTCTAACTATTCAAATATACTTTTCACAAAGCATATTCTAATACTACTTATTTATTCATAATATTTTATAAATTTATCATAAATACTTTCGTAATACAATAAAAATTACAATAATAATATAGAACGTTCCACTACCACGTTTTTAATTTATACTATATTTTTAAAAACATTCGTAAATTCGGAAATAGTCTTAAGCTCTTTATTTTCGACGCTAAAAAATGTCATCCGGTGAGCTTTTACGCTTTCATTAAAGGATAGCTGCTTCCAAGCCAACCTTCCGGTTGCTTTGATCTTTTAACATTCTTCTTGACACTTAGACTATTTTATGATCCTTATTTAACGATCTGGGCTGTTTCCCTCTCGAAAATGAATCTTCGCACTCACTTTCTTTATATTATATTAACATTATTAAAATTCGCAGTTTTAGTATTTATGATAAGACTTTTACATCCCCCATAAGATAGCATGCTCTACTCTTAATAATTTTCACATATAACATTTTACCTAAATAAATTTCGTGGAAAACCAGCTATCTCCAAGTTTGATTAGCCTTTCACCCCTAACCACAAATCTTCTCAACATTTTTCCACATGCATGAGTTCAGTCTTCACTTCGTTTCAACTTGTTCATGGCTAGCTCACTTGGTTTCGGGTCTAAATTATTCAACTATTTTTAACATTTTCATATTTTTCGTTTTCACTCTGCCTACTTTTTAATTACTATTTATTAATAAAAATTAAGCTCGCTAAATAATTTAACTCGCTGGCCCATTATGCAAAAGGTACATTGAATCTCCTTATTATTTTTTAGAAGTTCTTCAATTGCTAATTAATGTTCAATTTCAATGCTCTTTCATCCCCTCGCTGGAGGTTCTCTTTCAACATTCCTTCACAGTACTTTTCTCTATTGGTCATTGGTTATATTTAAGCTTAGAAGATGGTCCTCCTATATTCAAACTATATTTTACTTATATCGTTCTATTCTAATAAGAATAAATTTTTCATAAATACGGGACTTTCACCCTTTTTTGCTTAGTCTTCAACCTAATATTCTAACAATCCATTTATTCTTTTAAAGCTTAATTCGCTTTCGCTCACCACTACTCACAAAATCTCTCATTGATTTCTTTTCCTTCAGGTAATTAGATGTTTCAGTTCCCCAAGTATTTCTATTTTTATTTATTAAAGTTTTCTTTCAGAAGATTCTTACACCAATTATAAATTCCAAAACCACGCTGCCGAAGCAACATTTATTGATATATATATCAAATGTAAAGTTTCGTGTATACAACGTCTTCTTTTACCAATGCCTAGTTATCCATCAAACACTCATATTATTCAAAATCTATAACCGTTTTTTGTTGACTATTTATTTCTTAATATATTTATTTATATATAATATATTATCATATATAAACCAACTTAAATACACATCACACAAATTTAACTAAAAAAATAACAATACTCAAAAAATTATATTCATTTTAATTAAAATTTATTTTTTTTTAATTTAATAAATCAAAAAAAAATAAAACAAAGGAAACAAAAAAAACCCAAGCTAAGGATAAAGGTAAAAACACTTTCCAACCCAAATACATTAATTGATCATACCTAAAACGTGGAAATGAAGCTCTTACCCATATAAAAAAAAAAGCTACCATCATTATTTTTATTGCAAACCAGAAACCAAAAAAAGAAAAATAATTCAATATGTTTATATAATAATATAAACTACCATTTTCATTTAAGAAATAAGAAAAAAAAGAATCAAAAGAAATGAAAGGTAACCAACCACCTAAAAATAAAATTACCGTTAAACTACTCATTAATAATATATTAGAGTATTCTGCTATAAAGAATAATGCAAAACCCACAGCAGAATATTCTACATTAAAACCAGAAACTAATTCAGCCTCTGCTTCTGGTAAATCAAAAGGTGGTCTATTTGTTTCTGCTAATATAGAAATAAGAAACATAAAAAAAGAAGGAAATAATGGAAATAATAATAAACAACCTTTTTGAAATTCAACAATATCTAATAAACTAAGAGAACCAACACATAATAAAACATTAATAAAAATTAATCCAATGGAAACTTCGTAAGATATCATCTGAGCAGCCGAACGTAAACTACCTAAAAAAGAATATTTACTATTACTAGACCATCCTGATATAATAATACCATAAACATTTAGAGAAGAAATAGCAAACAAATACAATATTCCTATATTCAAATCAGAAAATACTAAAAATTCACCAAAAGGTATTACTGCCCAATTTATTACAGAAAAAAATAATACAAAAACTGGAGCCAACATAAATAAATATTTATTAGCTATACCAGGAATTACAGTTTCTTTTACTAACAACTTTAATGCATCAGCAAAAGGTTGCAATATACCATAATAACCTACTACATTTGGTCCTTTCCTACGTTGCATACCACTAAGTACTTTCCTTTCTACTAATGTTAAAAAAGCAACACTTAATAATACAAAAATTATAACATCCAACCATTTTAATAATAAAAACAATAAAAAATATAAATTTAAAAAATTAAAAAGAAAATCATAAAAAAATTCAAAAAAAAAAAAATTCAAATAATTTTGTGTTACAGAAAACATTTTTTACATTTAATTATTTATTTATATAATAATTTTTTTATTAGAAATTGAAAAAATAATTTTTAAATTTTGAAGCAGCAACTGACATCACACGAGATGCTCTACTAACACTATCACTCAAAAAATACTCAATATAATTTGAATAAAATACTGAATTATAAAATTTTACATTAATATTGTTAAAATTATTAATATTATTATAATTAATCATACTCAATCTTTTTTTAGTATATTCTGGTAATATATCTGAAAAAGAAGTAATCACATCATTAAAAGTATTAAATAAATTAGATTTAATTGATTTTTTCAAAAATAAAGATAATGCTGAAAAAATTCTCCAATCTGTTCTTACTTGATGTCCCGGTTTAATTATAAAATTGTAATTAACAACATAACCTTCCATATTCAAAAAAGTACCTTTTTTTTCTAATAAAAAAGTAGAAGGTAATATTAAATTAGAAATACTTGCCCCATAATCACCATGATGTCCTTGATATACTATATATTTATATTTTTTACTATCTTTAATAAAAATATCATCAGCATTATACAAATATAGCATATCATCAACACTATTTCTACTACTATTAACACTATTATTACTAGATAATCCTAATGCAAGACTACCTATAAACGAAGGATTAACATAGGTAAACATTAAATGTAAATTTTTATTCCAAACCTTTAATAAATTAAAAAAATTGGAAAAATCCAATCTTTGTCGCAAACTTTGACCAATAACAACTAATGATTTTTTAGATTTTGATAAAATTAATGAGTATTTTGATTTACCTTTTAAAAAATTAATAAAATTAGACAGAGAATTTCCTAAAGAATATGTTTTAATTCTTATATTAGAAGGACAACCAAAAGAAAAAACATAAGAACCTTGATTTGCTGAACGAGATATTTTCAAATTCAATATAGGATTTTCATATCTAATATTTGAATTAATTAAAAAAAAAAAATCAACCAAATTCATTTCAGAAACTTTTAAACTAGATAAATAATTAAAATTAAAATCATTAAACGAATAACCTCCTTCTTGGAAGTTAGAAATAGTTTTTAAATTATTAAAATTCTTAAAAAAAGTTTTAGAAGAGTTTAATGATTCAAGATCCAAAAATTTACCATAAATTATTTCTAAAAATTTATCAACTTTTTGACCTATGCTTATATAATCAAAATAAACCAAACTTAAATTTAAATAAAAATTAAAAAAAGCTTCTTCCCAGCTAACTTCTTCATACGTTTTTAAATCAATATTTTTAATCATAGGACTTAATAAACGTTGTCTTCTAAAACCATCATACGAAAAACGTATCTTATCAGAAATCCACTCTTCATTTAATTGTTCATTTATACGAGGTAATATACGCATAACTGAAAGACCTCTAAGATCAATACTTATATTACTTAAAAGACTATCATAAAAATCAACAAAATCCCATTTTTCTAGCTCCCAAGAACGTGCAGAAAATGCATAAGGTTTTGATGTTAAAGCACCTATCAATTTTATATTTTCTTGTTTCATAATTTTTACTAACATCGAAAATTTCTTTTATATTATTTATATTTTATATAAAAATAAATTAATTAAACAAAATTAATTTATAATTACATTACATTTATTTATTATATGTTATATAATAAAAAATATGACAATAAATATACACATAATAAATTAAAAAAAAATTAGTGAACAGGAGTAATACCGTCTTTTAAATAAATAGCCAATAAAATAACAAAAACATAAGCTTGTAAAAAAGCAATACCTACTTCTAATACAAAAACAAAAAATAATAACAAAAATACCAACAACATCGGAAAGAAACCTAAAAATCCTAATGCTAAAAATGATAAAATAAAAGAAGATAATATAAACATTAAAGTATGTCCAGCCATCATATTAGCAAATAATCGGATAGATAAACTTAAAGTTCTCAAGGTATAAGATAATACTTCAATAACTATTAAAAGTGGAATTAAAAAAACAGGAGCACCTTTAGGTACAAATAATAAAAAAAATTTTAAACCATGTTTTGCTAAACCATAAATTAAAAAGCTTAAATTAAAAGATAAAGCTAAAAAAAAAGTCATTATTATATGACCAGTTACAGTAAAACCGTAAGGTAATAGTCCAAATAAATTTGAAAATAAAATAAACCAAAAAACAAAAAAAAAGAAAGGAAAAAAGTTTTGACCTACTATACCTGATTGTTGTCTCACCATACCTAATATAAATAAATAAACAAATTCTAATATAGAACTCAAAGGATTACTATAAACTAAATTAATGTTAAAAAAACCTAAAAAATGAAATAAAAAAATACTCGTAAAAATTATAACCATATATATTACACTATTGGTAATACTTATATCTAACAACCCATATAATGATATAGGATAGATAACTAAAATTTCAAATTGTTCTAACGGACTCGCATTATAATTAAATCCTAAATGTTGATTTATATTTAAAAAATTAATCATTTTTAATTATTTTATTTTATATTTTAATTATACAAATTTCATTAAAAAAAAATAACGCATTTCTAATAATGTATATTGAACATCCATTTCAATTAAATTAAATATAAAATTTGGATAAATACCCAAAAGAAAAATCATTGCTGATAAATATAAAGACATAGTAAATTCTCGATTAGTTAAATCATAAAAAGGAACATATAAATTATGTCCTTCAGCCAAAAATAAACGACAAAAAATTAATATTGACAAATAACCATTTAAAAAAAATCCAATCATAGATAACATTAATATAAAAAAGCTACCAATACCTAAAGAAATATACACCAAAATTTCACAAACAAATGAAGAAAGAGGAGGAAAAGCCATATTTGCTAAAAAAAAAAATAAAAAGAAACCAGAAAAAACTGGTTGATGTCTTAAAGAAAAAATTTTAGTTAAGTCACGAGAACCAACTCGCTCATATACAAAACCAATACTTGCGAATAAACCTACAGAAACAATACCATGAGAAAACATAAAAAAAATAAATGATTGTAAACCTAAAAAATTATCTAAATTACAAAATAAAGCCATTAAAGCTAAATTCATATGAGATATTGACATATAAGCTATCATTTTTTTTAAATCATTACAAGATTCAATATTCCATAACACAACAATAACAGATAAAATAGAAAAAAAACAAAAAAAAACGCTATATTTTATAAGATAAAAACCAAACACTGGTATAACGAATCTTAATATACCATAAGCACCTATTTTTAATATAATACCTGCTAAAAGTATAGAACCTGCTGTAGGAGCTTCTACATGTGCTTGTGGCAACCATAAATGAAAAAAAGGCCCTACTGGAATTTTCAACATAAAACCTATAAATAAAAAAAGACAAACGATAAAAGAAACCGTTTCATAATTATTGTATAAATTTACAAAGCTCAGAAAAAAAAAGCCACCGGCATAAATGTATAACAAGATTAATGCTATAAGAATAAAAAATGAACCAAATAAAGTATAAAACCAAAAATAAAAAGATGCAACCAAACTTTCAGGTCTTGATCCCCATTTACCTATTAAAAAAAATAATGGTATCATTAACAATTCAAAAAATACAAAAAAACTAAATAAATCTACTACAGCAAATACCATATTTAATAAAAAAATAGATAAATAAATCATAGCATTATACAATAAAAAATCATTTTTTATAGAATCCCAACCAGCTAATAAAGTTACAGGAACCAAAATTGCTGTAAGAAATAAAAATATAAAAGAAAAACCATCTATAGCTATAAAAATATCTAATCCAAAAAGATTTGAAAAGAAAAAAGAATACCTAAAACTATCATAAAAAAATATTTCACTGTTTGCAGTCAAAAAATCCATTTTTATTTATTATTTTATATTATTTTATTATATATATTTTTTTTAATTTTATAGTAAAAAAACTAATTTATTTCTGTTTTTTTACTAAGTTTAAAAAAAAGTTTATATCATCTTCTTTCATATTAAAATATAGTTTATGAAATTCTATATAATATATAAAATCTATTAAAAGTAATATAAACAAAAAAAAGTATAAAAATCCAAAAAAAATAGTAAGTTCTTTTATTTTATGAAAATTACTATATTTATAACCAAAAAATTTAATATTTAGATAAACTACTAAATAAATAACAGCTATTAATAAAGGATACATCAATAAAAAATATATGAAAAATTTAGAAGTTAAAAACCCTAAATTAATCTTATTCCAAAAATCAATAAGAAAAAACACACAAAATTTTCCTATATCAACAAAAATTTCCATTTTTACTTTTTTTTTTTATACTTTTTATATTACTTATTTATATTTTACACATATCAATATATATTATATATATATATTATTGTATAAAAATTTAAAGAGCTCTCTTATTTCAACGTTTATTCTATTAAATTTATTAATAATAAACTTAATAAAATTATTATTTATTATTTCACTAACAAATAACTTTAAATTACACAACAAAAATTAATAATAATAATATAAATTAATTATTATATAATAAATAATTGTATAATATTTATATCTTATATATTTTATAATAATCATTATTAACAAATATATAAATTAATAATGATCCTGAGTAGAATCGAACTACTATATTCCGCTTATCAGACGGATATTTTACCATTTAAATTACAGGGTTAATTTTATTATTATTTTAATTATATAAATTATTTAATTTTTTACATAAATAAAATTAAAAAGGCCATCATTAATGCTAACAGACCTACGGCTTCTGTTAATGCAAAACCCAAAATTGCAGATTTAAATAATTCATTACGTAAAGAACTATTTCTTGCTGAAGCTATTAAAAAAGAACCAAAAACTATACCTACACCAGCTCCTGCTCCAGTTAATCCAATTGTAGCTAAACCTGCTCCCATATATTTATAACATTGTATTCTTACATCCATTGCTTATTTTTTACTATTTATTATATTAAATATATATAAAAATCCTCAATATATATAATATATTTTATTATATATGCACACCATTATATTAATAAATTACTTATTTTATTATTTACAATTTATTAGTAATATACTAATTTAAATTAATCCTTTATAATTATAAAAATGCAATACACGCATTAAATTCAAATTAAAAGAATAAGGAATTTCTTCTAATTTAGGTTTTCTATAAAAAATAAAAGATAATAATTCAAAACTACATTCTATATAATAAGATGGGTAATAAAATAAACTCATTCGTTTTTTAAAGACATTAAAAAATTTAATTTGTTTTTCACTCGACAAATTAAAACTTACTACATCACCAGGATTTAATATATAATTAATATTTTTAATAACTTTATTATTAACTTTAACAAAACCTAATCTAATTAACATAAAAATATTCATAAAATTTTTAGAGAAATTAATTCTAAAAATAAAAACAGATAATCGCGATTCCAATAATTGAGCAAAAACGTCTAACTGATCTTTTTTACTTAGCATTGCTTGTTTAATTATATTTTTTAATTTATATTCTTTTAATCCTAAATAAAACATTTTTAATTTTTGTTTATCAAACAATGCTACAGCATAATTACTCATACGGCGATTTTCTTGTTTTCTACGTAATCCTTGAGATTCTAAGGATTCCAAAGCCTTTTTATATTTACTCAAACCACTAACCAAATTAAAATCTTTTACCCACTTAATTGTAGGATATCTTAAAAATAAATTATTATAAGTTTTATAATTTATTTTTTTAACTTTTTTTAATATCTTTAATCTACGAATTACTATTGAATCAAAAACTCTAAAACCTTTATTTGTTATCCTTAAATTTAAAGACAACTGCTTATTAGTTTTTTGATATTTTTTATTCTTTACAAAATTTTTATTAACAAACTTAATCTTAAATTTAGTATTTTTATTTTTAATATTACTATTATTAGCAACAAAACCAAATTTTTTAATCACATAGTTATTATTCTTAGAAAAATTTCCTTTTTGTGATTTAAATTTATAATTACTTTTGTTATAATTAGTAATGTTTGTATTTACTGAATTTATATTTCTTTTAAAAGAATGATTTTTAAAATTACTATTTTTATATTTAAATCTATTAGTATTATTATTTTTTAAAAGCATATTTATTTATTATTTTTATTTAACAATATTTTATTTATATTAGAAAGATTCAAAAGCATAACATACAATAAGTTATAAGAATTATACCATGTATTTATTTCCTTAAAATTAAAAATATCATCTAAATTATTTTTTATATTTAACTTTAATAACATATCTACACTATATTTATAAAAATCAGAACTAAATTTATTTTTAAAAAATTTTAAAGTTCTTAAATATTCTAATTCAAAATTATAATCTAAATTTTGTACCTTTAAATATTCTAATAAAAAATTTTGATACAATCTTTGCTGTACTATTTTATAATTTGAATATAACCAAATATTTAAATTATCATTAGATTTCCATGAATTTTTTTTAATAGTAAATTTAACAAAATTTAAATTAAAAAAAAAATAATAATTATTTAAAAAAACAATATAACTTTTTAAATATTTTATATTTCCTTGTTCCTTTATATTTAATATTTTTTCTATTAAAAAAGTACGTGATACACTAGGATTATATACAATATCCTTTAATATTTTTACAATTACTTCACTAAAATTATTATAATTTTTTTCTAAAATATTTAAAGTCAACTTCGTATCATATAAAATCAATATATTATCAACAAGAAAAAAGTCATCTTTCTTATATTTAAAATAATTAATTTTTAAATTTTTTATATCAACCAAACTATTATTAATTTTTTTTATACTGTTAAAAAATAAGTTAGAGAAAAAAAAATTATAATTTAAATCTAAATTAATAAAATTTACAAAAAAAAGATGACTTAATTTATTAAAACTAATTTCATTTATCAAATTAGTTTTATATATTTGAGAAAAATTAGAACAATTCTTAAAGAAATTAATATCGTAATTCAAAAAAAGAGATCCTATATAATTTTTATTTATCTCGTCAAAAACAACACTAGCATAAAAAAAATCTTTATAATATAAAAAAGATAAAGTATTATCATAATATTTAAAAAAAAACGACCAAATATGAGAATCTTCTAAAAAATCTTTTAATGAATTTTCTTCTACTAAATTATTAGAGGATATAATATACCTTTTTTCAATATTTAACAAATCATTATTCAATTCATTTTGAAAATAAGAATTTAATATTACTTTTTTATTTATTATATTAATTATAAAATTAGAAAAATTAACAGAAAAATATTTAATATATAAATATTTATAAAAAGAAGAAATACCTTTTTTAATATTACTATACCAATTTTTAAACAATCGTATTACTTTTTTAAAAAATAAAGATATAGAAAAAATACTTTCAGTAGCAACAATCAAAGTATCACTATTACCCAAATATTTCAATAGATAAGCATAATTAAAACCTCTTTGTTGATTACCAAAAAAAAAAGAAATATTTTAAAAAAAAATAACATCTTTAATATTTTTTTTATTTTTTTTTAAA
>Ga0154020_10010412_pt1 | contig 10637 bp, 7 predicted proteins | sample Klosneuvirus_201_FD_109709 | JGI IMG/M metagenome (GOLD analysis project Ga0154020, IMG submission 109709) | Active sludge microbial communities from wastewater, Klosterneuburg, Austria - Klosneuvirus_20160825_MG | ecosystem: Engineered > WWTP > Aerobic digester > Activated sludge | place...
CAACTGGCTTATCATTGACCATCACGTCACCGAGGTCGCCGCCAAGGAGGCGCACTTGATTCACGACCTGAACAAGTCGGCAGGATTGCTGTGCTACGAACTTTGCCGCGAAAACGGGCTTGCTTCGCCGGCATTGGACCGGGTGGTTCACCTGAGCAATGTGTCGGATTTGTTTCTTGAGGACGATCCGGACTTCGTCATCGCCTGCGACTACGCAAACCTGGTAAAAATCTACGGGTTTTGGGATTTGCACGCCTTGTTGGGAGGTGAACTCGAGAAGCTGCTCGATCATCCGTTGCTTGAAGTCATGGCCGTGAAACGGCGGATCGAAGACCCCCTGGGGTTCGAGTGGAGCAAACGCAACATCTCGGAGCTTTCACCCACGGTCGGCTACGTGGACACCGTGGTTGGCAACAACAATCTCATCGTTCATCAACTGCTCGAACAACAGATCTCCCGTTTTCCGGTGCTGGTGACAATGTTCCGGAAACCAAATGGCAACATCATCGCCAGCCTGCGCAGTCGCAATGGTGAGGCGTTGAAGGTGGCGGAGAAGCTTCAGGGCGGCGGACACGCCAACGCCTGCGGCGCCTTGCTGCCACGTTCGGTAAAAACCATTCCCGACGCCGTGCAATACCTTCGCGAGGTGTTGAACCCCAAGTCCTCCTCGCCGTTGAACAGTCTGGAAGGAATCTTTGCGAGCCTGGATGAGATAAAGCAACGGTAAGCGTCGGGTGCGGTTTTGTCCGGTTTCCAACCCGACGTGTCCCGGCATTGGGCAAGGGTGAAATACTGACCTTGGATTGTGTGCGGCATTTCAAAATGTTTTACCGTTGGCGTCCTTCCTGCATCACCCGACGCCGTGGCATTTCGTCGTGAATCCAATCCGAACGCCGCCGCGAAAAGTTCCAGCGCGGCCAAAAGCGTTTCATCCCGTTCTTCATCCCTAAACACCGATGTGGCGGAAGACGCACCAGGAACGGTGCAGACCGACGTGAAAGACACACGCAAACGCGTGTTCATTGTGGACGACCACGCCGTCGTTCGTTTCGGCATCGCTCAACTCATCAACCGCCAGGGCGACATGGTGGTTTGCGGCGAACAGGAGGACGCGGTCAGGGCGATGGATTGCGTGACCAGGCTCAAACCCGACGTGGTGATTTGTGATTTATCGCTCAAGGACAGCAGCGGGCTGGAGTTGATCCGAAACGTGAAAGCACAGTACCCGGGGCTGCCGGTGCTGGTTGTCAGCGTTCACGACGAATCGATTTACGCCGAGATTGCGTTTCGAGCCGGTGCGCTCGGCTACCTGATGAAACAGGAAATCCTCGACAAGATTCCCACGGCCATCCGACGTGTGCTTGGCGGCAATGTGTATGTGAGTGACGGGCTCGCCTCGAAGATGCTTCAGCAGCAGGTGCGTGGTCAGATAACGCCCCCTGACGAATCACCTATCAAATCTCTCAGTGACCGCGAGGTCGAAGTCTTCCAGATGATCGGTCAGTGGAAGAAGACCAAGGAAATCGCAGGTGAACTTCACCTCAGCGTGAAGACAATAGAGTACTACCGCGAGCAGATCAAACGGAAGCTCAACCTCAAGGATGCCTCCGAATTGACCCAGTACGCCACATCCTGGGTGCAACGTGAAGTCGTGAAGTAGGTCAGAACTTCCGCCTCTCCAATTTTTTGCGCGCGAAAGCGGGACGGCACTTATCAGGCGTCGTTTAATGATCCAGACCCCGGATCGATTCACACTCCAATCCGCGGCTTGTCGCCACACTCCCTCCTCGTTAGTCTTGCGTCATGGGAAGACAATGGTTGCATGCAAAACGTCTCGTGGCCGGCCTTAAAAAGGGACGCGCCACCGGAAAACTTGTGCGGGAAATCGCCGTCGCCGCCAAAATGGGCGGAGCTGATCCGGCGATGAACGCACGGCTCTTTACCGCGGTCGAGAAAGCCAAGAAGGAGAGCGTGACCAAGGACGCCATCCAGCGCGCCATCAACAAGGGCGCTGGCGTCGGTGACGAGAAACTCATCATGGAACACGTCGTCTTCGAGGGCAAAGCGCCACACAACGTGCCGGTCATCGTTGAGGTTTATACCGACAATGTGAATCGCACCGCGCCGGAAGTCCGCGTGCTGTTCAAGAAAGGCCAGCTCGGCACGGCAGGCAGCAACAAGTTCCTGTTCGACCACGTCGGTCTCGTGGAAGCCCATCATCCGGATGCAAACTCGGATGTTGAAGCCGCCGCAATCGAAGCTGGCGCCAACGAAGTTGAACCATTGACTTCGGAACAAAACGACGATATTCCCGCCGGAACCTTGGGCGCGCGTTTCATCTGCGAACGCACGGCTGTCCATGCCGTTGCGAAATGGCTGTCCTCAAACGGATGGACGGTCGTTACCAGCGAACTTGGTTACGTTCCGAAACAATTTCCCGATCTGACGGATTCCCAGAAGGTCGAGGCGGGGGAATTCCTGCATGAACTGGACGAGCACGACGACGTGCATCGAGTGTGGGCGGCGTTGAAATAGTTCCACAACCGGGAGACGTGTGCGAAATGCTCCTCAGACACTGCATGCGGTTCGCGGTGTGATGGGATGCTGCCATTTGCTGGAAGATGGCGACGACAGCGTAATGATTGATGCCGGCATGGTGGGAGAACCGTTCCTCATCCGCAAGCTCGTCCGCAAACTCGGTCTCAAATCTTCGTCGATCAAAGCAATTCTACTCACGCACGGACATCTTGACCACGCAGGAAATCTGGCCTGGTTGAAGGAATGGAGCGGTGCGAGAGTTTTCGCCCACACCGAGGAGTCTCGACACGTTGCCGGGACCTATCCTTACACCGGAATCACGCGCTGGTGTGGACGGCTGGAGGCGGCGGGGCGGTTTCTGTTTGGCTATTGGGCGGCGAGCATTGATCAGTTCATTACCGACGGGCAGGAGCTTCCGTGGTGGGGTGGTTTGCAGGTAGTCCATTTACCGGGTCACACGCTTGGGCACTGTGGATTTTACAGCGCGCGTTACAAACTGCTGTTCAGCGGCGACATGTTTGCGAGTTATTTCTTCAATGTCCACCGGCCGCCGGCCATTCTGAACAGCGCACCAGAACTCTTTCCGATCAGCGTGGAGAGAATCCGAAAGTTGAATCCGCGCTGGATTGTTCCGGGGCATTACGATTATCTGGACGGCGCGCTGCACCGGCGACGCTTTGCCAGACTTTACGGCATAGAGTGGCCAAAACCTGAATAGCTCATGAACTGCATCATCACGGCCGGACCAACCTACGAAACCATGGACAATGTCCGGCGGCTTACAAACTTTTCCACGGGCAGGCTTGGGACTGAATTGGGAAACTTCCTCGTCGCGCGCGGACATCAGGTGACGTTGCTGATTGGCGAGCAGGCGACACATTGCGGCGAGCGCTGCGCACAACGCATCGAAACCTTCAGCACCACGAACAACCTAAGGGAGCGGTTGCAGGCTTTGAGCCGCAACCCGGCGGATGCCGTGTTTCACGCGGCCGCGGTGAGTGATTTCATGTTCGGTAAAATCTGGGTCCGCTCGCTGGATGGCGAACTGAATGAGATCAAGTCGGAAAAAATATCTACACGCGCAGGCACATTGCTCGCCGAGCTTGTGCCGACACCGAAAATCATAACGGAACTGCGTGACTGGTATCCCAAGGCGAAACTGATCGGCTGGAAATACGAGGTCGAAGGTGATCGCGCGGACGTGTTGCGGGCGGTGGACAAGCAAATGAGTGAATGCCGGACGGACGCGTGCGTGGCAAATGGGAGCGCTTATGGTCCGGGGTTTGGACTCGTGACGGGGCAGGGGAGGTGCGAGAATCACCAAGGTGCCGACAGCCTGTTCGTGGCTTTGGAAAAATTTATCCGCACATGAGACAGCAGGCCATGGATAGCAATGGAGTATTTTGCCGCTTGGCACGAATCATTCAAACTCGGCTGTCTGCATTTCGTGTTAGCGCTTGACGACCTCATGAATGCGACAGATTAATTTGTTCATGAAAAAATCATACCTGCTCGTGGCGCTATTCGCGTTACTCCTTGTTTTCCTCGTCGGGTTGTGGTTGGGCGTCATGGTGCCGCGATTCCTCACGGGCGGTTCCGGCCCTCGCATGTTGCCATCCGCCACCGTGCTGCGCCAGGTTCAAACACTTTCCCAATTGGTGACCGTGAAATACGTCATGGAGAAAATCGTGATCATGGAGGACGCAAAATGGTTCGGGGACAATCGAGTCCTGCTGGTCGCCAATGGAATCGTCAAGGCCGGCGTGAACCTTGAGAGCATAAAGCCGGAGGACTTGCAGGTATCGGAGAAGAAGGTTGTCATCCGCCTGCCGAATCCGCAGATCACCGACGCCTATCTGGATGATCGCCAGACGCGGGTGGTGGAACGGACAACCGGCCTGCTTCGGACGTTCGACAAGAACCTGGAACAAAACGCACGTCAAATTGCAGTGGACGACATCCGCCGCGCCGCCCGGACGGCGGGAATCCTGAAGGATGCCGAAGACCGGGCGCAATCGCAGTTGAGGAATCTTTTCAGCCAGTCCGGCCGGGAGGTGGAGTTCCTACCCAAGTAGGCGGGAGTGCTGAAACTCTCGTCCGCCATGATGATGGTGCAGGTTTGCAATTGCGATGACGCCTTCTCTTGCCTAACGTCATCCCGGGAAAAATGGAACATCCGCTTCTTTACGAAATCAACTCCCGCTGCTGGTTGCGATCTCTGTCCGACCGGCTTGGTCGAGTCGTCACGCTTGCCGATGTGCCGGACTCGGAATTCGCGCAATGGCAACGGCTCGGATTCACGCACATCTGGCTTATGGGAGTCTGGAAGACGGGCGAACGTGCGCGGCAAATGGCGATTGACGAGCCGAATCTCCGCAGTGCCTACGACTGGATGATACCCGGCTGGACGGCCAAGGATGTAGGCGGTTCGCCGTACTCAATTGCGGATTACTCGGTCCCGCAGGCGATGGGAGGCGACTCCGGGCTGATGCAGTTTCGGAAGCGGCTCAACGCACTCGGAATTAAGCTTATTCTAGACTTCGTGCCGAATCACATGGGCTTCGATCATCCATGGGTGGCGCATCGTCCGGAGTTGTTTGTGCAGAGCGCTACTGAGACAGACGGCACCTTCGCGCAATCGACATCCACTGGGATCAAATGGATCGCCAATGCAAAGGATCCCTATTTTCCCCCGTGGTCGGATGTGGCGCAACTGGACTATCGCCGCGCTGGTACCAGGGAGGCGATGAAGTCCCTGCTGTTATCGGTCGCCGGTCGTTGTGACGGAGTGCGGTGCGACATGGCGATGTTGTTGTTGAATGATGTCATCGCACGAACATGGTCGCACATGCCGGCGAAAATCGATGCACCCGCAGGGGAATTCTGGCCGGGCGCAATTGCCGCGGTAAAGCGCATATCTCCGACATTCCTGTTCATGGCGGAAGTCTATTGGGGGCTGGAAAGCCAGTTGCAATCGCTCGGCTTTGATTACACTTACGATAAATCACTTTACGACGACCTGGTCTGGCGTAATCACGCCTGGGCGCAGCAGCGATTGCTGGAGTCGCCACCTGAGTACATGGCCCGTTCTGTTCACTTTATCGAGAACCACGACGAACACCGGGTGGCGGAAAAACTTGCTCCTGATGAAAATGTTGCCGCTGCCGCGGCGATACTTACGCTGCCCGGGATGAGGTTTCTGCACGAAGGCCAGTTGACGGGAGCCAAGATCAAGATTCCCGTGCAACTCTCGCGTCGTCCTGATGAGCCTGTGCAGGCCGATGTCCAGGCGGGATACGAGAAACTCCTCGAAGCACTGTCGAAGACCAGCGCTGGCAAGGGCAGGGGGATCGTACTGACTCCCCGCGCAGCCTGGCCAGGCAATCCGACGGGACAAAATTTCATTGTCGTTCAGTGGCAGACCGACGCGCCAGGATTTGACATTGTGGCAATTAACCTGGCGCCGCACCCGAGCCAGTGTTACGTGTCGCCCGATGTGGCCGGGTTGAGCGGGCATGATTGGAAGATGCGCGACCTTTTGACCGGCGAAGAACACCCGCGAACCGGCGGATTGCTGGCCCAGGATGGCTTGTATCTGGACCTGTCCGCACATCGCGTCTGTGTCTTCCAATGCAAACCAACTGCCTGAGGAGAGGCTGATCATTTTCACAAGATTAGCCGGAAGCAATAATTTCCACGCAATAATCAGTGTGGTTTCTACCGCAATTGTCCAAAAGAAGGATTGCGCCCTCCGCCGGTTCCGGTAAAAAATATCTAGATTTTCCGAACGACTGTTCGGGATCAGTCAACAAAGCGATGAACAGCAGCAACGACGAAGGCAGTTTGAACGAATCGGCTCGGCTCGGACCTCCGGCAAAGCAGGGGCTTTATGATCCGGCGTTTGAACACGACTCTTGCGGGGTCGGTTTCGTAGTCAACATCAAGGGGCACAAGTCTCACTCGATCGTTTCTGACGCATTGAGGATACTGGTGAATCTGGATCACCGGGGCGCGTGCGGTTGTGAGGCGAACACGGGCGACGGCGCCGGCATCCTTATGCAGATGCCGCACGATTTTCTTGTCCAGGCATCGTCGAAACTGGGCTTCAAACTTCCCGCGTTCGGTCAGTACGGTTTGGGGATGTTGTTCATGCCCCGGGAAAAGTTCGAGCGCGAAGCCGTCCAAAAAACTCTGGAGAAAATCATCACTGACGAGGGCCAGAGTCTCATCGGCTGGCGGGATATCCCGACGGACAACTCGTCACTCGGCAATACTGCAAAAACGGCCGAGCCGTTTATGATGCAGGTTTTCATAGGCCGGAATCCGTCCATTCAGGACGACCTCGCCTTCGAGCGGAAGCTTTACGTGATCCGCAAGGTAGCGGAGCAGCGAATCCGATACAGCCCTTCCATGGTCGGAGGAAAATGGTTTTATGTTTCAAGCCTTTCGTCCCGGACGGCGGTGTACAAAGGCATGTTGATGCCTGAACAGCTGGAAAAGTACTTCCCGGACCTGCTCGATCCGGAAATGACCTCCGCACTCGCACTGGTGCACTCACGCTTTTCCACAAACACCTTCCCGAGCTGGGATCGTTCGCATCCGTACCGCTTTATCGCGCACAACGGCGAGATCAACACACTGCGCGGCAATGTAAGCTGGATGAACGCGGGCCAGACCAATTTCGTTTCCGACAAGTTCGGCAGTGACATCAAGAAGCTGTTGCCGATCATCAACTCAGATGGCAGCGATTCTGCGATGTTTGACAACTGTGTCGAGCTGTTGACGCTGGCGGGACGCGAGTTGCCCCACGCGATGATGATGATGATTCCCGAGCCGTGGGAGAATCACGAGAGCATGGATTCCGAAAGGCGCGCGTTCTACGAATATCATTCCTGCCTTATGGAGCCGTGGGACGGCCCCGCATCGGTCGCATTCACGGATGGTCTCCGCATCGGCGCGTGCCTGGATCGTAACGGGCTTCGTCCGTCCCGATATTATGTGACCAAGGATGATCTGGTCATCATGGCCTCTGAGGCCGGTGTGCTCCAAATTCCTGCGGATCGAATCGCCGTCAAGGGCCGGCTGCAACCGGGCAGGATGTTTTTGGTGGATACAGTGGAGGGACGAATCGTCGCGGACGAGGAGTTGAAGAAGAAGTACTCAAGCGCGCATCCCTACCAAAGGTGGCTGGATGAACATCACGTCCTGCTTGAAGATCTTCCTGAGCCGCCGGAAGGGACTGAAGTCACACACCAGAAAGTCCTGCGCCGACAACAGGCATTCGGCTACACCTTCGAGGACTTGCGCTTCATTGTCGGGCCAATGGCGAACGACGGTGTTCAGCCGCTCGGCTCGATGGGCACAGATACCCCGTTGGCGGTTCTCTCGCAAAAACCACAACTGCTCTACAATTATTTCAAGCAGCTATTTGCGCAGGTCACGAACCCGCCAATTGATCCCATTCGTGAGGAGATAGTCACCGCTACCTACACAATGGTCGGCAAGCGGGGCGGCTTGTTGCAACCTGCGCCGGAGAGTTGCGCTCTTATCAAGCTGGAGCACCCGTTGCTCACCGACGAGCAATTGGAAAAACTTCGCCACGTGAACCGCAAGGGGTTTCATGCAGAGACGATCCCGATCCTGTTCAAGGCTGCTGATGGCGTCAAGGGCCTGGAAGCCTCCCTGGAAAAGCTTTTCATTGATGCGGACCGTGCAATCGCAAATGGCGCCACCATTCTCATCCTGTCGGATCGCGGTGTGTCGCCGGAACTCGCGCCCATCCCCGCGCTACTGGCGATTTCCGCGGTGCATCATCATCTGATCCGCACGGGAATGCGCTCGCGCTGCGGTCTTGTCCTCGAATCCGGAGAACCGCGCGAGGTTCATCATTTTGCGCTTCTCATCGGCTACGGTTGCAGCGCCATCAATCCGTATCTCGCATTCGACACCATCGATGATCTCATTGCCGAGAAGATGCTTCTCAACACCGACCACAAATCGGCGGTGAAGAAATACATCAAGGCCGTGGTGAAGGGCGTTGTCAAGACGATGGCGAAGATGGGCATCTCGACGATCCAAAGTTATCGTGGAGCCCAGGTATTTGAGGCCATTGGACTAAACAAGGCGGTGGTGGAAAAATATTTTACGTGGACTTCCACGCGTATCGAGGGCGTCGGACTCGATACCATCGCCCAAGAAACCTTGAAGCGCCACGCACACGCTTACCCTGACCGCGACGTCAATGGCGAACTTGAAGCCGGCGGGCAGTATCAATGGCGGGCCGATGGGGAACAGCACCTCTTTAATCCCCAGACAATCCACAAGCTCCAGATCGCCTGCCGGCTCAATAGCGAAAAAGTGTATCGTGAATATGCCGATCTGCTCAACGACCGCAGCAAGACGCTTTGCACGTTGCGCGGTCTGTTGGATTTCAAGTTTGCAGATGCCTCAATTCCGCTTGAAGAGGTCGAGAGTGTCGAGTGCATCGTGAAGCGGTTCAAAACGGGGGCGATGAGCTATGGCTCCATTTCAAAGGAAGCTCACGAGGCGCTTGCCATCGCCATGAACCGGATTGGCGGTCGCAGCAATACCGGCGAGGGTGGCGAAGACCCGGCCCGTTACGTTCTTGAAGCAAATGGCGATTCCAAGAATTCTGCAATCAAGCAGGTCGCCAGCGGGCGATTTGGCGTGACCAGCAATTACCTGGTTCATGCAAAAGAGCTTCAGATCAAGATGGCGCAGGGCGCGAAGCCTGGCGAAGGTGGCGAGCTGCCCGGGAAAAAGGTGTTTCCGGATATTGCAAAAACGCGCGGGACAACGGCGGGTGTCGGCTTGATTTCTCCGCCTCCACACCATGACATCTATTCCATCGAGGACCTTGCGGAGTTGATCCATGACCTGAAGAACGCGAACCGTCACGCCCGCATCAGTGTGAAACTGGTAAGCGAAGTCGGCGTCGGCACGATTGCAGCCGGAGTCTCGAAGGCACATGCGGACGTGGTGTTAATCTCCGGTCACGATGGAGGTACTGGCGCGTCGCCGCTCTCATCCATCAAACACGCGGGCGGTCCGTGGGAGCTAGGTCTCGCCGAAACGCACCAGACGCTCGTGTTGAACAACCTGCGCAGCCGCATCTACGTCGAGACGGACGGCCAGTTGAAGACCGGTCGTGACGTAGCCATTGCTGCATTGCTGGGTGCGGAAGAATTCGGGTTCGCAACGGCGCCGCTCGTGGTGCTGGGTTGCATCATAATGCGTGTCTGCCATCTGAACACCTGCCCGGTGGGCGTGGCCACGCAGGATCCAAAACTTCGGGAGCGGTTCACCGGCAATCCCGACCACGTCGTGAATTTCATGCGATTCATCGCGATGGAACTGCGCGAGATCATGGCGAAACTCGGTTTCCGGAAACTTGAAGACATGGTCGGGCGCACTGACAAGCTGGTGCCATGGAAAGCAATCGAGCATTGGAAAGCGAAGGGGCTCGACCTTACCCCGATTCTATACCAGCCGAAGGTCGGCCCGGAAGTGGGGCGGTTCCGCCAGCAGGAACAGGATCATGGTCTGGAGAAGTCACTCGACGTCACAAGACTGCTCGACATATGCAAGCCGGCCATTGAACGCGGTGAAAAGGTTGCTGCCGAGCTCCCGATCATAAACGTGAATCGTGTCGTTGGGACGATCACCGGCGGCGAGATCACGAAGAAGCACGGACCTGGCGGATTGCCGGAAGATACGGTCCAACTCAAGTTCAACGGTAGTGCGGGTCAGAGCTTTGGTGCATTCACTCCCAGGGGTATGACGCTCGAACTTGAAGGCGACGCAAACGATTATTTTGGCAAGGGCCTGAGTGGCGCCAAGTTGATCGTGTATCCGCCCAAGGCTGCGACCTTCAAGGCCGAAGAGAACATGATTGTCGGCAACGTGGCCTTTTACGGCGCGACGAGCGGCGAGTCATTCATCCGCGGCATGGCAGGGGAACGTTTCTGCGTGCGCAACTCCGGCGTAAACGTCGTCGTGGAGGCGGTGGGCGACCACGGTTGCGAATACATGACCGGCGGTCGTGTGGTGATCCTCGGTCCGACGGGACGCAATTTTGC
>Ga0154020_10010414_pt1 | contig 10636 bp, 10 predicted proteins | sample Klosneuvirus_201_FD_109709 | JGI IMG/M metagenome (GOLD analysis project Ga0154020, IMG submission 109709) | Active sludge microbial communities from wastewater, Klosterneuburg, Austria - Klosneuvirus_20160825_MG | ecosystem: Engineered > WWTP > Aerobic digester > Activated sludge | place...
AAATACTAATAATTTATGAAATTTCATTTTAAAGATCTCCTTTTGTTTAAAATTGTTTAATTAAAATAGTTTTTTAAAATTTTTCAGGTCTTACGGACAGTTTCTTTTAACTGCATCCGAAATTCCTTGCCACTCTTTTGCTTTTGCTTCTGAATCAGCAATTTGTTTCTGCAAGTCTGACTTTTCATCAAGCTTTGCGTTAACCTGTGACTGAAGTGCATCCACTTCTGCTTTCAGGTCGTTCAACTGTTGGATTTGCTCATCGCTCACTCCACCACCGCAGCCTACTAGGAATGTTGATCCTGCAAGCATGGAGAATGTAAGTAAAACGAAAAACAAGTTTCTCATTTTTGCCATTTTTAAAACCTCCTGATTTTATTTGGCTTTTTTAAATAGGGTTAATTAAATACAAACAAAAATATAGTTATTAATTTTATTTGTCAAGTCTAATATTAAAATCATTCTAAAAAAATAGACACTAAAATTGGTTATTTAGTGTCTATTTTAAACTTTTTTTACTTTGTCTATTAAATTAGACAATCTTAATAATTATATACCTATATCTTTTCAATCATAAAGATTATTATCAAAGAAATCTCCAACTTTTAATCTGAAATTAACAAATGCACTGATAATTCCAAAATTGTTAAAAGGTGTACTTCCTAATCTTAGAGAAGGACCAAAGCCAAATGCTTTATTAGCAAATCCTGGCCAGATGTTATCCATATATAATTCAGTTAATAATTGAAAATCTCTTTTACCCGGGAATGTTGCATCCATTCTGAAATCAAAAATAAAATTATCAATTTTCATTTCTCTACCTACAAAGCCTAAATGATATTCACTAAATTGACGTGCAAAATAAAATTTTGCATCCCTGGAATTATAAAAAATTAAGTTAGGAGTTCTAATCTCAAAACCAAAATGCTCTTCCCTGACAACATTATTTTTCATAGGAACACCTGTAACTTCATTATAAACTATAATAGGGTTATCTGTTACATCTTGAAGAGTATCAAGTGTAGCAAAATAAGAAATTCTTACAGCCGGAATTTCTAAAGCAAACTCTATCCCTAAGTGAGGTGTAAATATATTATTCCAGTTTCCCAACCATGTGTTGGGAAGATCGACGGTTTTGTTTGTATTAGCAGAATACTTTAAAACAAATTCTTTTATCCGTGAAGTGACAGATACCTCAAACAAAGCCAGATGTAAACCACCTTTTACAAAGTCAGTTTCAAAAGGACCTGAATAAGGTGTTCCAAAGCCTATTACCATTCCAACTCCATTTCCATAACTAAATGGAATTCCTAAAGGGTCTCCACCAAATGCTTGTAAATAAGGATTTACATAATAATCTAATGAAAATATTTTTTTCGTTTCAAAATTAAATGTAGTTCCAATTTGCCATTGCGATACAATCCTTTCCGGAATATAATAAAAAGGTGCAAATATTGAAGATTTAATGGGTTCTCCTGGGTCTACATTTTCTAGACTATCAATATTTTTTTTACAAGAGAACCATCCTTTGAAAATCTCGCTTAAATCATTATTTAATTGTTTTGGAATATTGCCAAAGAAAACTTTTTCTTTCCCGACTTTAATATCTGTGGTTGTCAAACAACTATCACGTATAATATAGATCTTTTCATTATTAATATAATTTAAAAGAGCTTTACCTTTCTCTGAATTGCATAAATTACAACCTGCTGTAATAGTAAATTCTGTTTGTGAAAAGCATATGTTACTAATAAAAAAAATATTAACAAAGATTATAATTCTTAATATATATATCAAAGAGTATGGATTTTTCAAATTTGGTAATTTTTATTTAAAAATTTTAAAATCTTTACAAAAATAAAATGTGAATTATAATTTAAAATTTACTTATAAATCTTTTTATATTTTTTATCTGTCTTTCTTTCTAAATCCCACAATTTCTTTAAAAATCCTTTATCTAATTTATCATAATCAAATTCAATCCCAAGTATATTTACAGTTCTTGGTGACTTTCTTAAATCTACTTCAATATCTAAAGTTTCTGGAATTGGAAAGTTTTCAAAAATTGTTTCTTTATAATTGCTTTTACTTTTATATTTTTCCTTTGATGCCTTGTATTGATCTCCACCATAATTTTCACTTTTTGCTTCATCGTCGGAATTAGTAATTTGATATGGCTTAAAAATACCCCAATAAATATCACTATCTACCCAATTTTGAGGAGAATAATTACCTTTTAACTTTTCTCTCGGGTTTCTAAATAATGAATCTACATATTCTCTAATATAATTTTGATTATTCATTGGGATGGCAATTAGTTTGAAATATTTCTGATAATTTTTTTTATCTACAATAGCTGTTGAAGAAATTTTCAATGGGATTTTATAAATTTGACCATCTATCTCAATCAAAGCTGTATCTCTTAAAGTTTTTTCAACCTTTGAAATATCATCACTCAAATAAATTTTCAAACTGTCCATAATAAATTCATTAAAAGTCAAAGTATCCGTAATTTCAGATTTTTCAATTACCATATCTAGGTCTTGTGTATAACCAAAATTCAGCATCCCAGTCAAAAAAATGACAGGCAATAAAAATAAAAAAATTGATTGGTTTATATTTTTTCTCATTCTTAATTATTTTTTTTACTTTTTTTTCTCGGTTTTTTTTCTTCTTCCTTCACTAATGAATAAGGTAAGGGTACTTTTGGCTCAGGAATAAAAGGATCAATTAATTCCACGCCAATTGGAATTACAATTTTACCATTCCAAGTGCTCCTCATTTCTTGTGTTATATTTTTTTCAAATTCATCCTCATTCTTTAAATTAATCTGATACATATCTGAATTATCAATTTTTATAATATCTATGAATGGTAAAGACTCAGATGTGGCTGATACAATAATACGATCGGGATCAACATCATCTGATATCATAATACTGTAAAGTTTCTCCCCATAATAATCATAAATTATTTTGTGATTAATTCTAATTTCTCCATTAATTAATTCTTTAATTGGAATTGGTAAAAATTCAAATCTTTGATTTTCCTCAACTTTCAAAAAATACTTTTGGTTGACTATATTTTGTCCGTCACGAACATATTCTGAATAAACCTGAATACTATCAAAATCTTTTAATTCCACATAAAATGTATCAAATGCTAAATATTCTTTAATCTTTTCCCGATCTGTATCTATATACCCATACAAAATTCCATCATAAGGTAAATTATTTACTATAGTTGCATTAGAATATTTTATTAATTTATTTAAAGGTTTTATTGGCGAAGTAATTATATCATTTTGAGCATTTGATAAAATAGGGATAAGAAATAGTACTAAAAAAAATATAATTTTATTAATACCTAGATTGTTAATCAATTTTTTAACACTTCTTTTTATCACTTTTAGATTAATTTTATTATTTATAATAAATTACTCACCTTCAACTTTCGTTTTTTCTCCGGTTTTTTCTTTTCTTTTATCATCAGTTTCCTTTATAAACTTTTGTTTCTGATTAGCTTTTCTATTTAATTCTAAATAATCATCATATGAAATTAATATATCTGATGTATCTGCTCGCAAATAAATAGAATCATTTAAAAGTATCCTTTTTACTTCAGCAGTATCAGCAGCAATTTGACCATCTTTTAAAACTTTGTTTGAATCCGCTGGAATTTGTCCAGGTTTAATTTCTTTTACATAATTCAACGATAGGTCAGTACCTTTAAAAAATAATATTGCAATTGCTATTATATAAAGAGACTGAAAAATTAAAAATTTTGCGTCTCGTCTATTTCCTTTTCTCATTATTATTTATATCATTAAAAATATTAATTATTTGTTTATAATATCCTTTATTTTAGTCAGATTATCTCCAAAATCTTTAGACCTTATGTTATCTACAATTGCTTTATAATTATTAACTATATTGGCAATTTTATCAATATTTTCCGCATCAGGTAGATTTACTATTTCTACTTTTACTATGCCATCTCCTAATTTTAATTCAGCTATTCCATTTTCTGTTATCAATTTATCTGGAAATTCATTGGCAACTTGCAACTCTAATTGATCATAAACATTTTCAAATAACTTTGCAATTGCAAGAACAAACAAAGATTTGATTTCAAATGGAATTGCTACATTTATAAAAAGATCTTTATACTCTTCTCCAAGTCCAACCGTAAAAAGAATAAGAGCCGCACCTATAAGAGGTAATGCAGTTCCAATACCATCTACAACTCCACTATTTTTATCTATCATCTTTATTATATCTAATTTTGTTTTTTTAACATCAGAGTTTGTTTTAAATGCTTTAATTTTATTTTTAAGTCTTATAGCCATAAACACAAAAATTGCATACATAAATACAGGATAAAGTATCATTTTATTAGATAAACTAATAAAATTACTTATTTCAGGTTTAGGATGAACTGTAAAATAAGCATATAAAAAATTTATTAAAAATCCAAAAACTAATGAAATAAATAAAGTTAATGCAGAAGGGAAAAATGACTTATAAAAATCATTATCATTTGAATTATTACCGTTTGACATAAATGTTTAATTTATTTAAAAACTTTTGTAAGATAATTAATTATTCACTAACATTCAAAGCATCTAATATTCAGGAAAAGTTTTTTTTAAAACAAAAAATAAAATTAAGTTCAAAAGAAAAATTCTCTTAAATTAAAAATTCTAATTCAGATATGTTGCTTAACCCTATAGTATTCAATACAATTAATGAATTTAAATAACAAATACTTAATTACATTTCCAATTTAATCAAAATACAATAAATTTTATTTCCATAAAACTATTTTTCAATTTGAAACACATTTCCTTTTTCATAAATACTCATCTTGGGGAACGAATTCTTTATATTAATTTATTATATCATTTGGTTACAATTAAAATTCTATGAACTTAAAAATAATTTACTTATTTTGCATAACCTAATTTAATCAATTTAGTGAAGGCAAAATACAAAGTACATATTGCAATTTTATTTCTGTTCATTTCAAAAAATATTTATTCACAAAAATCCGCAAAAGAAATCTATGATGAAAATAATTCATCCGTTGTATATATTCAAATTTACGATAAGTATAATAATCCTATCAGCTCAGGAAGTGGCTTTGTAATTGATGAAGACGGATTAATTGCCACAAATTATCATGTAATAGAAAATGCATTTTTTGCAAAAGCTTTATTTAGTGATGAATCAGTCGCCGATATAAATTATGTTTATGGCTATGATAAAAAAAATGATCTGGCAATTTTAAAAGTTTTTCATTCTTTGAGTGATAAGGTTGATCTCATTCCTTCTAAAGATGTAGAAATTGGTGATATTTGTTTTGCGATTGGATCACCAGAGGGAATTGTTAATACAATATCAGACGGTATAGTTAGTAATATTCATAGAGATAATAATAATTATATTATTCAGATTACAAATCCAATATCACATGGAAGCAGCGGTGGAGCTTTATTTGATGACAATGGAAAATTAATAGGAATTACTGTCTCAACAATTAAAGAAGGTCAGAATCTGAATTTTGCAGTTCCTTCTGATTATCTTATATCTCTGCATTCAGATCTTTATGATCCTTTGACTTTTAAACAGTTTCAGTCAAAAGAATTTAACTATAAAGGAAATTATACAAAAGAAAGTAAACCACCAAAAACTAAAGAGAAAGCTGTTCCTAAAGAACCTGAAGCTGAAATAATTTCTAATAACGATGTAAGTTCTTTTTCATATCCGGATAATACATCTTACGATTTTAATTTCAATTACAATTTTCAAACGACTGCATTAACAAAAAATTTTCCATCACAAATAAAATTTGAAAACGGTTACTCAGCATTTTTTTCTTATTGGGCATCTAACTATGTTGCTCTAAATATTGGTTATCAGAACAATAATATTATAAACCAAATTGACAATAAAAAAATAAAACTGAGCTCTATCAAAGGTGAGATCTTGTTCAGAACTTCTGAAGAAAATCTCAGAGTATTGATTGGGTTTGGATTAGGAATGGCTAATACAGAATTTAAATTTGTTGATAATGGCACTACAAATGAAAACAGCAAGGTTGTTACAGGCTCGGCTGAAAATTATTTATTGTTATCTTCTTCGGGTGGAATGGAATACAGGTTTATAAACAATGCTTCTGTTCAGGTCATAGTTCCGTTTGATTATATTATGCTGAAGGAAAATGAATTTATAGGTTATATTTCGCCATCATTAGGAATAAATATTTTATTTTAACTATTTTTAAAAATCAAATAATTCAAATATGAAAGCAATAATACTTTTCACAATGCTTTACCTTTTAAATTTTTCAAGTTCAAATGCACAGGAAACTGATTTTAATACAGTAAATATCATAACTGGAAATAAGCCGAATTGTATTTCTATAAATACAAAGCTTGATACTAAATTAGATAACTTTTTAAAAATCGATGCAACTGGTTCATCTGATATTGTAATAAAAATAATTAATAATAATACAGAAGAATGTATCAGATGTGTTTTTATAAGTGGAGGAGACACTTACTATATTAAGAATATTCCTGAAGGAGTTTATTTTGTGAAAATAGCCTATGGTTATGACTGGGCTGAAAATGGTAAAGGAAACTTTTGTTCAGCTAAATTTCTGACTGATGCACATTATGAAGTGGGAAATGATCTTTTAGATTTTCATTTGAAACAGTCCAGTGATGGATATCAGGTACCAAGTTTTGAACTGATCTTAAGAACTATAAAAAATAACAGGAACAATGAATTTGATTCGGAAAATATAAGCGAAGAAGAGTTTTTTAAGTAATTTATTATTAATTGTTTAATTTAACAATAAGATTCCCTTAGTTTTCAAATATTAAGCTTTTATTTTTAAGTAATCATTTTTTTTTAGAATTGACTGGATTACTTTTATTAGTTAAATCTTTAAGAAGTTGTTTCGACTATTAGAAATTATTATTTTAAAAATAACTTTATTTTAAATCATTTGTTTTTGAATAAATATAATTGAAATTTATTCTGATTTTCAAAAAATTTAAATTTTTATATTATGATTGCGAATAAAATTTTTACAAAAATTCACATAATATTATTTTATTTAATTGCATTTTTATTTTTTTACATTTCTTTATGTAATTCCAGTAATATTTCCGCGCAAACATTAACAAAGCATTATAAATTAACCGGCGGTTTTAAAACTATAACTCTTTCTAACACAGAATTTGCACACGACACTCATCCTGACGATCCTTTCCTTTCAAATGCAAATGTATCCGGCTCTGCAGGTACAACCGATGTTAATGGAAGACTTGGTTATATTTCAATAGGTGTTGGATATACTAATAAATTTTCTAAATCTTATTCTTATAATTTTGATTTAGGATTTTTGTTTGGAAATAAACGTGACATTCAAAAAAACGTAAACGATACTCGACCACCGGATAATGCAGCTTTTATTTACTCTGAGATCAATTGGGGCATTTATTCAGCTTTTGACGTTTATTATCATGTTGAAAAATTTTACGCTGGTGTTGAAGTTCAGCTTGGAGGAGTTTTTGTTGAAAGCGGTTGGGACCGCTTCAACAGTGATCAAAGTGTTCAAAATAAGTTAACTCTTGTTCCTACTATAGGACCAAAAATCGGATTTTATTTTATAGAAGCTTCAGTTCAGTTTGGTAAGAATGTTGATTATGGGATACAAGGTGTGTTTAGATTTTAAAATTTTTATTTGCTAAAAATTATAATTAATCTTACTGAATTTTTAGCATAGGCAAAAATTGATAAAATAAATTTTTTCAACCCTTAAGATTTTTTCAAAATTATTGAATTTTTTTCTAATAAGTAAAATCCCCAACCTTCATCAGCTCACCCTGCCTGAATCTCATTATCACCAGACTATGATTGGTTCTGTCTTTTAATGTAACTGTATTATGTGTCGTTTTATAATTTTCTGTATTTTGCAAAGCTTCATTTAATGAATTTCTGTTATTGTTGCCCTCAGCAATTTTATCAAGTAAAAGTTTCATTCCGTCATATCCAAAATAATAATTCTTAACTCCGCTTTCCGATAATCCTCCCGGAACATCTGCATCATCGCTCAGATTAAAATCTGAATCAATATACAGATTCTTGATATACATTTTATTTTCTTCAAGTGTTTCTTTATTATTCCAGTCACTGGTACCAAGTACCGGTAAATTTATATGCTCGGAAAAATACTGAGAGATCATTTTCGGGATCTCTAGATAAGTAGATATCGGAATATAAATTGCTTCTACAAATCCCGGCATTACTGTTCTCTTCCTGTCCACATTTGTAGTACTGTTAATTTTTAATGAGTCAGTAATTCTTACGGCATTTCTTCCGTATAGCTTATAAATGCTGACAATAATACCTGCATCTTTTAAAGAATCCGGATATGAAAATATAGTTTCAGAATTTTTTATCTTTTCAAACTGCTCAACACTGAGACTTCCAAAATCTATGAACTTATCCATTGAAAATATTTTGTTTTCCATTTCTTCAAGCTCCTGAGTAAGATCTTCGTCATCCTTTGAATAAAAAACTTTTACTGTGACCTCGCCTCCGTTCAATGTGACTTCACTTTCAAAACTGTCTGCGAAATTTTTACCATATGTATCTTCTGAAAATATGGCAAAATTATTCATCTTAAGTTCATTAAAAGCAAACTTAGCCATTGTCTTTCCTCTGATATCATAAGTCGGATTCAATTGAAACAGAAACTCGTTTTTCTCAGCCAAAAAGCTCTGTGTTGAAGTTGGAGTAACAAGAGGAATCTTATGAAACGCAGCAGCACCTGCATTCGGTGAGAGTTCCGAACTGAACACCGGACCAAATACAGCTATTACTTTATTATTACTTCCGAATTTATTTATGATCTCAAGAGCTGTAGAAGGGTCTCTTTTTGTATCTTCGGTGATTATTTCAACTTTATTATCTGGATAATTTTTATTGTGTTCTGTAACTGCATCATTTATTCCCTGCAATATTTCTGAACCCAGATTTTTGTCATTTTTGTTATCTGAATTGTTCATTAATGGCAGAGCTACACCGATTTTTATCTGAGTATAACCATTTCCATAAATGCAAAACAGTGTTAATAATATAATTAATATTTTTTTATTCATAATTTTTTATTCCCATTCTATTGTGGCAGGCGGTTTAGAGCTGATGTCATATACAACTCGGTTTACACCTTTTACTGAATTAATAATTTTATTTGATATATGTGATAAAAATTCTTTGTCGAAAGCATAAAAATCTGCTGTCATTCCGTCTGTGGAAGTTACAGCTCTGAGACCTATTACATTTTCATAACTTCTTTCATCGCCCATTACACCTACTGTCTGGACCGGCAGTAAAACTGAAAATGCCTGCCATATCTTTTCGTATAATCCAAATTCTTTCAAACCATTTATGTAAATATCATCCACCTCTTTTAGAATATTTAATTTTTCTTTAGTAACATCGCTGAGTATTCTGATACCAAGACCGGGTCCGGGAAACGGATGTCTGTTTATAAAATTTTCTCTTAGCCCTAAAGTCTTACCAATGTCTCTTACCTCATCTTTAAATAATTCTCTAAAAGGTTCAATAAGTTTCAGATCCATTTTCTCTGGCAATCCACCTACATTGTGATGTGTTTTTATTTTCGATGAAGGACCTTTTAAAGTTACCGATTCGATTACATCAGGATAAAGAGTGCCCTGTACAAGATACTTCACTCCTTTTAATTTTTTTGCTTCTTTTTCAAAAACATCAATAAAAGTTTTACCGATTATTTTCCGTTTTTTTTCAGGATCAAAAACACCTTTTAATCTTTTTAAAAAAAGTTCAGAAGCGTTTATAAAAATAAGATTAAGCTTGTAATGTTTTTCAAAAAGTTCTATAACTTTCCTGCTTTCATTTTTTCTCATCAGGCCGTTGTCTATGTGAATACAGGTCAGTTTGTCACCGATCGCTTTACTCACCAAAAGTGCAGCTACCGATGAATCAACTCCGCCGCTGAGTGCGCAGATTACATTGTCTTTACCTGAAGTCTTCTTAATTTCTTCAATTTTATTTTCAATAAAAGATCCTGCTTCAAATAAATTTTTTACTAAGCAGATTCCGAATAAAAAATTATGAAGTATGATCCTTCCAGATTCTGTATGATTAACTTCCGGATGAAACTGCAATCCGTATATTTTGGTCATCGGATTTTCAAAACTGCAGATTACCCCGCTGATACTTTTTGAAGTTGGGATAAATTTCGCAGGTATTTTATCAATAGAATCACCGTGACTCATCCAGACATTTAACTGTGAGGAAATTCCTTTAAATAATTCCGAATCTTTGAAAATATAAACTTTTGTGCTTCCATATTCTCTTTGCAGTGATGCATGCAAACTTCCTTTGTACATGCTGCATAGAAGCTGCATTCCATAACAAATACCAAGAACAGGTATTTTCTTTTTTACAAAATAATCCAGATCGGGTTTTGAAATTTTTGGAGAGTCTTTACCCGTAACACTTGCAGGTCCTCCGGATAGAATAACTCCCTTTAGATTATAATTTTTTTCTTTATCTTTTAAAAATTTTTTTAAATT
>Ga0154020_10010415_pt1 | contig 10636 bp, 18 predicted proteins | sample Klosneuvirus_201_FD_109709 | JGI IMG/M metagenome (GOLD analysis project Ga0154020, IMG submission 109709) | Active sludge microbial communities from wastewater, Klosterneuburg, Austria - Klosneuvirus_20160825_MG | ecosystem: Engineered > WWTP > Aerobic digester > Activated sludge | place...
CGCCAAATCATTTCCATTGCCTTGTCCTTCATTTCCCCAGTATTACCGTTTCCTTTTATTTCAATTTTTCCTGGAGATATTTTGCGATTATAGCTGTCAATTTCTTAAGCGTTCTTAAGCATTCCCAGCGCGTCGGAAAGTTGCCTTCGACCTTTCAATGTCCCCCGCGCTCTCTTGCCTCGTCGCTGCCTTGTCCTCACGGTTTCCTTGTCGGAAAATTAGCTGGCGAAGAACTGAAGAAGGCGCTTATTACGCAAGTGGAGTACATCTTCTCGAAGGAGTACCTCGCGTCCGACCCTGCGCTCGTCGCTCAATTAAATCACGACTTCTTCCTGCCCATCTCGGTCGTCGTCGACCTTCCCGTCATTCGCCTGCTAACGAGCGACGCCGAGCTGGTCAAGACTGCCCTTAAGTCTACTGATAAGATTGTCATTGATGAGGCGAAGCAAATGGCGCGGCCAGCAATTAAGCTCGTTCAGAGGAACACGATCATCATTCGTGACGTGCCCGAGGCGACCCCGCAGGACGTACGAATCGAACTTGATTCATCAAGACTTCTCTTTGACAAATCATTTCACTTATTTCCGCACTTAGCAAATTCGTGGTTTGTTTGGTGACTTTGCCAAGCACATTATTGAGCTGAAGCCCGATATTGAGTCGACCTTTTTCGTCAAATTGGATGACGAGGAGGTCACCACCAAGGCTTTCTTCCACCTACGGCAACAGAAGTTCAATAACGCGCCCGTGCAAGCGCGTGTGAAGAGCGAGAATATTCTGCGCTCCTTGTACGCGAATAGCTTTGTATGTCCGCCTCCGAGCGCTGACTTTCCTTCCTTCAACAGTTCGTATTACCCGACTGCCCCGTCAATGCCCGCGGTGCCCTTCGCACTGCCGCCTGGCTTGGATCCTCGCTCTGTCCCCTTCGTTGCTGCTCCTTTCTCTCGGCCGCCTTACCCATTCATCCCCAACCAAGGCTTCTACGATCCTTACCTGAACCAGAGGAACAACGTCCCCGTATTTGATCAGAATGGAAAGCCGATTGATCGGAAGAAGTTCGTCCACAAGGTCCCAAGGATGCCTGCCCAACAGGGTGCAGGTGCTGCCCCCGGTAGCACTGCGAGTCCGAGCGCCAATGGTGCTCCTGTCTCGGCTTCGAACACTTCGTCCGCTGCCGGTGCTAGCGGTCAATCGAATACCAATGACCGGAGACGTAACCCCAACTATACTCGAGGTATGCCGTTCGTTCTGCCGTTTTCCATAGCTTTTCCGTTATTATCGATGATTACTATTAAAGGCTTAATATCTGAGCGGGTCTTCCAATCCGCGAATGATAGACTTACGGAATGAGATAAATTGTCCTGTCTTTGGCCGAGTTTTTTGATGTGCGATGTTGTTGTCTCGACTAAGTTTGTTTCTATTAGATGGCCAGCGGGGGCGCACTGAAGGGGGCTCGTCAGCAGGTGCTGCTGGTGGCCGTTCTGACGCTCCTCGGCGAGGAGGCGGTCAGCGTGGTGGTAGCCGTGACGGTCGAAAGAACGAGCGGACCGATGGAGCTGCTGCCCCTGCTGCTGCTCCGAAGAAGCCTCAGGAGACACCCATCTTGCCATCGCAGTTCCCTCCTCTTGCCACGGGTGCCGCTGCCCCGAAGAAGAAACGGAGCCAAGGCGCCCACGGTACCTTCTTGGTTTCCTTGTCCTCTTTCGATCGAGTTCATTTGTCGGATCTGGGTGATCCCTGCGTGTTTGCGACTGATGGTGAATCGACAATTCCGTTCCCATCATACTTAAAATACGCGACATATCAATTGGAGACTTGATTGGATTAAGTTCCTCCCAAGTCGTTTCTTCGCGAACGTTCGCAGATCTTTTCAGATATGAGCGATTTCTTTTTGTTCCGCGAGGACCACATTTCACTTGTTTCTCTCTTATCCTCTTTTCGTCCGCTTCTTCATGTCCTTTTTCATTGGTTCCATTCTAGATAAGCCTAAAGAGCACACTGTGGACGCGGCTAAGGCGACCGAGGCTGCTCCCGTCACCGCTGAGTACGATTGCCTCTCCCCTCTTGACCTGTTACCACAATCTCCGTGATTACAAAAAAGGCTTAATTTCTGAGCTGGTCTTTGATCAGCGAAGAAGTGACTCATTACATGGCTGAGAGAAACATTGTCTCGCATGTCTAGTCCTCTTTTCAGCCTTCCCGGCGCCTTCTGATGTTTTCTATCTCCAGGGTGAAGACTGACCCTCCTGCTGCTGCTGCCCCCAAGCCCGCTGAATCCGCTGTCGCTGCGAGTGCGTCGTTTCTCTATCTTGTTAAGCTTTTTATTGCGGTAATGGTTGCATTGCAGCCCCTCTTTCTGCTGCCGTGACCCCTTTTACGGCGGCACCCTCCACTGACACGGCCGTTTGGACGAATATCTCATCGAATATCAAAAAGCCTCCGACCAATAACTCTCCTCAGATTTCCTCCGTACCTCCCCTTACTCTTGCTGAACTAGTTCCCTGATCCTCATGTGTCCTTGTTAGAAACCTGTGAAGGTTGAGGCTGAGAAGAAAGAGGAGGAGAAGAAGTCGGCTCCCAAGCCCGCGAAGAAGGAGGAGTCGAAGGAGAAGCCCGCCGAGAAGGCTGCCAAGCCTGTCGACCTCCCTGCCCCTCAGACCGAGGAGTCCAAGAAGGACGAGGACAACAAGTCCTCGGCGCCATCATGGGCCGACAAGGCTCGTGCTCCCAAGGCCTCCAACTCGCCTGCCCTGACTGACAAAAAGCTCACCAGCTCCAGTGAGCCCAAGCCTGCTGCTGCCGCTGCTACTGCCGCTGCCGCCACTCCTGTTGCGCCTGCTACTTCGTCGCCTGCACCCGCTGCTGCCCCTGCTGCGGCTGAGTCTGCCGATAAGAAGTAAGCTCACCTCGCCTGCCTTTCCAACGATCCATATCCTAGTGATCAGCTCTTTGTTATCGCATTCCCCTCTCCTTGCGCGGCTCGATCGATCCGCCTCCTACCTTTTTGAGAAGATTAGCCATGTTCGCCTTTATTTGCGTCGGCGAGCATCCTCACTTTTTTTGTACAAACCTTGAACAACGATCCCTATCTCGACGCTGCCCGCCCTGCGATCGCCCCGATATTGGCGACTATTGTTTTCGCTGATTGAAGACGCCTCTCGCGGGTTTTCGAAGTTCCGTCGAATTTTGACATTCTGCATCCTCCATGACTTGACTCGTCCTGTGTGCCTTTGCTGCATGCTCATAAAAAAATCATAAATATATCTTCATTTGATGAAGAGATCAATCCCCGTCTCAGCTTGTCTCACTCACTCTTTTCTCAGGTTTGATATGTATAAATGGGTGAAGTCACTTCTAAATCTTAGCCCTGGAGTGCCTTGAGAAGCTCGTCGACCTGAATGTGCTTCCCAGGGTAATGCTTCTCAACGTCTTGCAGCATGTTCACCAGCGCAGCCTTGCTCGAAGAAAAGACCTCCTTTTCGTTCTAAATCCGAGAAATGATACAAACCGTCGAGAGTTCAAGAGAGGAGGGAATGGAATGCATACCTTGAGAGCGGCAATGAGGGCGGCCGTGACTTGGAGAGAGCCAATCCTGGCAGCGGAGCTCTTGCCGTCCTCGAAGCTCAGCACGAGACTCTGCCAGGTTAAAATCAGCTGGATGCACAATTAGCAGGAATGATCTGAACAGATAGACATACATTGGTAATGCTCGTGGTGAGGTCGGAGGAGAGGAGAAGCGCTCCGTCGATGCGAGTGGGTGTCACCTTGAGGACGGCAGCGAGGGCCTTGGCAGCAGCAACGCGGATCGACCAGTCATGGCTGAGCGTGCCCAAGAAATCCGATAGGAAGGAGCACACATTCGCGAATCTAAATCAGATCATCAGAAAAAACAGGAGCAAGATCCTCGGAAAGGAAAGTGTGTGCCTCGCGAGGAAAGTCTTCTTGTGCAAAACAGACCGAGGCCAGGCGGCGCCAATGGTGGTCAGCGCAGCGGCCTTCACCGCATCCGCTTGCTGCTCCTTCTCCTTAGCAGCCTCAGGCTAGGAAAATCCCCAATATGATATGACATAAAAAGGAAAGAAAGAGGAGAGGCAGAAGGAGGGGGTCTGGAGAGGGAGAGGGGGAGGGAGCAACAGAGGAAGTGGGAAAGAGGAGGTGCATTGTCCTCCTTGGTCTCTCCAGGTTCAGCGGGTTCGGCCTCGAGAGCTCCCTTGAGAGTCGGCAGAAGCTCGTCCCACATCTCATCAAATACATTGAAATTGGGAATCACCTGAAGAAAATCATCAAGACTCAATTAAACTTAATGAATATGAATAAAATCGTAAAATTACATCGTGGAAGACAGTGAGGGCCGACGTGGTCGCATTAAGGGCATGGCGGCGATAGAGGCGGTTTTTCTTCTTGGCCTCGCCGAGAAGCTGAGAGGCCATGGAACGCGCCTCCTCATTGTTCCTATGAAATGACTTGCCATCACAAAGGGAAAGCCATAATCTAGATGAAATCACAAACGGAACGCCGTCTAGATGACATCACAAAGGAAGCAATCTATATCAGGAGATAAAGCATAAGGCAACGGTACTCCCAGAACTCCTTCGTCGCCGTGATGACCTCAGCGAGGGAGTCGAGGAGGCTCTCCTTGCCGTCCCAATGGCGGCCCTTGAGCTGCGATGAAAGCTGATCCACAATCGCTTTGCGATGTTCCTGAAATGAGATGTGAGCTTCAGCATAAGGAGAGAAAAAGGGAAAGTGCGACTACCTTGAGCTTAGAGGGAGCGACCGAGCCGACGAGCGCCACAATCGACTAGAAGATAAGTCATCACCGATTCACCAAAACTAACATTCCCACCAAAAATTGAGAGAGCGCGAACCTTGGCAGCTTGGCGCTTTCGAGGCCACGACTGCGAAGTGAGGCCTTCCAAGAGCACCTTGGTGATGTCGTCAACGTACATGGATAGCGACGGCGCCAACTCTGACCACACTTCCTCGAACAGCTAATCCCAATCGACTCAATCACAGACGCATGAATCGATCGCAGACATATAGACGATCATACCTTGACAAGATCTTCCTCGGGATCGAAGCGAGCGAGGAAGCAGAGCGGAACAATCTGAGGGAAGAAGGGCTGGATCTTGGCAGGGGCGACTCGGGCGAGCTCCTTGAGGGCATGTCCCACGATGGCAGAGTTGCTGGCACCCTCTAAACACAAACAATATAATAAAATCAATTCATGAGCAATTGTATTAAATGGACAACGCATAGTAAGGACCTGAGCCATCTGTCGAGTTGTAAATCTCCACCAGATTCTCAATGAGGTTCTGGACAGCCTTGTTGGGGGCGATCTTGCAAAGCGCGCCCATGCACGAGGACAGCGACTGACGAACCATCGGCGATTTCCTATGGAAAGTTAACCGCAAGGGTGAGAGCCAACAAGATCGATCGAGAGAGTGATGGGTAGGCACGTCTTGATGGAGCGGCGGAGGCGGAGGAGAATCTTGGAGGCGTAGGGCTTGAGGATCTCCGCATTGAATGCGATGATCTTGATGACAAACTGCGCTGCGCCAACACGAGTGGCCAAGCCGGCTGAGCTCTCGAGAAGCGCCGAGAGATTCGCGACGAGCTCTACATTACAACAAATAGTCAAAGAAAACGAAGTTGATATGCGACAATGAAGAAGATAATAAATGCGGATCGCGTACGCTCGAGGTTGCTCTCATCGACCCACTCGAGGCAGAGATTGAGAGTGTCGTTGAGCGGCGACAGACGCGACACCTGCAGTCGAGCCTGCTCCAACTCTGACGTCATACCAGCCCTATACATCCCAAATTGAGGAAGTCGAAGTCGATAACATAGACAGATAAGAGTACTTCTCCGCGTGAAGGGTGAGGTAGTTGAATGCGGCGGGTTCGAGGACAGTGAGACCCTCGAGGAGAGTGTTGACGAGCATAGGGAGGTGCGGCTTCACGAGGGCACCCGACGCCTTGCATACCTTGTGCAACAAATCGACTGAGAGCAGGCGCACTTCCTCCACCTCTGATCCAATTCCCTAAGAAGATAAAAAAGGGTATTTGTCAGATATTCAAACTCTTTCGAACGAATTGATCATAACAAAGTAACGCGCCTTGGTGCAAAGGAAGGGGACAACGAGTTCGACGACCTTGCGAGCGGTCTCGAGGTGAGGGTTAACGACTGAGGCGAGTCGCGATGGCGCCGCAATCGGAATAGCATTACTTCCAATGGCCTACATCATCACCACATGATCAGCATTCGATAGAGTGCACCTCACTAATCATCAGGATTCAGAAACCTTCTCCTCTTCGTTGTTTTGGCGCGCAGACGAAGTGAACTCAGAGAGCGAGCGGACGGTGACGTTGCCAATGGCTTTGACGCATTGCATTGCGGCCTTGCGGACTGTCTCCTTAGAGTCGTCCAACACCCTACAAGATTAACAACAATCATCAAAATATATTTAAAGACATGGAAGTATATATAGGGAGGGCGAAAACAGACCTGAAAGAGCGCTCCCAGAGATCGAGTAGGAATGGAGTGAGGCGGTCCATCTCCTTGCCGCTAATGAAGTCGGACAGAGCCATGCAAGAGGCCTCGCGAGTGCGCCATTGTACATCCCACTACACATAACAATAAATCCGCAATCACAATATAGCAATCATCCAATTCAACATCATGGGATAGAGTACGAGATGCTCGAGCAAGTCCTTCATGATGGCGTCAAAGTAATCCTCGAGCGCCTTCTTCTTGGGAACGAGCGAGTTCAAAATGTTCGCCATGGCGGAAGCGACGCCAAAGGCAGGATCATATGATCCCCTACAAATACATAACAATCAGAAAATTACAAAATCCTAAGATAGAGAGAACAGTGCTCTCCGTACCGATAGAGCTTGGGGACGAGCTTGTGGAGGTGGGGCTGAAGTGCCTTGAGTGCATTCTCGTCGCCTTGCTTGGCCAAGGTTTGCGCGGCAAAGGCGGCACCTTTCTTGGAATTCCATAGAGCATGGTGAGATGCCAATCCAATGAACTACAACAAAACTCCTTCAAAAAGAGACATATGACGAATAGAAAGGGTGAGCAGTGAGTAACCTTGTAGATGAGGTCGGGCTGTCCCATGTCCTCGGCAATGGATGAAATCTCCTTGTAGGTGCTGAGTGATCCCGATGAGCTGCCTCCACCTCCACTCGAACTCGACGCGGAAGAGGACGAAGACGACGAGGAGGAAGATGAGGCGGGAGCAGTGGCCGGGGAACCTTCCTTGCTCTTAATGGGGATAAGACCCTTCGGGAAAAGCTCGCTCTGCGCAGTGATCTTGAAGCCCTTGCTTCCCTATAGGTACGTGTTGAGAATGGAGTCACTCTATCTTCAGTCATCAAACAAAATCTTCGGACCTCAGAAATGGTTTGAACGAGGTCAGAGACGAGCTTCTTCTGCGTGTCGGAATCGACGGCTTTGCCAGCGAGCTCGTAAACGAGCACCAAGCCGCGTGAGGCGACCTCTTGCACCACATCATTAGCTACACATTCAACTCGATGAGATGGGACTTAGCAAGATAGACAACCAGATCATCGTGCCATCGCCGAGGAGAGCTGAGAAAGCGCGCTGAATTGGAGCGAGGTTGCGAATAAGAAGCGGATGCGAGAAGCAGTGCTTGACGAGGGAGATAAGCCAAAGCGCAGCGCTGCTGCGAGTATCCGCACGATCCGAGAACAAGTGCTCCTGAATGATACCATGAATGGACGAATGCGAGAGGGCAGAAATGGTAGGGAGGACCTGGAGGATGAGCTGCAGGAGGCTCTTGAGGGGCTCATCGCTCTGATTGCTCAAGCGTCGAGCCTTGATCATAAGGGAGCGAGTGCTGATGGCAGATGAGGGGCGAGCAGGGATTAAGGCATCGACTGCAGCGGATGAGTTGTAACCGCTGCAAATGACACTGAGGCACTCACCGATCGTGAAATGCAATTCCTCGCCTGGCTTCTGTAAATAGGAATAAGAAATTGAAAATAACGAAAAAACGCTCAAATACACGAACAAATTGCAACGGACCTTGCTGAGCGGGACCAGCATCTGAATCGCCTCGAGCTGGAGCAATACGGAGCCCTGTTCACCGAGGTTCAGATCAGCGAGGCAGACTGCGACAGCTTCGATCTGAGCAGCGTCTATCGAGGCCGAGTTGAGAAGCTTTTTCAGCTTTTGTAGCAGAGACTTCTATATAAATTAGAAGCAGTTAGCAATACCAAATACATGAAAAAGAGGGTGCTCAGATCGGAAAGACCTTGGAAAGCTTATCGCCAGCCTCCTCATCAGCGATGGGCAGAGACTCACATCGACCGAGCTGACCCAGCGCGTGAAGTGAAGCAATGGTCACATTTGCTAATTATGAAGAGGAAAAGTGAGATTCAGGATTCATATGGAAAGAGGAACAAAATACGCACTGAAGGATGCCTGACTATCGAGGTGGCGAAGAATCTGCTCCAAGGCGCGGAGGCGAAGCTCAGAGGGGAGAGCATAACTGCGCAGGGCAGACTCGAAAGCGATGTGTCCAAGAGCATACAAAGAGCCCTCAGGGATCAGCTTGCTCTTAGGATTGGACAACTAGCACACGATACTAAGAGAAAGAAAATCCAAAGGGCAAGAAAGGTCCTCAGTACAGCTTCGACGAACTTCCGGAAGATATCCTCGCGCTCGTTTGCCGTAAGCGTGACAGTCGTGATGGCGAGCAGCTTGGCCGCAAGAGAGCGCGTGAGAAGCGTGCCAGATTGGCGCTCAATGATAGAGACAAGCTTGACGCGGTGAGCGTCATTGGCAAACAACTAAGCAATAGTCAGTAATTCAAGCAACTGAGACGCGATTTCTCCAACGACTAGACGCACATGAACACTCGCCGGCGAGACCTCCGTGAGGTAGAGCAGGCTCTCAAAAGCGTAAGTCATCAGATCCACTGGCACGGCCTATAAAAGAACGACCACTTTTCAAACCAAAGCGAGCAACAAAATGCAATTGAATCAACTTTACCTTCGAAGGGTTAATGCACTCCCATAAGAGCGAGATGAGGAAAGACACAGCGCCGCTCATGCGGACCTCATCGCCATCGCCTTTCATCAAGTACTTCACCATTGGGTCCTCATTCGCTCCAACGCCCTCACCAGCGACAAAGTTGAGGTGGAGAGCAGTGTCAACCTCCTCGAGGACCTTGCGGGTGAATTCCAAGAGGCGCTTATACATGGTGGAAGGGAGGGAAAGATTGGGAGAGGTATTGGTCTCGATCACATTGCCAGAGACGGTCTGTCCAAGCAACTTGGCAACCTTCTCCTTGACACAAACCATCCAATCTAGAAGGAAATGAATACCGAAATCACAAGGCCGAATATAGATTGAGGTACCGTCAAACTTTGGCCACGGGGTCTTGGGGTCAGGCAGGAGGTCGGGGCCTAGGCCTCCGGTGCTGTTGAGGACAAAAGGCGACAAACCACGGGCGCTCTCGTCACGAACTTGCGGGTTCGGATGGTCGATACACTCAAGGCACAACAAACGAGCACGAACCTCACTGAAGGGAAACAGCCTATGGAAAAGAGAAACTTGAGCTTCAATTTGATCAAGGAAATGGAAACGGAGAGACTCCAAACCTGTTGGCATAGTAAATGGCGACATAAGCTTGTTGTGCGTGGGTCAGATCCAACTTCTCGATGCCAGCCCAGATCTGCGACTTCAGCTCTGCAGAAGAGTCCAACACAGCAACGCAAAGGTGAACCAGAGCCTCTGCAATGAAATCATCAGCGCAAAGGGGAGGGGAAATCGGGAAGAGAGCTTGTTACCTTGAACAGCAGAGAGAACATTTCCATCGGCCTCATCCGAATTCAACGCAGCAAGGAGGAGTTTGAAGATGGGCAAGAGCGATGACTCGACGGCCTTGGGGAGGCGATTGATGAGCTGGCCGATAGCCACGTACAATCCGCTCTTCAATCCACTCCTTGCAGTCGAGGGGATGCCTTCAGGGGTCTGTCCAAGCAGCTTTTGCAAGGCTTTCAGAAGAAACGGAGCCCAGGGCGTGATGGCCTTGATGTCACCAAGGCGGAACATCCACTCAACGAAGGTAACAGCAGCCGTTTGCAGCTTCCAGTTTGTATCGAGTCCTAAAGTTCGGTGAGTCGGGTGTAGTGCATCTCAAGCATTAGGGAATGTAAGGTACCAAAGAATGCCGAGTAAACGATCTGCAACGTGGCGGGGAAGGCGATCATCGCAGTCTTTGATCTGTCCAGATGTTCTGGGGAAAAAATGAGACGTCAGCTCTCATCGCGCATTGCAGCAAAATACAATGGCACCATACGCAAAATCGCCAAGCGGACATTAGGGTGGACTGCAGCACGAGCCTCAGCGGGAGCTTGAGGACTCTGGACGCCGAGGAATAGGTCATAAAGCTGATTCACCATTGGAGCGTCCTCGAGGTCCTTTTCCTTCAGCGATTTCAAGAGGCTAGTTGCAGCACTCGATACCTAAAGCTGATTGTAAATGACAACTAAACACGAAAATTCAAATGGCGGCAAATTACGTCGGTAATAGAATCGGAGGAGCAAGCGAGTGCGTGAGCCAACACGTCATTCGCAGCGAGGACGCCCGACATTTTCAGAGCCTC
>Ga0154020_10010417_pt1 | contig 10635 bp, 8 predicted proteins | sample Klosneuvirus_201_FD_109709 | JGI IMG/M metagenome (GOLD analysis project Ga0154020, IMG submission 109709) | Active sludge microbial communities from wastewater, Klosterneuburg, Austria - Klosneuvirus_20160825_MG | ecosystem: Engineered > WWTP > Aerobic digester > Activated sludge | place...
CGTAGTGAAATGCCCGATACGGCGTAGGAATTCGTTTGGCAATTTCTTTAGCATTACGCGACAATTCGGCAAAAGCCTTATCATCTTTTTCAACACCGTCAACAGCCATTGCCCCACGGCTAATCGCTTCAAAACCGACCATACCAGTTCCGGCACAGCCGTCGAGTACCCGTAGTCCACTTATATCTCCAAGAGCATTAAATATCGCCCCACGGAGTTTTTCACTCATCGGGTGCGTGGCTTCAGCCTTGCTCTCGGGCACGCTGACACCTTTTAATTTTCCGGCAATAATTCTCATTACTAGTAGTATATCTTTTTCCCTAAAGTTTCTAAGGTTAATTTAAACACTTTGGGGAAAAGCAGAAAGTTAGAACAGCCTGGTCGAAGGTCGCGACACTCGCGACCTTCGACCAAAGCATGTCAGCTGTAGTGATACGCCAATGGGTCTCCGCCCTCCGGCGCATCCTCGCCGAGGGCCATCACCATGGCTATGAACAGCGCCGAGACAACCCCCAACGCCATCAGTACCAGCCTCATGATTTTCATGCCATTTTCCTTCCTAGTTGTCGATATGGCGCTCAAACCAGACAATATCTGAGCTAAGCGCCACAGACAACAACCAAAAGGTACTAACTTTCTGCAAATGTTCTAGGGCTCATTCTTTCGAAGATCCCCAACTTCAGGCTTCAAGCTATTGAAATCTAAAGTTGGGTCAAAAGCATTGCTGATGTACGATTATCGCACAATACATATATTAGCATAAGCAAGCATATTTGTCAATGCGCTACCACCAATCTTATGCTGTTACAGCCTGCAGTTCTCGTGCGTCAGCGCCGGCCTCAACTAGCGCTAAATGCCAGGCAATGGCTACGGTCTTGACCAACCTCGGCGCCAGTTCATCGTGCACTTCGCGGGCAAGCTTGCTCGTCCAGCCGTGATCATAAAATCTTTCATACATGTCAAATAGCGCTACTTCGCGCGCAGTACGCTTGAAGTACTCAACTAAACCAATCTTTTCGGCTGTTTTTAGATCATAGCCACTCGGCTTGCCAGATTTATGGTTCATCGAAAGCATTGTCAGCGCCACGCCACCCTCAAACAACATATGAGTCGAAAGTAGCCCTTTCGCACCCCATAGCTTCCAGTTGCCTTTTACAAACCCCTGTTTTGTGCCAGTCGGTACAACTACTTTTTTGAGTTTTGTATCACGAACTTCTTTTTCGCCACCGTAAATTTCGCTGATTCCTTCTTCGTAATGATGGTGATGGTGCGCAGGTGTCAAGCCGTCGACTAGCGCGTGCGACAACCAACTTGCCTCAAACGACGCCCGAGTAACATTTTTGGCCCGAAGCTCGCGCACCAAATTTGCAAAGTGTTCTTCAATTATTTCTAGAAGCCCTGAATCATCCTCGTCAAACGGGTCATAGTAGTGCCACGGCTCATCTTGAGACGGGCTCTTGCGCTTGATACCGTCTGGGCCATTTTTGCCCTCAAACTTCAACATTTGCTTCACACTCGGAAACTCCTGCGACGTATCACAAATACGACCGAGATGCTTCCTTGCAGCACGGTTGATTCGCTGGTGAGTTCCGATGATTGGTACAGAGTACATAGTTGAGGTAAAAGACAAAAGAAGAAAGGCTTAAGAGCCAGTCACTTTAAAGTATTGATTGTTACGTTTTTGTTTTTATTGCATCCGACTTTGGACTTCTGCCTAATTCAGCTTGCTGATCGAGCGGAAATAATCTATTCGTTCCGCCAATACTGGATAGTTTAACAGTTTTTCACCTCTTTTTACAAATTCTTCGGCCATCTTTTTGGCGGTGGCGATAAGTTTTTCATCCGTTAGTTCAGCTATTCGTAGATCAAGGGCACCACTTTGTCGCATGCCATAAATTGCACCCGGACCGCGTAGCTCTAAGTCTATTTCGCTTAGGCGGAATCCATCCATAACGTGGGTCAGTACACGTAGTCGTTTTGACACGCCCATATCATCGGACGGCACCAGGTAGCAAAACCCTGCATGCTCACCCCTACCAACCCGCCCCCGGAGCTGATGTATCTGCGCCAAACCAAAGCGCTCGGCAGATTCAACTACCATAACGGTAGCATTTGGTACATCAACCCCTACTTCGATAACGGTAGTTGCAACGAGCAGTTCGATCTCACCGGATTTGAACCTGCTCATAACATCGTCTTTTTGGTCAGCCTTCATTCCTCCGTGCAACAAGCCGACATTTCGATGTTTAAACGGTCCTGTCGATAGTTTTTTGTATAGCTCTTCGGCGCTCGTCAGCCCGAGTTCTACATTTTCCTCAATAATCGGGCACACAATAAATGCCTGCCGACCCTCAGCCAAACGCTCGTCGATGTCTTTATACAGACCAGCACGAGCCGTGGGCAATATGATTTCGGTCTCTATCGGCGTACGCCCTTTCGGCATTGATTTTAGCTGTGTCACATCAAGTTCGCCGTAGAGTGTCAGCGCCAATGTACGGGGTATCGGTGTGGCGGTCATGCACAGCACATGCGGAAACAATCCGGCTTTGGTACGCAGTTTGGTACGTTGCTCAACACCAAATCTATGTTGCTCGTCGATGACTACCAGTCCAACATTTTTGGTTGCCACTTTATCTTGTATAAGCGCATTTGTACCCACTGCAATCCGGCATTCACCACTCGCAATTCGGGCATGTAGCGCCGATTTTTGCTTGGCGCTCAGGCTACCGACAAGTAAGCCAATACTACTAGCCCACTCAGTATGATCAAGCAGTTTCGCCAAGCTATCAGCATGTTGGCGAGCCAAAATTTCTGTTGGAGCCATAAATAGCACCTGCGTACCGGCCTCCACCGCCATGATAGACGCCATCACGGCCACGACCGTCTTGCCGGACCCGACGTCGCCCTCAACCAGCCGGTTCATCGGCACGGTTGAGTTCATGTCTTTGTATATCTGCCATACAGTTTTACGCTGGTCGTCGGTGAGCTTGTACGGCAGATGCGCAACAAACCGCTTGGCTACGTCATCGTCAAATGCTATGGCCGGCGAAGATTCTTTGGCGAGCTCTAGCCGTGCAATCTGCCCAGCAAGTTGCATCTGAAATACTTCCTCAAACCCAAGCCGATGTTTGGCAGTCGCCAGCGATTCGCCGTCGTTCGGTACATGTAGCTGTTGAAGTGCCGCACCTCTACTGGCTAAACCAAGCTCTTCAATCACCCACCCCGGCAAAGTTTCTGGTATCTGTAAAAACGCTTCACCTATTGCCTTGGCAATTTTGTTTAATAGTTTTGAGCTAAGCAGTTTTGTTTCCCTATAGATTGGCACAATCCGCCCACCTTGTTTGATGTCATCCGCCAGTTCTAGCTTTGGATTAGATAAGCTCAGTGACCCCGATCGAAACACAAATTCCCCACTCACAAAATACTCTGCCTTTAGATTTATGCTCTTCGCCCTATACGGCTGGTTAAACCATATCACTTTCATGGTAGCCGTATCGTCGCTGAGAAGTGCTTCAGTCAGGTGTAGCCCCCGGCGCGAATGTTTTGCCCGTATATTAGAGAACTTGCCCCGCACAGTCACTAACCCTGGTCGGACGGAAGCAATTGGCAGTAGGTTCGAGTAATCGTCGTATCGGCGTGGCCAATAGTCGATAAAGTCCTCAATAGTATGTAGCCCCGCCCCAGCCAAAACTAAGGCGTTTTTTGGGCCTACACCTTTGACCATCTGGAGTGAGTCTGACAACTTCATGATAGAAGTATAACTTCTTGTACGTACTTTGTGCGACAAAGTACCAAAACATGGGGCGGGGAAAGCTTGGTTCTCTAGGAAATATGTTGTCAATAATTACAGGGTCGCTGTGCGGTGAGCAAGCTCACTAGTGCTCGCTTAAACCCTATAATTTTGACGAACAATTTCCTCGGGAACAACTTCCTTATTGCCCCATACCCCGGGAACCTGTGCAAATACATAATTTGCGATTAGTCAATCCGCCTGTGGACGGTGTACAACAAAGGTGAGCACTATATTCCCGGCTATACGTTTTCATAGGAAGATACTTTTCATCTGTTTTTCAAGGGCCGAGGGGTAGCAAACCGACGCAGAAATAACTTTTCATCTGTTTTTCATAACCCTGTGCAAGATTCTAAACTGCTCAAGCCACCTGTTTACGTACAAAATCTTTAACAGCAAACTCATCCAAGCCAACAATCCTATCGTCTTGTCTTTTCATAAGTATGGCACTAATACCTCTAACCTGATGTCTATAAGCAGCGAGTTGTGTCTGCCTCCAAAATCGATGTTGTAATGCTACAGAGCTCGGTACAAGATCTTCGTAAATTCTTTCTATATAATCTTCGAATCCGGGAATACTACTCGCATATACGCTTGCAATCGAACGGGCATTGGCAATATTGCGGGCTTGTCTGGCAGGTGCACTACTTTCTCCTAAATCTTGCTTGAAGAAAGTTGCTTGTCGTACTAACCGGCACCTGTCGGCTAGTGCCGTTACTATACGTGTCTCTAATTCTGGAATACGACGTAAATCATATCGTATTGATAGTGGTGTCGGAACCATATTGAAATACAGCTCTTCTGCCAGTCTCTCAAATCCTTCTAGCCCTGGATTCACCTCTTGAGCGACAAGCATAATTCGACCCATATTCCTGCAGTGCTGATCAACAAAAGCAGAGTGTGGCAACTCATTTTTTGCGTTTACCATAACGTCCATACGAGATTTGTTTTCTGCAATAGCGCCGATAAGCTGTGGCTCAACAAGATCCATTTCGCCTCGGATCTCATCTAGACATAGATGCTCTGGGAACTCTTGTCCAAGCCTGCGACAGAATCGCACGGACGGATTGGGTTCACGACCAAGTATGATAGTTGACATTTAACATATTATATCACTTTTGCGTGACTATAGCAAAGCTTCATGTCACCCCATTAATTAGAAGATCTTTTCTGGATTGCATCTCTGAGGTAACTTCTGCTGATGTAGAGCAAGTACATATTGACATAAGCATATGCTTTATGCTATAATATGTACGTTAACAATTAAGGCTCATACGCTAAAGATTCTGTCTTTAAAAATGAGCCTTCATTATTTAGTGAAAGCTCAGTACATTTTACATCGAAATCAGACAATACGCTGATAAGTTGATTCTTCGGTTTTCTCCATAGCAGAAATGGGGAGCACCGAAGAATTGATAGAGTCAGTTGTATGACTCGTTCGTCTTTCTTCGGAGGCATGCAGCCTAGGCATATCCGCCAAACGCACATACCCGAGAGGGAATCATGAACGAAACTAGCCTTTACAGGATCTACTCCGAGGCGAAGAACCACGGACTCTACCCTGTAGCAAACCTCGCGTTTGCACTCGCAAACAGCTACTCGGCAAAAGTGCGGATCGAAACCCAGGACAAGGATGGAACGTCAACGTACGACTCCTACTACGACCTGGTAGTCATCGTTCTGCCTACGGGCGAGACGATGTGCATCCCAACACCCCTCTTGAATACGCTGGCTGTCGCCAGTTTTTACAAGAAGGGTGAGGTGTGCGACAAGATGCCACATCGCCGTGAAGTCGTAAGCCTCAACGAGGAAGACGAGGCAGCAATGACCTACCGTCTTCTGGGTGAGCTGCTTGCACTCTACAGTGAGAGCAAGATCGAAGAGGCGCTAGAGCTACTCAACGCTGAGACCGAACGGGAAACAACCGAACTCGTTCGCGCTATGACTGGCGCATTGGTCTGATATCGATTCTGGGCAGTGACTGGCCCCAATAACAATACAGTCACTCAGCCTCCGCTCGCGGGGACTCCCGTCGCTAGTCGACGGTAGAGTCCCCGCACACAGCGGAGGCTCTTCAATTGTTTATAAATAATCCAGGGAAACACCCCGTGAAATACAAAACTATTTTCTGATTAGTTTTCTAAGCCAGGAAGATGTTGATGCTTCCAAATAAGATAGCTTAAACGTATTGTATCTTTATATAGTTTATGCTATGCTTATAAAGTTATGAACTACTCAGAACGCCTTCATGCCATACTTAGTGCCTCAGGCTCTTCACAAGAGCAACTTGCTTCTCAGCTTGGGGTAACTTTTGCGACGCTCAACTCATGGGTAAATGGCAGGTCTGTTCCACGCGCAAAAGCTATTGTCCGTATAGAAAAACTATACTTCGACACGATAGGTATAGATACAATCGACGGAAAAACTCTTCAATCGCTTAAAAGCCAAGCATTGAGATGCAACATCTCTGCAGAACAGCTCATAAATAACAGTGAACTTCTCGACAAGCTTACTCTATACCTTACCTACCACACCAACACTATAGAAGGTAGTACCATGACTCTATCTGACGTTGGTGACGTTATTTTCGATCACAAAGTGCTTTCTAACCGTACTGCAATCGAGCAGGCCGAAGCTCGCAATCACCAGGCTACACTTCATTGGCTGATCGACGAGATAAGCCAATCCAAGCAATTGATAGTTGACGAAGACCTCATCCTCAACATTCACCTTCGACTCATGAACGGTATTCTAAGCGATGCCGGGAAATATCGAGCTCATGCGGTAAGAATATTAGGTTCGAGAACAGTCGTCGCAAACTATCTAAAAGTGCCAGCACTCATATCTGGACTGTCTGCAGATAATTTAGTAAATACAGACCTCATAGCCTCACTAGCCCGTACACATGCCAAATTTGAACAAATCCACCCCTTTAGCGACGGCAACGGCCGGACCGGTAGGCTAATTATGCTAGTGCAAGCTCTTAGCAAAAATGTAGCTCCACCACTCATCAGAAAAGAACGAAAAATAGCATACTATAAGGCACTTGAACTAGCTCAAACAGCAGAAAACTACGGCCCGCTAGAACTGTTTGTAGCCGAAGCGATACTGTTTTCAAACGAATTACTTACTTCTTAAAAGTTTCCCCCACCAGACATACTCGGCCAATGGTTTCACACCGTGAAGATATATCTACTCATAGCAGAGTTTTTTGTCTTTGCCTGGGCCAGCCACTACTTTGGTCATCATTTCTTCTTGATCAGAATCTGAGAACATATTTTCAAAGCACAGTGTCTGTTCGTTTTTCATGATATGAATGTGCACGTGCGACTGCGGAGCAGTTTTTATGAGTTTGCCAAGTGGCTGACCTGCCACAATTGTGTCACCTTCCTTTACGCTCATCAGCGTCAACTGCCTTTCGGCATCGGCTATGTTTTTGGAATACGGTTCAAACGAATATACGACTTTAGTAGTTTTGTTATATAGAACGATCAAGTTAACCTGCGGGTGAGTATCGGTCCTGGACGAATCATAAAATACCTTTGCTTCCGCAACAATCCCACCAGAAACCGCCCGATATTCTACCAGGTCGTGATCCGACATAAAATCGATTCCATTATGTATGTATCCTGATGCTTCATTGTTGCTACTGTACGGGCCAACAACCCCGATATCTGAGATCTTGTAGTAAGGTGCCGACAAAGACGTTAACTCTGGGTTATTCGGTGCCTCGTAGTTATACTCATTTTTTGTATCACCCTTATGACGCGTACTCACAAAGAGCCCAACTCCAATAATCACTAGCACTACCGGGATTACAACAAACCATACAATAAAACCACGCTGAGAATCATCCATAAGCAGTATTGTAGCATTTCGCAACTAGCACCTCACCCCATAAAATCATTGATTACTCCCATATCAGATTTTCTACACTAGCAGAAGAGGCTACCTTCGGAGTCGCTTACATTTGCTAGGGGCATTTGGTTATTGCTTATGCTTCGCATTTAAGTTGCTGTTTTGTAGTATGTATCTATGTACTTATATAGGCCGTCTGAGAGAGGTATGGAATTGGCTTCTCGTTCTGGGCTTGACGCCCTGGTAGCTTCACTTACAAAAACAGGTGAGTTTGATGACATGCTACTCTTCGACCTAACCTGTGGGGACTGGGGACCTAATTATCGCTCGCTTGGGACGCAAGATGAGGCCAAAGACCGAGCTATCGCTGTGGCGAGTAGCCATATCGTAAACTCTGAAGAGATGCGCACCCTCACCAGAGGTCTTGAAATCGACCCAGCCACAGATCACTGGCGTCACTATATCGACAATGATCAACCCACTTTGTTTCCATGCCAAAAGTCGGAGAATATAGCTAGTGCAATCACACCCGATAGATTCGTACTTAGCGGAGTGGTGGGTGCAGTGTTGCAGAGATACAAATCTCGTTATCCGCTATTATCACGAAGCAGATTCGAGGAATACGGATTTTCGAATCATATGGAGGCTTGTGCATTTGTTGGTGCATATGTACTCGGCCAAATTACCGCCACATATCGTGAAAGTCTGAAAGACGAAATGCCTGGATTTGTGATACCGCACGACAATGAGATGCTAGAAATATTTGTTGGAGGTACAATGCATGGAGACTTTAGGCTCGGCGCCAGACGGACATATAATAAAGCCGTCATATCACCCGCTCACAGTTTGGTAGATTTTGCACCACAAGAAACTGTGTGGGTCGCAGGATATCATTCTATTGAGACGAATATAGTTGTCGGGCTGATTGTGGATGAGTACACGAGAGGCGGTAAAACTAAGGCTCTGGAGCTCATTGGTGAGATGGGCAACAAGATAAGCGGGCTACAAAAAGAGGCTGACGGTCTGAGTTTCCGAACAGGACCCTATGCTGATTACGGTATGAACGACGACCCACACTGGACACTGGCGCCCTTAAGGCACATTGTCAAAACTTCCGGTAGCACTACTCGACTTATGCGAAAAGGTAAACTTTATTCTGCGCCCTACCTACCTCAATCAGACCATCTTTTCGAAATAAAACACATAACCGATGGTGTTAGATTCCAGGGCAGAGGCACAGAAGACCCAGAACCAGACGATGGAATAGACATACCCAGAGAATATTACCCAGATCTTTTTCGTGCTTTAGTAGTCCAGGCTCAGATGGGGCTTGGAAGAACCTCTCCGCAAGAGCACATATCTATCCTAAACGCTGCATACAAACTACTCTGTGCTACCAGCTAAACCCTGACCGCAGGCTCTAACACAGCTCTAGTGCCCGATCGATGCCTTCAAAGCACCGTACCGCACACCTCGTTCCGATTGAGCAAGAAGAAAAACCTCGCTCTCGGGCGAGGTTTTTCTGTTTTGTAAGTATCGTAACATGAAGTGGAAAGTAAGTTATCTCTGTTTATGCTTTTACAGTACCGGCTTCTACGAGGTATACTGACAATACTAATTACATTAGTAAATATTCCCATGAAACATCTCGATTATTATCCAAACGATCCCGAACTCGCAACAGAGCAAGACTTACTAGATGCATGGGATTCCCTCGACGCCGTACCTCCCGGTCTTTACCAGTTAGACGATGCTACAATCATTGAAATTCAAGCACTGCACGAAACTACAGGTGACGACGAACCCGAAAACGATGTCCGTGGTATCAAGGTAAGCACGCTAAGTGGCGATGAAGTTCTAGATGAAAACCTGTCAGTTCATAAAACTATTTTCGATACAGCGACAGTACTTCATGTACCAATCCACGAGGGCGAAACCACCTGGCAATCACTTCTCGACAGGCTCCACAATAACCCGGCATATTTGGCGAGACAAGAACAACTAGCCCAAATTGCCAGAAACTTACGAGTATTCGGGTTGGCAGCTAGTGACGACAGAAAGCACCGAGTTACCAAAGTCGCAACTGCAATTGCTACTGCGGTTGAAGAAGATTCGACAGACATACATGGGGGTGACAGCAGAGTCAATGTACAAGATCGTACCATGCTTGTTGAGCACTCACTCGGAGTTGAGGCTGATGCAATCTTGGAGCGTACTGCAAAAAGAATAATTGAAACTGATTTTCTGACTAAAGATACACCGGTAGACCGCGAAACTGTCCCCATAACCGACCTTAGAAGACTAATAGCCCTCGCCCAAAGAGCAGCCTAACCCCTCCTCCGGCCCATAGGCCGGACAATAAAATAACGAGCATAGGAGAGCACTGTATTCCGGGGTATGGGGCAATAAGGAAGGTTGTTCCCGAGTAAATTGTTCGTCAAAATTACAGGGTTTAAGCGAGCACTAGTGAGCTTGCTCACCGCACAGCGACCCTGTAATTATTGACAACATATTTCCTAGAGAACCAAGCTTACCCCGCCCCATGTTTTGGTACTTTGTCGCACAAAGTACATATAATATTGGTTCTTATAAAGAACACCTCAAATATAGCGTAAATTCGCATCCCTGCTTTCAGCCAAATTTCATAAAGCAAATGCTATACTAATAGATATCATTTCGATCAGGAGTAACTGCGAGTACTATGAAAAAAAATGCGAAAAACTTAAAAGAGTTATTGACGCCCAAATTTAGCAAGCAATCCTTCCTTAAAAAGACTTCAGCAAAGGTTAGTTCAAAGGTCAATCCCAAAGCCAAATCCAAGCGCCGTCAAGATGTAAAACTACATCAACATCTTCTTTCAAGATTCCAAACCAAAAAAGAAGCTCGTGCACGCAAAAAGGCCGAATATCTGGCGACTCTACCAAAGGGCCGATTAAACCGAATCCTCTACCGTATGCACCCAAAAAGGGTGGCCGCTTTTGTATTTA
>Ga0154020_10010418_pt1 | contig 10635 bp, 8 predicted proteins | sample Klosneuvirus_201_FD_109709 | JGI IMG/M metagenome (GOLD analysis project Ga0154020, IMG submission 109709) | Active sludge microbial communities from wastewater, Klosterneuburg, Austria - Klosneuvirus_20160825_MG | ecosystem: Engineered > WWTP > Aerobic digester > Activated sludge | place...
ATCCTGCGTGCTGTGGCGGGCGAGGTGGCCTGCAACTACCTCGTCGTGGGCCTGCACGAGGTCTTTGACCCCTACTATGGCAACCCGGAGCGGAACCTGCACCAGTTCTTCGAGACGGCGCGGGCGAATGCGCCCTGCGTGATGATCTTTGATGACCTCGACAGCCTCGCGCAGGATCGCCGCCAGATCCGCGAGAGCCAGATGCGCAGTCTCGTGAACCAGTTCCTGCACGAGATGGACGGCATTCGCAGCGAGAACCAGCGCGTGCTGGTGATCGGTGCCACGAACCAGCCTTGGGCACTCGACCCGGCCTTCCGCCGTCCGGGCCGCTTCGATCAGGCCATCTTTGTGCCACCGCCCGATGCACCAGCTCGTGCGCAGATCATCGCGTTGCTCGCCAAAGACAAGCCGATGGCCGATTTCGATACCGGAGCACTCGTCGAAGCCACCGAAGGCTTCACTGGTGCGGATTTGAAGTGGGTCTTTGACCGTGCGGCCGAGCTCGCGCTCTCCGCGGCGATTCACAGCGGCAAGGCGGTGCCCATCAGCCTCGACTTGCTGCTGGCCGTGGCCCGCAAGCACACGCCGAGCACGGATGGCTGGTTCGAAGGCGTGCGCACGCATGCTGGCGAGCAGGCTGCTCCCGATGGCTTCTTCAACGAGGTGCGGAAGTTCCTCGCGGCTCCCACGAGCTCGAAGAAGGAGCGTTGAGCCCGGAAATCGGACTTGCCGCCGTCCATGGCTCATGCGAAACCATGCGGCCGCGAACGCGCCCGTAGTTCAACGGATAGAATGGTGGTCTCCGAAGCCGCATATCCAGGTTCGATTCCTGGCGGGCGCACCAGCCGCAAGTGCGGCTGAGGCTTTCGCGGTATCTTGAGCGACTCAAGAAGAGTGCTTTGGCGAAACGTTGTGACGCCAAACAAAAAGCCCCGCCGGGTGAGGGCGGGGCGTTGAGGGGTTACACGTCGTCGTCGGGATCGCTGTCGCCGGCTTTTTTGCCGCGGAGCTTGGCTTCCATGAAGGCGTCGAGATCGCCGTTCATGACGTCGTCGATGTTGCTGGTCTTTTCGCCGGTGCGGTGGTCTTTGACCATCTGGTAAGGCTGGAAGACATAGCTGCGAATCTGGCTGCCCCAGCCGATGTCGGACTTTTCGCCATATTGCTTGTTCAACTCGGCGGCGCGTTTGTCTTCTTCGATCTGGTAAAGCTTCGCTTTGAGCATCGACATGGCCTTGGCGCGGTTTTTGGGCTGTGAACGCTCGATCTGGCAGGCGACGATGACGCCGCTGGGGATGTGCGTCAATCGCACGGCCGTTTCCACCTTGTTCACGTTCTGGCCGCCTTTGCCGCCGGCGCGGTAGGTGTCCACGCGGAGGTCTTCATCGCGGATGACGATGTCGATCTCCTCTTCGGAGTCGGGGGTCACATCGATGGAGGCAAAGGACGTGTGACGCTTCTTCGCGGCATCGAAGGGGCTGATGCGCACGAGGCGGTGCACACCGCGCTCGGCCTGCAGGAAGCCGAAGGCGTTTTCGCCCATGATTTCGAGCGTGGCGCTGCGCACGCCGACTTCGTCACCGGCCTGGAAGTCGATCATTTCGACTTTGTAGCCACGTCGGTCGCACCAGCGCTGGTACATGCGCAGGAGCATGTCCGCCCAGTCACAGGCTTCCGTGCCGCCGGCACCGCTGTGGATGGTGAGGAAGGCGTTCCCGCGGTCAAACGGGCCGCTGAGGAGCTGCTGGAGCTCGAAATCGCCCACGTCTTTGACGAGCTTGGTGTGCTCATCCTGCACCTCGCGCCAGGTGTCCATGTCACCGGCCTCCTTGGCGAGCTCGATCAGGCCGTCGAAGTCATTCGCCCGGCCTTCGAGCTGCTCGAGCGGGATGATCTTCTTTTTGATCACATTGGAGCGGTCGATGGATTTCTTGGCCGCGTTGGCATTGTCCCAAAAACCGGGAGCGCCCATGCGGTCTTCGAGCATCGCCAGTTCATCGCGCAGTCTCGGGACGTCAAAGATACCTCCGGAGCTCGCCGAGGCGGGCTTTCAGGGCGGCGGTATCGAGGGATTGGAGGTCAGTGAGAACAGCTTTGGAGGATTTTTCCATGCTGGCTCCTAGCCGTGAGCTTTGCGTCGTGCAATGGCTTCTTTCCCGTGGGCAAATCACTTCTTCGCAGGCTTCGGCGGCGGAGGCTCGACGAAGGGCGGATTGGTGTAAGCCTGCGGCGCGACCTCTTTGAGGTTCGGGTAGATTTCTGCCTTCACATCACCATTCGCCCAGTTGAGAGCGCCGATGAGGATGCTTTGGAAGGTGGGGTTCGTCCACACGTCCTCGCGGTGGCCCATGGCGGTGTAAAACACGCGGCCATCGCCCTCTTTGCGGGCCCAGGTGCTCGGATAAGCCGGGCGCTCATATTCCTTGCCGGTCATCGGCGGGTTGTTGATCACGCTGAGCACGTGGATGTCCGGCGTGAAGTCCTTCAGCGAATACCATTCCTCCATGAAGCCATATTCTTTGCCGACATTCTCGAAGCCGGGGAACTTCGGATTTTCGACCGTGTTCCGTGCTTCCTGCTGGGCACCGTGCTTGATGAACTCACCACCGAGGAAGCGCACATACGCATCCGCCTGCTCGCCGTGGTTCACATAGCGGTCCGGGCCTTTTTTCGACTCGTTGTTCGTGTGGAAGGTATCGCTGGCGCTGTGTGTGCCGACGAAGCCCTTGCCGCTCTTCACGAAATCAAACAGCGCCTGCCTGCCCTCCGCCGTCATCGGCGGCTGGCCATCGGTGCCGGGCTCCAGCAGATTGCCGGTGGTGTAGAACATGACCGTGTCAAACTGCGCCAGATACTCCTTGCTGAACTTTGAGCCGTCTTTGCTGAACTCGAACTCCCAACCGTTCTTCGCGCCGAGCTCCAGCAGCACCTTCTCCGCATGGCTTGGCTGGCCTTTTTTCCACGAGATGACGCTGTGCTCGAAGCCACTCGATTTCGTGAAGAAGAGGATCTTGCGCTTGGCGGCACCAGGAGCGGCAAAAGTGACCGCGGAGAGCACGGCGGCGAGGAGCAGGAGCGGAGCGAGGAGTCGGCGTTTCATGGATGAAGAGCCGCATGAACGCGGAGACTCGGCTTTTCTGCCAGCCTTTTTCCGCGATCAGAACTGATAAGGATGCGTTAAACGGAATTAGAAAGTCCTTACAAGGCATAAAGGATTCCTGACATAACTTTGAAGCGTCTCACAAAAGGAACCCTCCTGACCAGCTCCCGCTGTCATGACAAGCGCACTCCCCCCACCTCAGATCTACTTTGGCGTCAGCCTCGAGCGCTGGCTGAAAATCCTCTCCGGCACCCTGCTTGCGGTGATGCTGGTCGGCCCTCAGATCGAGGAGTTGACCAGTTCCCGGCGTCGTGAGGTTCGCCGCCATGCGGAGCGCATCGTGCAGACCTACCTCGTCGGCCAGAGCGCAGGTGTCCCATGGCCTGAAGGCACCCTCCAGGCAAAGGTCGATGCCGTGGTGACGGGCCGCCTGCCCAATTCCGGCGTCTTCATCAACCGCCTTTTTCGCGTGGTGGTGCCAGAGGAGAAGATTGATGACACCTACGCCTTCATTGGCGTGCATCCCAGCGGCCTGCTCTTTTTCGACTCGAAGGGGAGCCAGCCACCAGACGGCATGTGAGAGGGCTCAAGGGGCCTTCGGAGGTTTGGGAGGGCGGTTCGGATCGCCACCGCCATCCTCGCGGGCCTTGCGGAAGCGGGCAAACTCCTCGCCCACCAGCTGCCGGTAGAGATCGCGGATCTTACGCAGGGCCTCGAGACGCTCCGCTGGCGGTGTCGTTTCGAGAGCTGCCATGGCCTCCTTCATGCGCGGGAGCTGCATGATGCGGTCGTGAAAGCGGCGCGTGTCCTCCTGCTTGCCCGGTTTGGCCATCGACATCATTTCCGCGCCGAGTCGTGCATTCGCCACCTTCACGAAATCGGGTGAATCAGGCCGCGGCAGGATGGGAAAGCCGCGATCATCGCTCTCAAACGGCGGTTTCATCTTTTCCAGCAGCGCCGCCACCTTGGGATCGTCCTTGCTCATCGCGTCATGCAGCACGCGGCGCACGTTTTCATTCGCGCGGAGAGCCTGGTCACGGGCCTCGATGACCTTGGGGTCCTTCCAAGCCTTCTCAAAAGCATCGCGCATGAGCTTTTTTTCCTCCTCCGTCAGCTTTTCAAAGCCAGCCGGGGGACGGACGCCGCCACCCATGCCGGGAGGTCCACGACGCTCCCCCTCGCGCCGTGGCGGCGCACCTGAATCACCGCTTTTCGGCGGCGTGGGTGGATCGCCGGACTGCGCGGCAAGGGAGAGGCTGAAGGCAAAAAGAACGACCAGAGGACGCATGGCCGACATTTTTCCATGCGGGCTGCGATTGGCAAGGTGCGAGCGGGCTGAGGTCATCATGAGACCAGCAAACCGCCGCCGACGCGCAAAGTTGCTCGCCAGTTCGAGGCCCATTCGTTAGCATCCGGCTCTTCCGACCATGAAAATCCCGCTGCTTGTCCTGCTTACCGCCACCGCTGTGCTCGCCCAAAGTGCCTCGCGCACCTGGACCAGCACCGACGGGCGCAAGATCGAGGCCGCCTTCGTCAGCGCCACGGCCGATGCCGTGAAGATCCGCATGGCGAATGGCAGCACCTTCGATGTGCCGCTAGCTCGACTCAGCGCCGAGGACCAGGCCTTCATCAAAGCGCAGGCCTCCGCCGCTCCCGTCGCCACGGGCGAAAAGACCACCGCCGCGCTCAAAGAATGGCCACGCACCATCTCACTCGCCGACAAGCCGGAGGTCGTCGTCGTGCGGGAGGACGAGGAAAAGAAGGAATTCGTCTATCGCAGCCCGCATTACGAGTTCGTATGCGATTCGAAACTCGGCTCGAACGTCGTGCGCGAGTTCGGCCGCATGTTCGAGGCCACCTACGAGCTGAACTGCCAGCTCCCGCTCGATTTGAAACCAAAGCCCGAGCGCCTGCGCGAGATCTTCCAGGCCCGTCTTTTCACCAACAAAGCCGATTACATGGAGGCCGGTGCCATCGAAGGCTCCGCCGGTGTTTACATGAGCGGCAAAAAAGCGCTCATGGTCCCGCTCAGCAGCCTCGGCGTGCGCCTCGTGGGCAGTCGTGTGACGCTCGAGCAGAATCCGAATGCGCAGGACAACGGCACGCTCATCCACGAGATCACACATCAGATGATGAACCATTGGCTGCCCGTGCTGCCCACATGGTTCATCGAAGGCAGCGCCGAATACGTCGAGATGCTCGAATACAACAGCAACGGCAAATTCAGCCTCATCGGCCTCAACCGCCAGGTGAAGGCCTATGCCGACAACATGGGCCGCGGGAACAAGACCTTCATGATGATCGACCTGGAGGAACTCATGACCATCGACGGCCGCCGCTGGGCCGAGGCACTCGGCAAGGACGGCATGGCACTCGAAAATTATGGCTCCGCCGGCCTGATGACCTACTTCTTCTACCACCTCGATGGCAAAGGTGATGCCGCCAGCATGACCGCCTTCCTCCGCGAGGTGGAAAACGTGAAGACCGATGCCGAAAGCGACAACGCCGTGAAGAAGCACTTGCTCCGCGAGCGCAGCTACGAGCAGCTCGCCGACGAGGTGAAGAAGGCCTTCCGCAAGGAAGGCGTCACCATCGAGTTCTTCCCGCCCGGCAAAAACAGCCCCAAGAGCTCCGCGCAGTAGCCCGGCCGCCCATCGCCTGAGTCAATAGCCGAGGCTGATTTATCAATTTACCCTGGTCGCGATTCCCGGCAGGATTCGCGACGCCATGGATGAAATCATTCTCCTTCTCCTGATCGTCGCCGCGGCGGTCGTCATCATGCCCGTTTGTGCGCTGGTGTTTGCCAGCCGTGCCCGGCGCGAAACCCGCGAGTTACAAAAAGAGGTCGAGCGACTCCGCGACCTCAGCGCGACTCAATTTGAGCGCCTCAACAGGCTCTCCAGCCGCGTCAGCGATCTCATCGACGAAAAGCCAGCCTCTGCACTGAAACCCGTTCCGAAGGTCGAAGAGCCGGTTTTTGTGGCTCCGCCGGCTTTGAAGTCTGAACCGGCACCCGAACCCGTTTTCGTGCCTCCGCCCGCCTATCTCGAGCCAACAGTGAAAATTCTGCCTACGCCGGAACTGCCCAAGCCAGAGCCGAAACGCGAAATCGCACCTCCAAAGCCGAAGCCGCCTCCCCCATTGCCCAAAGCACCCGAGCTCAATCTGGAGCAGTTCATGGGCGCGAAGCTCTTCGCGTGGGTCGGCGGTTTCGCGTTGTTTTTGGGCGTCGTGTTCTTTGTGAAGCACAGCATGGAGCAGGGTTGGATCTCGCCCGCGCTGCGCATGGCCATGGGGCTCATCACCGGCATCGGTCTCGTCGTGGGCGGCGTCATCACACATCGGAAGCCGCGCTATATCACGCTGGCGCAGACGCTCATCGCCACCGGCATCGTCATGCTTTATGGCGTCAGCTTCACCGCGCATTCGATCTGGCACATCGCGCCGTTTGATCACGCGCTCGTGACGTTTGGCTTCATGGCAGCCGTGACAGCGGCAGCCTTCCTGCTCGCCGTGCGACTCAAAGCGCAAGTTGTCGCCATCCTCGGCCTGCTTGGCGGCTTTTTGACGCCGCTCCTGTGCTCCACCGGCCATGACAATCCCTTTGGCCTGTGGAGCTACATCGCGCTGCTGTGCCTCGGCGTGCTCGCGGTGGTGAAACCCACCAAATGGCATCACCTCATCCCGCTCGCCGCGGGTGGTGTGTTGATCATGCAGCTCGGCTGGCTGGAAAAATTCTGGAGGAGCAGCGGCTACGATCAAGGCGCGGCCACCTGGGTGCCGGTGAGCGTGCTGCTGGGCTTTGCGCTGCTCTTCACCGCCGCGCTGGCATGGATGCGCCAAGACGAGCGTGCTCCTGCGAGCGGTGCGCTGATGCTTTCAGCGAGTGGTTTGCTCGTTTCGTTCCTTTGGTTGTTCAGCGAGAGCGTCTCCGAACGTCCCGGCGTGCTCTACACACTCGTGTTCGGCATATCCGCGCTCGTGATGCTCATCGCGTGGCTGAAACCGCAGGTGAAAATGGCGCAGGGCATCAATGCGGGCCTCGGCTTCCTGCATTTGATGATCTGGACCACGTCGAGCCTCAAAACGGAACTGCTGCCGTGGGCGCTGGGCCTGTATTTGCTCTTTGGCGTGCTGCACACGGCCTTCGCCGTGCTGTGGCAGCGACGTGGCGAAAGCGTGCAGGGCTTCCTGAGCTGGACGCCGGTCATCTCGCTCGCGCTCATGATGCTGCCGGTGCTTTGCCTGAATGAAGTCAGCATCGCCCTGTGGCCCGCCGTGTTGCTCGCCGATGCGCTCGTCATTGGCGTGGCCATCGCGACCGGTGCGCTCGCACCGGTGTTTGCCGCGCTGACACTGACCGTCATCACCGTCGGCATGTGGTTGTTTTTGCGACTGCCCTCAACTGCCTCGATCAGCCTCGCGCCCTTCCTCGCCGTGCTCGGTGGATTCAGCCTGCTCTTCATCGGTGTGGGCAGTTGGCTGGCGAAAAGGCGACCACAGGCCGCTTTCGGAGGCGCTTTGCCCGTCAGCGCGGCCGTGATGCCCTTCGTGCTGCTCATCGCGGCCACGCTGCATCTGAAGGTGGCGAATCCATCGCCCATGTTTGGCCTCGCGCTGCTGCTCACGGCTTTCATGCTGGGTCTCGCACGCGTCAGCGGCATCACGCAACTCGTCCCGGCCGCGCTCGGCTGCGTGCTCGCGCTGACGTGGTCCTGGCATGCGCAGAGTTTCGATGCGGAATCGCCCGTGCTGCCGCTGCTGTGGTATCTCGGTTTCTATGCGCTCTTCACGCTGCATCCGCTGCTCTTCCGCTCGAAACAAGCCGAGCGCACCCTGCCGTGGATCTCCTCCGCGGCCGCAGGCCTCGGCTTCTTCGGGCTCGTGTTCCGAGTCGTCGGCACCGCATGGCCAAACGGCGCGATGGGACTTGTCCCGCTCGGCTTTGCGGTGCCGCCGCTTCTCTTGCTGGTCTTCATTTTGAAGAATCATGCGCCGCAGAATCCCGCGCGGCTCACGCAGCTCGCATGGTATGGCGGTGTGGCGCTGTTTTTCATTACGCTGGTGTTTCCGGTGCAGTTTGAGCGGCAGTGGATCACGCTCGGCTGGGCTTTGGAAGGTGCCGCCCTATGCTGGCTCTTCCGCCGCGTGCCGCACGATGGCCTGCGACTCACCGGCGCGGGATTGCTCATCGCCGCCTTCGTGCGCCTCGCGCTGAATCCTGATCTCTGGTCCGGTCAGGTGCGTGGCGACACCGCGCTCATGAACTGGCCGCTGTATGCGCTAAGTCTCACCGCCCTCGCTCAATTCGCCGCCGCATGGCAGCTCACGTCGCCCTCGCATCTGTGGCGCGAGGTCAATCTGCGCGGCCTCTTACTCAGCCTCGGCACCGCGCTCGTGTTTCTGCTCATGAACTACGAGATCGCCGACTTCTATACCTCACCGACCGCCACCGTGCATGTGCTGCGCTTCGGCGACAGCTTCGCTCGCGACATGGTCACGACCATCGCGTGGTCGCTCTTCGCGCTCGCCCTGCTCAGCCTCGGCATCTGGAAAAAGACCGCCGAAGTGCGCTACACCGGCATCGCGCTGCTCGTCGTGGCATTAGCAAAACTCTTCCTCCACGACCTCGCGAACATCGGCAACATCTACCGCGTCGGTGCCCTCATGATCGTCGCGGTGATCGCGCTCGCGGCCTCGTATCTGTATCAACGCTTCCTCCAGGAGGATCAGCCGTGATGAACATCCGTGATCGTGGTCAAACACTCCCTGCAAACTTGCCTAGCTGGCTGAAGCTCGACAGGAAGTCTTGCAATCAGCGATTGGCGAGCGTCTCGAAAACGACGAAGCTCGGCTTGGTATTCACCGACCATTTTTCTGGCCTTGATGCTGCGGTAGACGGTCCAGCCACCTCCCAGAAAGCCAATGAAAGCGAAAAAGAGCGCGGGAAGGTAGTCAAACTGCGTCTCAAACTTCAGTTGGCTCAACATGAAAACTCCAAAGAAAAGCAAAGCCCCGCCTATGAAGGTAAGAGCCCAACCGCTTTCTTCGGTCGGAAGGCTAACAGAGACGCCGCCGCCTTTGCGTGTGTGCCGCTGCACATATTTGCGGATATCCGAGGCCCATCGCTCATCCAGCGCACCGATCTGCTGACGCGTATCCATGGCAGCGAGACACGTCGCCACGGTCTCCAGCTCTCCGTCCGTGAGACAACCTGCGGCTCGGATCTTTTCGAGCATGCCTGATGAGTCGATCTTCTTTTCCATCCGAAAAACTAATTCCTCACACTCGTCACTGAAATCACTTTTTGGAGCAAAATGAAACCCAGCCTCTTCCTTCTCCTCGCCGCCACCAGCGCCCTCGCCGATCAGGCGGCGTGGACGCATGTGCAAAAGCTGCCGGTCACACAAACCGGCCTGCAACGCGTGGAGCTCGATCCCGCGCTGCTCGATGCCTCCGCGACCGCGCTGGGCGATCTGCGGCTTGTGAATCCCGCAGGCGAAGAACGGCCGTATGCCATCCTGACGCCTCAGCGACCGCCGCAGCACGTCGAACAGGCGGCGAACTTCACACAGCGGATCGAAGGTGCTGTTTCGCGTTTTGAATTTCAATCCGCAGGCCGCGTAGGGCTGAATGAAGTCGAGTTCCGCGTGGTGGAGGCGGATTTCATCAAGCCGGCGACACTCGAAGGCTCGGTCGATGGCACGACGTGGCAGACGCTGGCCGAAAACGCGCTCATTTGCCGGCGCAGCGGCTTTGAAAAAGTCACGCTGCGCTTTGCGGAGTCGAAGTGGACGCATTTTCGCCTCGCGCTCGATGACAGCCGCTCGCGACCAGTCGTGATGCAAGGCGCGACGCTGCACGGAGGCCGCGATGCAGCGCCGGAAGTATCGCAAGCTGCCACAATCCTTGGCCGCGAAGAGCAAAACCGCTCCACGCATCTGCGCATCGGCCTCGGAGCCGCGAATCTGCCGCTGGCGACGCTGCGGCTGAAATCGCCAGAGGGCGCGTTTCAACGCCAGATCCGCATCGTAAGCACTTCGACATGGTTTTTCCGCCTTCAACACGAAGGCCGCAGCGTCGAAGATTTGGAGCACACGCTCGATCAAAACCACCCGAGCCGAGAACTCGAGCTGGTGATCGAAAACGGCGACAATCCGCCGCTGAAGATCGATGGCATCGAAATCACGCGCCATGTGCTGCCGCTCGTGTTTCAAGCGGACGTGACAGGCGAGTGGCAGCTCTTCGCCGGCAATCCGCAGGCCTCCGCGCCGAGCTATGACCTCGCGAAGATGTCCGACCAACTCCGAAGCGCCTCGAGCGTGCTCGTGAAAGCAAACTCGGTGGAGGCGAATCCGGCCTTCCGTGCCGATGCGGCCTTGCCCACACCCGATGCGAATGGCGAGGTGAAACTCGATTTGAGCGGCTGGAGCTGGCGGAGAGCCATTTTGCCTTCGGAGAAGGAAAAGCGAGTTTTCCGGCTCGATCTCGATGATCACGCGCTCGCGCATGCCGCGAGTAGTGGAGGTGATTTG
>Ga0154020_10010419_pt1 | contig 10635 bp, 12 predicted proteins | sample Klosneuvirus_201_FD_109709 | JGI IMG/M metagenome (GOLD analysis project Ga0154020, IMG submission 109709) | Active sludge microbial communities from wastewater, Klosterneuburg, Austria - Klosneuvirus_20160825_MG | ecosystem: Engineered > WWTP > Aerobic digester > Activated sludge | place...
CCCAGCCCTTCCTCGGACCGACGGTAGACGGCCATCGCCTCACCGTATCAGTCCGGGCGGCGATCGACCTCGCGATGGACTGCGTGGGCCTCTGCTACGACTCGAGGATGCGGAGACTGCTCGGCGTGCTCTGGCTCGCGACGATGGCCTGCGGTGGGAAGGTGCAAGAGACCGCGGACAGCGGGGCCGACGCGCCCGAGGACTTCGCGTCGCGGCTCGCGACCTACTGCACGCGCATGGAGGCGAGAGCCGCGCGGTGCGGCGCCTCTCCGTCGGCCTGTCGCGCGAACATCCCGTGCATCCAGGAGACGTACGATCCGCGGGTCGTCGCGCTGCTGGATTGCCTCGAGGTCGCCCCTTGCGGGGAGGACACCCTGGTCTGCCTGGAGAAGGTGACCGCCTCCATACCGAGGACGGGCCTGGTCGCGAAGCTGACGTTCGCGTGTGCGGACGACGCCACCAAGGGTGGCCCGGGCTGTGAACCGGCCGTCGTCGCGGTCCTGCCGCTCTTCTCCGCCAAGGCGCTGGATCAGGCCGGAAGGTGCCCGACCGTGCCGGTGGGCTCGATCGGCCCCTGCCTGGACCGCCTCATGGAGTCCATGTTCAGCGCCTGCAAGCGATAGGACGCAGGGGGCTCTTCTCGGCGGCGGGCGTTGCGCTAGATCCTGTCACCGAACCCTGAGGGAGCTCGCGCTCATAGCGGCCTGCAGCTGGCTCATCGCGGGCGTCGCGCGAGCTCGGCGTCCCAGCCGCACTGCAGGACGCGTCGGCGAGCCTCGGTTTCGCTGAGCTCCGGGTGACGCTGGCGTTCGCCCTGGATCGCGATCGCCCGCGCGTCCTCGCTCATCTCGGCAGCGAGCCGCCCGCGACCTTCGGGGCCGAGCCGCCGCCAGACCGCGAGCTGCGCGCGCTGCGCGGCCTCTGTGGTGTCGGACGGCATGGGGTCAGCCTATCGCGGAGCGCGGGCGACGCCCACTCCGCGAGCTCGGCTCGAGCGAGCGGTCGTTCGTGGTCGCGATTCGCGTTGCGCAAGGAGCGGTCGCGGCGGAGACTGAACGAGGGAATGTTCGTGCGAGCACTCGTTCCGGTCGTCGTCGTCGCCTGCCTCTCGGCCTGTGGCGGCGCATCGAACAGCCAGACCGAAGCGGGGGCGCTCGACGCCGCGCTCGCGGACGGGACCGTCTCGGACGACGCCCTCGAACCGTTGCCGGACGGCTCGCGTGACGAGGACGGTGCGCCCGTCGACTCGCCGGACGATCTCTCTTCCGAGATCCCGGACACGCCACCCCCTGCGTGCGGGCCGACCTGCAAGGCCCCCTCGGCGTGCACGTCCGGCTGCAACCGCTGCGACTGCTACGCGGAGCCTTCGTGGGTCTGCACCGCGAAGGCCTGCCCCGGCGAAGGTACAGGGCCGTGCCCCACACACCTGCCGCTCGCCGGACCCGTGTGCGGCGGTCGCGGCACATGCGTCTACGAGAGCCCGTGCGGCGGCGGCAAGGACATCGCGAAGTGCGACGGGCTCAGCTGGATCGTGACCAAGGCACCCTGCCCGGGCTGACCGGGGCGGCGCACGGTGGACTCCATCGTGCGCGCGCGTGGTAGAACCACGTCGCCTACTTCAGCGCCCCTTGCGAGACCCACGCTCGCAGGTCGGCGCACGCGTTGGCCGGAGTAGCGTTCGAGTTCAGCGGCATGGTCGCGCCGCTGGTGTTGCACCACTTCAACCGACTGGTCGCCGCATCGCCGAGGCTCGTCAGCTTGCTCTTCCCGGAGAGCCAGTCGTACATCGCGTTGGAATCGGTTCCGCCGAAGTAAGGCGCAGGTTTCCCCGCGCTTCCGTGGCAGTTCGCGTTCGCGCAATCGCCGGCGGTCCCGGCGGCGAAGTAGGACGAGAACAGATCGGAGAACTTCTTCATCGGTGGCGGCGGCGGTGGCGGTGGCGGTGTCGGTTGATCGTCCTTGACGCAGTCCGTGAACGAAACCGCCACGGAGACGTTGAAGTTCATGTCGATGGTGTTCGGGTTGGCGATGCCGGGTCCCGGCGCCGGAGTCCCCGGCAGAACGTCGAGCGCGAAGGTGATGGGCGCGTCGGCCGGCGCCTTCAACGGCAGGCTCTTGGCGCCGATCCAGTAGGGGGTGGAGCCGAAGTACACGACCAGCGCACCCACGTTGAAGCCGGGTACGGGGGCACCCGTGGACACGGTGTCTCCGTCGATGCCGTTCGGTCCGAAGCTGCGGGTGCGTGCCTTTCCGCCGGGCCCGTCGTCGCGGAGAAGGCCTGTCCCGGTCGCCGTGAACACGTAGGTGTATCCAGCCTTCGCGATCAGCTGGCCATCCACCCGGGTCGAGCGACCGACGTCGTGCGCCTCGACATGAATCGAAGTGCCGGGAAACGGGGTCGTCACTTGGTGATACCCCTTCGGGCACGGCGAACATCCTGCGAGGAGCAGGAACCCGTGGGTGAGGAGCGCGTAGGCCAGCCAGCGGCGAGACATCGGCGGAACATCGCATCTCCGCTGTCTTCCAGAAAGAGTCATTCCCATGATCTTGCATTGCGCCAGAGCAACAATGCGAGCGATCAATTGCGCGGCCCACAGAGCGACAGCAGCGCCACCTCCACCACCGCCCCGTCGTCCTTCTTCACCCGCGCCCACGCGCGCCGGCCCGCTCGGGTGCCGTACACCTCCGTCACCACGCCCTCCGCGGCGACCATCGACTTGCGGAACACGCGCACCCGCGCGCCGACCACCGCGGCGGGCGTCACCTCGCGCAGCGGCGCCGTGCTCGCGGCGAGGGCGCGCAGCGCGGGCACGAGCGCCTCGGGGTGGTCGTCGCCGGTGCGCAGCGAGCTGCCGTCGCGCTCGACGAGGCACGCGCCCTCCGCCGTGCCCACCACGACGTAGGTCCCGGTCGCCGGCACGTGCAGCGCGTGCAACCCGACGACGATCGCCGCCGGGACGCCCGCCACGACCAGCGTCATCGGCACGAGCCGCACCGCGAGCCCGACCACGCCGTAGCGCTGCGGGTCCGCGCGGAACGCGCGCGCGACGCGCTGGAACCCGAAGACGAAGGCGGGCAGGGGGATCAACGCGAGGGCCGTCGCGACGAAGCCCTCGTGCCCCGCGCTCCGCGCGCCGGCCACCGCCACCGCGAGGAACGGCAGCGACAGGAGCACGAAGAACCCCTGGAGCAGCCGCTCCGGTCGCTGGATCGTCCGCGCCACGCGCGCCGATTACCAGCGACGCGCGCGGCCTGCTACGCCTCGCGCGTGGGCGTGGTCTTCCGCGAGCTCGTCACGGCGCCGCTGCCGCGGATCGTGCCCGATCACGTCTTCGACGCCTTCGGGTGGTGCGACAGCGACCACCTCCGCTGGGGCCGCCCCGAGCACGCCTGGGACCCAGAGACTCCGGTCGACGGTAGCGACCCGGCGCGCATGGTGTTCGTGATGCACGCGCCGGTCGACTGGCTGCCGCACGAGCTCGCCGCGCTGCACGCGTTCGGCATGGACCTCGGCGAGGCGCGCGCGCTCGCGCCCTACGCGATCGACGACGCGACCGACGGGCTCCACGAGCGCAAGGTGCGGCCGCGCGATCTGTTGTGGCTCGCGGCCGACAACCTCAACGCGCTCTTCTGGGGGCTCCACGACTGGGCGCATTTCCACAACCACGGGCCGTTCGAGGCGCGCGCGTGGACCGAGCGCCAGTGCGACACGGCGGCGTTCCGCTGGCTCGCGGCCAACGAGGTGGTCGACGAGGGCCGGCTCGCGCGCCTGCGCGAAGAGCTCGACGCGCTCGATCGGGCGAGGTTCGCGGCCGAGGGGCTCGCGCAGCCGGTCTACGATTCGCCGCGGTAGGCGCGCTCGACCGCGTCGGGGTCGGCGCCGAGGATCCACCGCATGGTGCCGCCGCGCTGCACGAGCGTGAGCGGGATGCCGTTGGTGCCCGAGGCCTTCTTGGCCATCGCGTAGGCCTGCGGGTTCTGGTCGACGTCGACCTCTTCGAAGGGGATCTTGCGCGCCTTGAGGGCCGCCTCAAGCACCTTGCACGGCTGGCACCAGCTGGCGCCGTAGATCGTGACGAGGGCCTCGACGTCGTCGGCCTGCGAACGCCGCGTGGCGACGAGGAAGGCGACGGCTCCGGCGGAGAGGACGAGCTGGCCCAGGAAGCGGCGACGGGTCACCGAGGGAGCGTAGCGCACCCGGCGCCCCGATCCAGCATCCCAGGGGTGCCGTGTCGCCGTTCCTCCTCGTCCCCGCCTCCGTCGTCGCCTGGCTCGGCGTCGTCGCCACCGCGTATCGCCTGCGCGGCCGGCTCTACGCCACGTTCGCGTTCGTGCTGCTCGGCCTCCACACGGCGCTGTCGGCGGCCATGTTGCCGGCGTTCGCCCGGTTCTGGCCGGTGTTCGCGTACCTGCAGCTCGCCACGTACCTGCACTTCGTCTTCCTCGTGTACCCGCGCATGCGGGGCCTCGTGTACCGGGCGCTCGTCTCGATGCCGGCGTCGTTCTTCGTCGCGGGCACGTTCCTCGCGCTGCCGTGGGCGCTGCTCGCGGCCCTCGGGGTGCGGCTGCCGCTGCCGTGGCTGCCCTACGCGCTCGCCATGGTCGGGCTGCTCCAGTCGCTCTTCGCGTTCGAGAGCGAGCACGACGTGTCGCTCGACGGCGCGATCGTCGAGGAGGTGCGGCCGATCCCCCACGGCTCCCTCCGCGTCGACCGGCCGCTGCGCGTCGTGCAGATCAGCGACCCGCACCTCGGCCCGTTCATGTCGGTGAAGAAGCTGGCCGCCATCTGTACGCGCGCCGTCGCCCGCGAGCCCGACCTCGTGCTCTTGACCGGCGACTTCCTCACCATGGAGTCGCAGAGCGACCCGCGGCTCCTGCACGACGCGCTCGCGCCGCTCGCCGCCCTGCGCGGCAAGGTGTTCGCCTGCTTCGGCAACCACGACCACGAAGCGCCCGAGATCGTGCGCGCCGCGCTCGCCGCGCACGGGATCATCCTGCTCGTGGACGACAGCGCCGTCGTCGACACGCCGGTCGGCAAGCTGCAGATCGTCGGCATGGACTTCACCTTCCGCGATCGCGAGGCGCGGCTGCGCGCGGCGTGCCGGCGTCACCCGCGCATCCCCGGGGTCACGCGCCTCGTGATGCTGCACGACCCGGGGGCGATCCACGCGCTGCCCGAGGGCGAGGGCGACCTCGTGTTCTCGGGCCACACCCACGGCGGGCAGGTCGGCCTGCTCTCGCTCGGCCTCCCGTGGACCTTCCTCCGCCTCTTCGGCAACCGCATGCCCGACCACGGGTTCTGGGGCCGCGGCCGCGATCGCCTGTGGGTCCACCGCGGCACGGGGCACTACGGCTTCCCGCTGCGCCTCGGCGTGCCGGCGGAACAGAGCCTGCTGCGGGTGCACTTCCCGAAGCCGGCGGGCTAAGGCGGTACGACGCCATGCGCGTCGGCATCATCGGCTACGGGAGATTCGGCGCCGCCTTCGCGCGCATCGTGGAGGCCGCGGGCGGCGTCGTGCGCGTGCACGACCCGCACGTCGAGGTGCCCGCCGCGAGCTCCGCCACGCTCGTCGAGGCGTGCGCGGTCGAGATCGTGGTCGTGGCGGTGCCGGTCTCCGAGGTGCGCGCGGTGGCCGACGCGCTGCGCCCGCACCTCTCCGCGACCACGCTCGTGATGGACGTCGCGAGCGTGAAGGTGCTGCCGGAGCAGGCGCTCCGCGCGGTGCTCGGCGCCGAGATCCCCTGGGTCGCGACCCACCCGCTGTTCGGCCCGGTGAGCCTCGCGCGCGGCGAGCCGCTGCGGGTCGTCGTGTGCCCCAACGACCTGCACCCGCACGCGGCGGAGCGCGCGAAGGCGTTCTACGAGCGGCTCGGGTGCTCCGTGCTGCTCGAGGGCGCCGAGGCCCACGACCGCGCGATGGCCGAGACCCACGCGGTCGCGTTCTTCGTCGCCAAGGGCATCGTCGACGCGGGGCTCGCGGCCAACGTGCCGTTCGCGCCGCCCTCGTTCCAGGCGCTCGAACGCACCGTCGAGGTCGTGCGCGCCGACGCGGGGCACCTGTTCTCGGCGATCCAGCGCGAGAACCCCTACGCGGCCGCGGCGCGCGCCCGGCTGCTCGAGGCGCTCGCCGAGGTCGACCGCACGCTGCCGCCGTTCGAGGAGGCGGCGCCGGCGCCGACGAAGGCCGCGCCGCCCGCGCTCGTCGAGACGCGCGCGGCGATCGACGATCTCGACCGCGAGCTCGTGGCGCTGCTCGCCCGCCGCGCGGAGCTCTCGCGGCGCGCGCTCGCGGCCAAGGCGGCGGTCGGCGCGGGCACGCACGACCCGGAGCGCGAGGCGCGCCTGCTCGAGGAGCGCGCGGCGTGGGGCGAGGCGCTCGGGCTCACCGCGGCCGACGTGGACGACGTGTTCCGCGCGGTGCTGCGCTTCTCCAAGCGAGTGCAGGGCAAGGCCGGCGGGAGCCCGTGATAGGCTCCCGAGCCATGCTCGTCATGTTCATCGTCTACGTCGCGCCCGGCCAGAACCCCGCCATCCTCCTCACCGAGGAGACGCTGAAGGACACGCAGGCCCAGGTGATGACCACCGACCAGGCCCGCAAGGTCGGCTTCGAGGGGCTGCCCGCCGAGCTCGGCGCGGACGTGCGCGTGATCGTGGTGAACAACCGCGACAAGGGGCGCATCCTCAACAACCTCGAGGCGAGCCCCGCCGCGGCGCGCTTCTCGGTGCACGACATCGACGCCTGATCAGAAGCTCGTCGGGCAGGTGGCGGTGCAGGCGAGGAAGGCGTCGACGGCCTTCTGGTCCCCGGCCTTCACGCCCTCGAGGCACTCGGTCGCGTGGGCCTGCAGCCAGGGGCTGCACTCGACGTAGGGGGTCGCGCCGATCTTCGCGCACGTCTCCGCGCAGCCCGCTTCGAGCGTGGGGAGCTTGCAGAGACACGGCAGCACGTCGCGGAAGTAGGCGTCGGAGCCGGTCCGCAGCGACGGGACGTTCTCGCAGCATTTCCAGCAGGTGCGCGGCGCCTTCTCGGCCGAGCAGCCGAAGCTCGGATCGGGCGCGGTGTCGACCGGGCGCGTGTCTTCGAGGTGACCGGAGTCGAGGATCGGCGGTGGTACCACCGAGCTCGTGCCGACGTCGTGCGTGTCCACCGCGGCGTCCACTCCGGCGTCGTCGCCGGCCTCTCGCTGGATCTGCGCCCCGCACCCCGAGACCAACATCGTGACCGCAACCAGGAGCTTGTTCATCGTCTTCCCTCGCTCCCGAGAGTGCCCGGCGCGCGCGGTGGGCTCCATGGTCATTTCGGCTGCGACGCGCACGCTCGCCCCAGTGAGGCGTGCGTGCGTCGCGGACGACACGAAACGCGCAGGCGTCGGTCGGCGTGCCGATTGCACCGACAGCCCGGGATGCGTCGCCGGCTCGAGAAGGGTGTTCGGTGGCTGCGCGCGTCGCGGCTCGTGCGCGGCGTGCTCGTCGCGCTCGCCTCGGTGGTGGTCCTCTACTTCGTCGCGGTCAACGTGCTGCTCCGCACGCGGCTGCTGCGCAATCTGCTCAACACGAGCCCCGACTCGCTGCTCATCGACTACCGCTCGGCCTCGATGTGGTGGCCGGGGAAGGTGCACCTCGAGGGCTTCTACCTGCGCAACCACGACGACCACATCGAGTGGGAGGTGCGCCTCGACCGCGCCGACGTGCGCATCGACTTCTCCACCCTGTTCCGCCGCGAGTTCCACGTCACGCGCCTCCGCGGCGAGGGCGTGCGCTTCCGCGCGGTGCGCCGGCTCGACCCCGCGGAGCTCGAGGCCACGCAGGTGGGCGCGCTCCCGCCGATCGAGGGCTACGCGAGCCCGCCCCGCAAGCTCGCGCCCTCGCCCGTGACGTATCTCCGCCACGACCCTTGGAGCGTGCGCATCGAGGACGTCGACCTCGGGCACGTGCGCGAGGTGTGGATCGACGGCCAGCGCTACGCCGACGACGGCCGCGCGGGTGGCTCGTTCCTCGTGCGCCCCGGCCGGCGCGTGTGGGTCGCCGCGACCTACACCGCCCGCGTGGGCGAGCTCCACTTCGGCGAGGACGCGATGGCGACCGGCGTCCAGGGGCTCGTCGACTTTCGCATCGACGAGGTGGACCCGCGGGCCGCGCCCGGCAACCTGCTGCTCCGCCACTTCGTCGTGAACGCCGACCTCGACGCCCAGCTGCCGAACCTCCTCTGGGTGCGCGACTACCTGCCGAAGTCGACGGTGGCCTTCGTCGGCGGCGGTGGCGAAGGGCGGATCGAGCTCCGCTACGCGCGCGGCCTCCTCATGCCGGGCACGCACGTGCGGCTCGCCTCGAAGGATCTCACCGCGGCCGCCGAGAACGGGTGGTCGATCACGGGCGACGCGCTGCTCGACGTGTCGATCGCCGAGGGCAGCGAGACCGCGCCGCGGCCCACGCTCACGATCCGCGTCGACGGCACCGACCTCGCGCTGCGCCACCGCTGGGCGGAGATCTGGCCGCTCTCGAGCCCGAGCGCGGCGCTGTTCGCGCGGGCGCACCGCCTCGAGATCCTCGACCACCCGTTCGAGGACCTCGGGGTCTCGATCGACGTGCCCAGCGCCACCCTCTCGAACCTGCGCGCGCTCGCGGTGTTCCTGCCGCCGAAGACGGACGCCGCGTTCACCGGCGGGAGCGCCACGCTGAGCGGCCACGTCGACACCTCGCTCGAGACGGGGTTCCTGCAGGGACACCTGGACGTGCACGCGAAGGGGGCCGCGGGGCGGTGGGCGAAGTCGAACCTGCGCGCCGACGTGGCCGCGCACTACGTCCTCGCGAAGGGCCACCGCGGGTCGTTCGCGGGCGACCTCCGTGGCAGCTACCTGCACGTGTCGAACGCCTCGGTGACGGGGGGCGACGCGCCGAAAGCGTGGTGGGGACGCGTCGACGTGCTCGCGACGAAGGCTGCGTTCGGGGCGTTCCGCCTCGACCTCGCGCTCGCGATCAAGGACGCGCGCCCGGTGTTCGCGCTGCTCGACGCGACGGACGAGGCCCACCTGCCGGGGTGGGTGCGCGACCTGTTCTCGCTCGACGGGTTGACGGGGAGCGCGAAGCTCGTGATCTCACCGGGCCGGCTCGCGCTGACGGACTTCGTCGCGCAGGCCGGCGGCTTCGTGGTGCTCGGCGACCTGCGGGTGCACGGACCGCGCACGCGCGGGGTGATCTACGCGAGCAGCACGCTCGGCTCGCTCGGGCTGGTGTCGATGACGGGCGGCACGGACCTGACGCTGCTGCCGGGCGCCGGCTGGATGAAGAAGCAGACGATGGAGTCGATGATGTGGTGAGTTGTCGTGTCTGTGTAAGGAAGTCTATCTAGCGGAGGTCGTCACAACGCGTCCACCCACCGGATGGCAACGGCCGCGGCGTTGCGGGCCAGATGAGCTTCGCTTAGCGTGTGACAGTGGGACCGGCAGATGCGAGTGCGCCCGGACCGACTGTGCCAGCCGGCCTGGCCAGACAAGGCGGCGGCGTGTTGTGCGGCGGCCTCCTACTGCTCTGCTGCATCTGTTGCTCGAAGCGCCGAACAATCGAGGTGGTTCCGGAAGACGCGAAGTACGTCAACCACCCGACCGTCCACTGGGCGATGATGAAGTCGGAGCTCGAGACGAGTCTCGAGAAGTGTATCGGACAGCCGGTTCAAGACTTTGCGTTCGCAATTGGCTTTGGACCGGAAGGGCGTGTGCTCATCGAGGGCGAACTGGCAACCAGCTCGGGATACTCAGTTCCTTGTATCGCGGCGGTGTTGAGCGACATGTACCTCGTCGATCCGCCACGCCAGACCGCGCCATGCGCGATATTTCTGCGCGTGCGGGCCGACGAGCATGCTGCGGCAGGCGGCCGGCTACAGGTCTACACAACTGACACAGAGGCAGAAGAACTGAGCGGTGCCGTCGCAGAACGCATCCATGGCTCCCCGATGCCCAACTGTCCGGCAGCCACCACTGCGCCATGAGCGGTGGGCTCGAGCGTAGCCAACGACGCGACGCGGCAGTGTCACCTCGTCGGCGGTCGGCGATGCATGCTCCGGGCGCTGGTATGCTGTGCAGGTGGACGACACCTTGCCGGAGGCGGAGGCGCGTTACATCGCGCTGCTGCAGGCGATGACGGTGGCGGAGCGTGGCGAGCAGGTCGCGCGGTTGTCGCGGGCCGCGCGTGCGCTGTGCGAGGCGGGCGTGCGCGAGCGTCACCCGCTTGCGGACGAAGTCGAGGTCAAGGCACGCGTGGCCGCCATCACGTATGGACGCGACGTCGCGACGCGCCTGTTCCCGTCGGTCGTGATCGACGACCTGTGACGCGCTCGCCCGCTACGCGCCCCGACGGCCCATCTCAGCCAGTCCATCGTTGCCCCCACGCAACAATCTGTTCCCCCACCCCGACGGTGGCAACACCGGGCGTTTCGACTATGGTCGCCGGCCATGCGCGCGCCCCTCCTTCTCTCCTCGACCCTCGTCATCGGCCTCTTCGTCGCGTGTGGCGGCGGAAACCCCGACCCCAAGACCGCCGGCCCCGAGGGCTCCACCTCAGCCCCCGCGTCGACCTCCGCGGCGCCCGTCGCCTCGTCGGCCGAGCCCGTCGCCTCCACCAGCGCCGTCGCGTCCGTC
>Ga0154020_10010420_pt1 | contig 10635 bp, 2 predicted proteins | sample Klosneuvirus_201_FD_109709 | JGI IMG/M metagenome (GOLD analysis project Ga0154020, IMG submission 109709) | Active sludge microbial communities from wastewater, Klosterneuburg, Austria - Klosneuvirus_20160825_MG | ecosystem: Engineered > WWTP > Aerobic digester > Activated sludge | place...
CGCGGCGAGGCCGAGGCCCACCACCGCGATCGGCCGGGACGCGGTCGCGATCAGCGCGACCAGGGCCGTCCCCGCGACGATGGCGCGGGCCAGGGAGAGCCGGCGATCCCGCTCATCGAGGAGCCGAAGCTCCGCGCGACGCGCTTCGACGCGGATCTCGTAGGCGGCCGGCGGTTCCTGCGTCACTCCGCTTCGGATCCTACCGTGCGGGCGCAGGCGACCCGAGGCAGAGGCCGGTGCGATGGCCGAAACCTACGCCTTCAGCGACGAATCCTCCGCTGGTTCGCAACACGCGCGCGGCGGGTGCAGGCATCGCGTCCCATCCCATCCGCTGAGCGAGGCGGCGATGCGCTTCGTCGTAAGTCAGAGCGGTCGTGGTGGGCGAACCCTCGGCCGAGCGCGAGGCGAGCTTCACTCTCAACATCCATTGCCCATCGACGGTGGTGACGTCGATCGCCTGTGGCTTCGAGCCGAAGACCGCAACAAGGTCGGCCTCCGGCCACTCGCGACGCCAGACCCGGCCGCTGCCCTTGGGATGTCTTGGGCACGCGATCACGCGCCGGTCGCCCCCGCCCCAGATGAAATGCGGCGACACCGGATCGCCGCCGCAGTCGGCCGTCCACAGGTCCGGCCCTTTAGGTTCGGCGCGCGCGTCCCTGACCGCCCGCAACCATTCCTCATCGGCAAGGTCCTTCGCCATCTCCGTCTCGTTGCGGGCGGTGTCCGGCCGGAGCCAGCGCGGCACCGGACCCTCGCCCACGAACCAGGCGCAGTGCGTGGTGTCGCAGACATCGGCCGCGGCATGTCGCGGGCCGTGCGCCGCGTACCTCAGGACGGCCGAGGCGAGCTGGGTGCGAAGCGCACCGGTCGAGGTTCCAAGTTCCGCCTTGAGGATCCCGTTCGCGTAGTCGCGCGCGGTCATGGTCGCGATGAGGCGGAGCGGGCCCTCGCGCTTCTCGACTTCGACAGAAGCGCGGACACGGCGCTCGAAAACGGGCCTGGCCGCCCGGATCTCCCAGTCGCTTTCGGAAAAGCGATCGCCTTGCACAACGCTGATCACGGCGCCCGGCCCGACGTAACCGCGCGAAGAATCGACCGGACCGGGGCCGAGATTCTTCAGCCGGGTCTCGGTGAGCCGAAGCTCGTCGAGCATCTCCACCCGCACCGGGTCCTCGAGGCCGCGCGCCTTCATCACCGCACGCGGCTTCGACAGCGAGGTCGCGGTCGCGGGCGGGCGCGCGATCAGCCCGGGGCGAAGCTTCGCGATTTCGACGCCCGCGCGAATCGCCGCCTCGCGGCCCGTGCCTCGCCGCAGGAGCCCGAGGAACGCGAAGCCCGCGTCATCGAGCACCATGGCGAGGCCCGAGGTCTTGAGGGGCGCCCCATCGAGTGCCGGCACCGTGCCGGTCTTCGCCATGAACCCCCAGAGGCGGAGGCCCGCGGCGGTCCCATCCTCGGCCGCGTCCTTGAGGCCGGAGAGCATTTCCTGCCGCACATCGTCGCGCGACGCCCAGGGAGTGCGCACCAGGTCGACGTAGCTCGCGATGAGACGCTCCGGCGCCACCCTCGTTCCCGCAGGACCCTTTAGACCGATGGTCTCGGCGGCGGTCATCTCTCCCATCCACGAGAAGCCCGACGCTTCGAAGGACGCGCGGATCGCTTCCGGCGGAGTCTCGCGCGCGAGCAACCGGAAATACGTGTTGCAGGATTCGCGGATGGCGCCGCGCAGATCAAGGGTGCCGTGACCCGAGGGACGCCAGCAGCCCGACGTCGGGGTGCACGTGAGTTTCGGCGTCGTGTCCACGGGATGCGAACGCGCCCACGCCCGTACGATGAAGGGCTTCTGCAGGGAACCGACGGGGAGCTGCATCTCCGCCGGATGTCCAAGGGTTTCAATCCGGCCGCGGCTCAGGATCCAGGCATCGAAATCATCCGCCGAGACGATCGGGAGGGCGCCGAGAACGAAAGCGCAGATCGCGGCCAATCGCCTCGGCATGGACGACGCCCTACTTCGCCGCGGGAGTCGGGGCCGGTGCTTGAGGCGCGGGTGGAGCGACACCGAAGACGACGCGCTCCCTGAATCCCGACGCGGTGACCCGGCGTTCGACTTCGAGCGTCCGAACCGCGGGCATCCAGCCCAAAAGGCCGAGGACGCGGTCCGCGAGCGGGCGCACGTTCTCCGACGAGCGCGGCCCTTCGATGCGGGCCCAGCGCTTTCCCTCCTCGCGCGCAGCCGCGAGGTTCAGCCTTGAGAAGCGAACCACCTCGCTGCTCCACGAAACCGGCGGCGCGGATCGGAGGTCGGCCGCCGAGGGAGCGATCCAGACAAAGTCGCCCATGCGCTTGAAGGCGAGAACGGGAAGTCCCGGGCCGAGCAGGTACTGCCGCGAATCGCCTCCCGGAGCGAGAGGCGCGAGGCGGGCGCCCCGACGGGTCAGGGTCCCTTCGAGAAGGGCGGCAAGATCCGCATCTTTCTCTTTCGGCCACGGGATGGCGAGAAGCCGGGCTCTCGATGGCGTGACGAGGTAGCCGAAGCCGGTCACGGGCTGCGCGGCCAGCAGGGCGCTCCACGCCGCGATCTCCGCAGCCTCGCTCGCCGAACCGCCGGCTGAAGGGGCGGGCACTTCGATGCTGGTCGCGTAGCGATCCTCGGGGCCCGCCGCCTTGGCGGCCGGGAGCGGTGCTTTCGCGAGCTGCGGCAGCAGAGCGGGGGTCGGAATGGGTTCGAGAACACCGCGACGAAGTTCGGCGAGAAGCGTCGAGGCATCGCCGATCCAGCCGCTCGCCACCGCGTCCTTCGCTTCGAAGACCGCGCCCCGTTGCCCGGTCGCGCTGAGGACGCCTTCGCGCACCTCGACGAGCCGGCCGGACTCGAGCCGCAGGGCCGCGCTGATCTTCCCCCGTGACTCCGCCGCATTCGGCAACGAACCGAACAGGAAGTCGCGCCTGAAGTAGAGATCGGTTTGAAGGGCGTCCAGGTCGAGTTCGAGGCCGACGAGGCCTTCGAGCTTCGGGGTGAAACGCTCGCCCGCGGCCAGGGCGGCGAGCGCCAGCTTCATCGCGCGCTCCGAGGTGGCGATGATGAGGAGACCGCGATCGCGCGACCACGCGAGGCCCATGCGCGTCTCGCCGTCCGCTCCCTCGTCGGCGGCGCCGGTTCTCACGAGGTGGTACGTCTTCCCGTGATCGATCCGCGACGTGCCCGCTTCGAAGATGTCGGGCAGCGCCGCGAGCGGCGTCTCGAGAACGAGGACCATCTCCATGTGACCGATGTTCAGGACCGAAAGCGCCGCCGAGGAAGCCTGCAGCTCGATCAGGGTCTCAAAGGAAAGTGCGGTGTCGCCGTGGAAACGGGTCCACTGGTCGTGGAGCTTCGCGCCGACCTGGCTCTGGGCGAAGCCCCGCGCCACGCCGTCATCGTCGGGCAGCGTGCCGTAAAGCGCCTTCTTGAAACCGCCGGAAAGGGCGGCGTCGACCGCGGGCACGTCGGGGATGAAGAGGCGGATCATCGCGGCGGGCAGGGGCAGACCGGGTGTCGAGGGCGCGGGCGGTGACTGGGCCCAGGCGGGCGTTAACGAAAGCGCGACCGCGAGGCCTGGCAGGAGGCGGATCGGGTTCTTCATCGGGCCCCCGGGGTTGCGGCGGGCGCCGGATTCGGCGCGCGCCGCGAGAGATCGGCCTGGACGATCTGAGAGACGAGACCAAAGGTGAGGTCGCGCGGGCGATAGAGGAGCGACCGCCCCCCCACCACACGGTGCGAGACCACGGGGGGCTCGACGAGCGCCGCGGCAAGCTCGGTGCGCAGCGCCCTGGCGCCCGACCACTTGCGATCGGCGAGGAGATCGAGGGAGCGAGAAAGCTCGTTCCGGTCGCCGAGCGCTCCGGCGATCCGGGCAAGATCGGCGAGAGCCGCGTCCACGTCGGCGGCCTTGAAATGACGGCGAGTGAGGTCCGCCGCCACCGAGTCCGCGGAAAGATAGCCGGCCATGGTCCGGGCCGCGCGAGGCGTGGCGACGAGAGACCGGGCGCCGCGCAGGCGCAGGAGAGCCTCGTCGCTCGACACCTCCATGAAGCCCAGATCGTCCACATCGCGCAGGGCGCGGGTCGCGAGGAACGCGAGTTGAGGCGACGCCGCGGTCGGCCGGCGCAGCGCCGCGCGCGCCGAGAGAACGTCCAAGGAGCGATCCTTGAGCCTCGCTTCGAGCGCGTCGCCGATGGTCTCGGGGTTCTCGCGCCAGAAACGAAGCGCCTGCTTCCAGGTGTCCGGTCCGGCGCCGCCCGCATCGATCCAGCGACGCCACATGTCGAAGGCTCGAATCTCCTCGGCCCGCTCGAAGAGCGCCTTGCCGCGGGCCTCGGCCAGGTACGAGGCGGCTTCCCCCTTCTGACCGGTTTCGGCGAGCCAGGTGGCGTGCCGCTCCACCACGGGGAACGAGTCCCACATCGACGCCGTGCCCTGAATCCATGGAGCCGAGAGTTCCTTCGCCTCGCGCACCAGCAGAGCCGCGATCTCGCCGTGGCGGTACGTCGCGATATCGCCGCGCCGGTAGGCGCGTGAGAGTCGCTCCACGATGGCGGGCCGCTCGCCCGGCGGGGCGACCTCGAGCCGCGGGCCGAAGTAGTCGAGCGACTCCGGGAAATCGTCGATCTGCTGGTCGAGCCACGCCGCCACCTCCGGCTGGATGAGAGCGCCTTTGCGGGCGGCCAGAAACGGCGCGCGCAGCGCCTTGAACATACCCACCCGTTCGTTGGGCTCGCCGGAGGCATGCTCGTCTCCCTCGCCGTACCGCGTCCGGACATTCGCGACGTCGCCTTCGGCTTCGCCTGGTTCCTCGTCTCCTGGAACGAGCGCGATCGGACGGAAGGTCAGCGATTCGGGAGCCTGCAGCGAGGCGAGAGCGCTTCGGAACAGGGAGAGCGCCAGATCGTCCTCGCCCCGCGCGAGCCGGACGCGGATGGTCAGAAGACGGCGGGCCCAGGCGTCGCCCACGGTCTCGGGGAGCGCGTCGAACAGGGTGGTGGCCGGAAGGGCGTCGATCGCCGCGATGGTTCGCGCGCGGTCGTTTGTGGGCACGCTCTCGGCCCACGAGGCCGCCGACGGCCAGAAGTCGCCCAGCCGGCTCAAGCCCTGAAGGGGCAGGCCGGCCGATTCGGTCGCCCACAGATCGGTCAGCCAGACGCGAAGCTCGGACGCCTTCAGGATGGCCGCCTTTCCGCTCCACCTCACCGCCAGGGCCGCGCGGAAGCCGACCGGGTCGTTGGTCTTGAACCGACGGCCGGTCTCCGAACCCTGGGTGTCATAGATGGACGCGAGCAGCGCGGGCGAGATCGCGGTCGCGGGATCGAGGATCGAGAGCGGCGCACCGAGGTCCAGGTCCTCGGCCATCGCCGCATACGCGCGCAGTCCGTCCTCGGACAGTTTCTTCTGATCGGTGCTGAGCCTCTGTTTGAGGGCGGCGATCGCGTCCGGTTTCCGTCCGGCCTCCACGAGCAGGCGCAGGCGGAATCGGAACAACTCGGGGTCGTTCGTGCGCAGGCCGAGACGTTCGACCTGGGCGAGGGCCGCGGCGGGCCCCTTGAGAGCGAGAGCAAGGCGCGCGGTCAGGAGCGCGCGCTCCGTCTCCCCCCCGGCCTCGGGCCACTCCGCGGCCACGTCGATGGCCGAGGGATCGTTCGCGCGATAGCGCGAGTAGGCCTGAAGAGCGAACCACGGGAGACCCGGCCGCTCGCCCCACAACGCGCCGGGGAAGCGAAGCGTGTCGATGCCGCGGCCCGCGACGCGATCATCCCCGGTTTCGATGAGGTCGCCGGAGAGATTCGTCCGCGGCTTGAACATCGGCCAGGTGAACTTCGGGTCGTCGCCGAGGATCTCGCTCAGAACGGCCGGGCCGAGGAGGCGTTGCGCGAACGCGCTGGATGGGGGCGCTGAAGTGGGCCCGGAAGCGCTCAGGAAATCGCCCAGGGAGAGGGAGACTTCGTTCAGGGTGTTGCGACGCCCCACGAGGACGGGATCCTCGAGGTTCGCCGCGTTCATCACCGGCCGCTCCGAGAAGGAGAGCCAGCTCACTCGCGCCACCGGGCGCAGTTCGGGCAGCAGGTGCTGCGCCTCCCAGCCGCGAGCGCCGATGGCCCGGAAGCGATCCCAAAGCCGGCGATCCTCGAACACGGAGGAGAGGCCCGCCACGAGTTCGGGCTGGGTGCGCAGCCCACGGGCGAAGGTCTGGATCGCAGGGGCCGAATCGAGCCACCGAGTCCACGGCTCGCGCGGGCTGTCCGAGGTGATGACGGAAGCGCCACGCGCGGTCTCGATCAGCGCGGTGAGCCTTGGCGCCAGGAAGGTCGTGAGTTCGTCCGCCTGGTCGAAGCGGACCAGGTGCGCGGCCCAGAGGGCGTCGAAATCGGGAGCGCGTACCTTGCGCTCGGTCTCGCCCTCCTTCGCGGCGGGAACGCTCGCCACCACCGCTTCCGCGGCGCCGTCCAGAAGGTCGGCCGGCACGTCTCGTGACCAGGGACCTTTGACCTGAGCGGCGAAACGCTGCGCGATCCTGAAGCGAAGCGGAGCCTCCAGGCGCGCGGTCTCGATGAACGACCACCACTTGTTGAGGAAGGCATCGTCGGCGCGCGCGGACGGGAAGATCTTCCCGAGGAGCCACGCGAGCACCTGCTCGCGGTTCTCGATGCGCCCGTACTGCCCGAGCACCGACGCGGCTGAACTCAGGCGCTCGACATCGTTCACGTCCAGATCGAGCAGGGGCAGGTAGGAGTTGTTCAGAAGGGCGAGCTGGAATTCCTCCTCGAGCGACAGGCCCGAGGCCTCGATCTGTTCCGGTGTCCCCTGGGGGGCGAGGAATCGCCAGGCCAGTTGAGGCCGACCGTGACGCCATAGCCTCCGCGCGGCGTCCGCGGTGCGATTCGAGAGATCTTCTTCGGACGGCCCGGTCTTCGCGAAAGCGTCGAGGGCGGCCCGCTCGACCGCCACCGCCTTCCGCGGATCTCCAGCCCGCAGGTAAAGCTCGCTGCGCTTCCCCGCGACCGACGGATCGTCGGGTCGCTGGACGTTCCAGCCCTCGAGGAAATCCGCGGCCTCGAGGAAGCGATAGTCGCGTTCCATGAGATCGACCGCCTCGTTCCAGAGCTGCTGGCGCTCGGGTCGGACCTGGGCCGCGGTGCGAGCCATCTCGATCCCGCCGGGGAGATTGTCCGTGGCCACCCGGAGATCCCGCGCCGCCACCGCCCAGCGCACGTCGCGGGGCGAGCGAGACTGCTGTTTCTCGAAGAACGAGACAAGGACTTCGGGCTTGCCGGTTTTGCGAGCGGCCCGTGCTGCTTCCTTCAGCCAGTCGCGCTGAGTGCTTCGATTGAGCGCCTCGATCCAGGCCGACACCGAGGTCGCGTATGCCTTTTCGATCGCGGCGGCGCGCGCCACTTCGGCGAACACCTGGGCGCGCATTTCCGGCTTGAACTTCGGAGCCTCCGCGGTGGCGAAAGCCACCGCCGCGAAACCGGGATCTCGCTGGAACCGGAGCCGGGCCTGGAGCGAGACCGCGCCGAGACGCTGGTCGTCGGTGAGGGTCGAGGTGTTCAGCAGTCGGTCGAGCGCCCTGGACGCGCGCGGGAGGTCCTTCTCACCGAGCGACTCCGAGACGAGACGCGTCAGCAGGGGAACGAGATGGCCCTCGGCCGCGCGCGACGCCGCGTCCTCGAGCGCCTGTCTCGCCTCGTCGGCATGGCCGTTCCGGCGGAGGAAGGAGACCCGGTCCTCGATGACGCCGAGGCTCCACGGATACTTCGCGATCAGGCCGTCCCAGGAAACCCGCGCCTTCTCGAACCCTCCATTCCGCTCGACGAACTCCGCGCGAGACGCAAGAGCCTTGATCTTCGAAGCGCTTTCCGGAAGGGCCTCGATCCTCTCGCCCAGCGTGTTCCACAAGGCGTTGGCCTCGGGAACCCGACCGGCGGCCGCGAGACGCTGCGCGAGGTCGATCTCGAGACGCAGGCGTTCCTCGATGGTCGGCGCGAGGTCGGCCTGGCGCGCCACGATGCCGGTGAAGAACCGGTCCCTCGCCTGGGCATCGGCGAAAGCACCCGCCCGGTACGCGGCGGCCGCGCTTTCCAGCGCGCTCAGGAATTTCCCGTTGGTGGCCGCGGGAGTCATGAGAGTCGCGCGATCGACGAGTGCGAGGGCCACGCGCGCGATGCCTTTGCCCTCGCTCCCGCGAGCGGCAAGGCGTTTCGCCTCACGCTCTTCGCGACCCACGGGATCGTTCGGCTGGTCCATCGCGTCGATCCAGTCGTCCGCGTCCCAATCGAGGCCCGGGGTGGGCGCGTAGATGGAGCCGAGCGGCCAGAGGGCGAGCAGCGTCTTTTCGTCCGCCTCGTTCCCGGGCTTGAGCGCGTCGATGGTTCCAAGCACGCGCTTCAGCACACGATCACGACCCATCCACTGCGCGAGCCGGCGCAACGAGCGCTGGTCGTTCTCGAAGCCGGAGCAATAGCAGGAGTCGGTGTCGGCATCCGGCCTCACCGCGTCGAGGTACTCGCGAATCGCTCCATCCACGTCCTTCGCTCCCTCGCGCAGCACGCCCGCCTCGAAGGCGAGCATCCGCGGCCGGTTGAGCTCTTTCCGCCCCGTCTCGATGGTGTCGAGCGCTTCCTTGACGTGACCGTAGTCCCAGAGCAGCGTCGCGGCTTCCTTGATGCGATCCTCCTGCCGCGGGTCGCGGGCGAGGAGCCCCTTCCAGGTATTGAGGGCCAACTCGGGCCGGCCGGTCTCTTCGTAGAGCTCGCCGAGCTCGGTGATGAAGGGGTTCGGATCGACGAGGGCGGGCACCGCCCGTTCCACCACTGCCCGCGCCGGCGCCTCGTGCGACAGATCGAGGCCGGCAAGCGAGCGATGGATCTGAAGAGCCTGACGCGCCGCGCTCTCGTCGCCCGGATACGCGGCGGAAAGACGCGACGCCGCATCGGCCGCCTTCTCGAAGAGAGAGAGGCGCGCATACCCCTCGACCAGAACCAGATCATCCACCGGCGTGCGTGAAGCCGCGCGATCGAGCGCCACGAGCCTCGCTTCGAGCGCATTGGTCTTCATGAGGCCGGCGAAATACGACTCGCGCACCCCCGCATCGGCCGCGAAGATGGCCCATCGCCGCTCCGCGAGCAGAGAATCCTCGACCACCGCCCTCTGTTTCGGATCGGTGGCGCGGGCGCTCGCGCGGGCCCAGGCCGATGCGCTCATCAAGCGTCCTTCGGCGGCGTGCAGAACCACGGGGCTGTGGGGGAAGCGCTCCAGCGCCTTGAGCACCACCCAGTCGCCCCAGGGGACGAGCCGGGTGCGCACGCCCACCTTCGGCTGTTCGGGAATCTCGAGGCGGACATTGTTGTCCGTCGAGCGGGCGAACAGGTCGGCGCCGCGAAAAGTGGCTGCGATCTTCTCGGCGAGGGCGCGGAGCTCGAGCTGCCGTTTTTGACGGGTGAGGATGCGGGCCAGCCGGTTCCACCAGGACGGATCGTCGAACCTCGAGAGCGCTGCTTCATAACGAGGCGCCAGCTCGTCATCGAGGTTCCAGGCGTCGAGCCGCGAGGCGAGCTGCAGCCACAGCCCCTCGGCGCCGGGCAGGCGGTCCATCTCGGCCAGGATCAGGGCGATCGAAGCGCGATGCGTCTTGTCGCGCTCTTCAAGCCGGCCGATCGCCTCCTGGAGGAGCGGCTGGTAGCGCCGGTGTCTCTCTTCGGGCGAATCGTTCGCGGCATCGGTGGCGTCGGCGAAGTCGCCGGTCTGGAACCGCCGTGTGGGTTCGCGGTCGCGGTCCGCGAGCGCGGGCGAGGAGCCATTCTCGGCGAGGAAGCGGAGCTGAGCCTTGTAGAGCCGCGTCTCTTCGGTGATGGCGCCCCTGGTCTGGCGCAGGGCGAGGAGTCCGAGGGCCTGCGCGCGGTGCCTGACGCCCGCGGGGCCTGTGGCTTCGATCTCCTTGAGGAGCGCGAGGGCTTCCCTGCCTTCGCCGCGGTCCACGTGCCGCTGCATGATCTCGACCATGAGGCCCGGGATGTCCGGGTGCGCGGGGTTGCGCTTCGCGAGTTCGGCAAGAAGGGCGCGCGCCGCGCCGAACGTGCGCTCGGGAATCGACTCGGCTTCAAGCCGGCTCAGCGCCTCGCCCCAGTCCTCACCGGTGAGGAGCAGCGACAGGCCGCCCGTCCAGAAGCCGGGCGTCGGATCCATGCGGGCGACCCAGCGGTAATCGGCATCGGCATAATTGCCCCACGCGAGCGGACGCCCGCCCGCGCGCAGGGCCAGTCGGACGAGCTCGATGAGATCGATCTCGGCCGACTTCGCATTTGAGAAGGTGGCCGCGGCCAGGCGCGCGCGGAACGCTTCGGGAACCGCGTCGATCTCGGAGTAGAGCGAGGAAACGAGCGACCAGCCGTCCCGGTCGAGGCTCCCCTGATACCGCCGGTCGATCTGCTGCAGGAGGGCGAGGCACGCATCGCCCCGTTCCTGGCCCTTGAAGTACGTGAAGAGGCGTGCGATTGTGGCGCCTTCGAACCGGGAGCCAAGAGCCTGCCGCCACTCGTCCGGACGCGATTTGGCGGCCTGGTCGACGGTGCGCGCGTAGACCGAAGCAAAGAGGCGGCCGCGGC
>Ga0154020_10010421_pt1 | contig 10634 bp, 10 predicted proteins | sample Klosneuvirus_201_FD_109709 | JGI IMG/M metagenome (GOLD analysis project Ga0154020, IMG submission 109709) | Active sludge microbial communities from wastewater, Klosterneuburg, Austria - Klosneuvirus_20160825_MG | ecosystem: Engineered > WWTP > Aerobic digester > Activated sludge | place...
AGTATTATTTTCTCTTAACCAATCTGCGGTAAAATCTTTGTGACTCTGAGTAAATCTGTGGTAAAAATCCCTCCTTGTTAAAATCTCTAAATGTTCACCACAGATAATCACGGATTGACACAGATTAATCACAGAGTATTATTTTCTCTTAACCAATCTGCGGTAAAATCTTTGTGACTCTGAGTAAATCTATGGTAAAAATCCCTCCTTGTTAAAATCTCTAAATGTTCACCACAGATAATCACGGATTCACACAGATTAATATTTTCTCTCGTCCAATCTGTGGTAAAATCTGTGTCACTCTGAGTAAATCTATGGTAAAAATCCCTCCTTGTTAAAATCTCTAAATTTTCACCACAGATAATCATGGATTGACACAGATTAATCTCAGATTATTTTCTTCTAACCAATCTGTGGTAAAATCTGTGTAACTCTGAGTAAATCTGTGGTAAAAATCCCTACTTGTTAAAATCTCTAAAGGTTCACCACAGATAATCATGGATTCACACAGATTAATCTCAGATTATTTTCTTCTAAGTAATCTGTGGTAAAAATCCCTCCTTGTAAAATCGCAAATGACATACCCCAGTTAGAATTCTCATTAAAAGCTAATCTATGTTAAAACCTCTGAAGGTTCACCACAGATAGTCACAGAATAGCGTCTTATAAATCAGTTTTGATGAATCTAAAATCGAATTTATAATCCTATTTTTGTTTAATGAATTACATATGTAACTGCTAATTGACATGGATGAAAGTAGTAAAAAGGGTAAACTTAAACTGGATTTAATTATGGAGCTAGGCATCAATTCAAAAGAAATGCCTTCTGCGTCTGACTATGCCTTTCCCTCAAACCGAAAAATTAGTAGTGGTGAATTAAATTATTTGTTGGACGAAGCAGAAATAAGTGAAAATTTAATATTGAAGGAGGAGATTGAAAAACACAAAACAAGTCTTTTCTCTAAACTCTAATGACAATTAAATTAAAACCAGACTTACTAAATATCCCTCCCACCATGCTTGATCAATATCAAAGCTTTATTAAAAGCAAACATTTTTTGGAAACTGAAATGCCGAAGTTGAAGCCACTGCTTGCTGACATAAAAAAGAAACCAAATTCAAACCAAATCGTTTTAATGACCGGCCGTAGTGATGCCATAAAAACCTATATCTCCAACTGGCTGGGAAACACTTTAAACCGAGAAATTCACAGGATTGATCTCTCCAAAGTTGTAAGCAAATACATTGGTGAAACCGAAAAAAATCTTTCTGTACTTTTTGAAAAAGCAGAAAGTAAAAATTGGATCCTGTTTTTTGACGAAGCTGATGCTTTGTTTGGAAAACGAACTCAAGTGAGTGATTCCCATGACAAATATGCCAATCAGGAAGTTTCTTACTTATTGCAAAAAATGAAGAAATACCGCGGAATAATAATACTTTCGGCCAATTCAAAAGCAGGATTAAGGCAAATTTTTATTACAATAGTCGACTGGTTTTTGTTGTTCAGAAAACTAATCTAAACGAAAATTTTACCTTAGAAATTTAGGCCAATTTCATCCTTTTTGATTAAGGTTTTTCCCAAACCATTCCCAGGTTATACATTGTAAAAGCCCAAACATCCGCTTCTTCCTCAATGGTTTTAGAGGTAGGTTTACCCGCTCCATGCCCGGCATTGGTATCAATGCGAACCATGTAGGGAATGTTTTTATTTTTTGCGGCAGCTTTAGCTTGTAAGGTGGCTATAAACTTAAACGAATGCGAAGGAACCACTCTATCATCGTGATCACCGGTAGTAACAAGCGTTGCAGGATACTGAACATCGTCTTTTATATTATGCAAAGGCGAATATTTAAGCAAATACTCAAATTCGCTCTTCACATCACTTTTTCCGTATTCAACTGCCCAACCCCAGCCAACAGTAGACTTATGGTATCTGAGCATATCTAAAACACCTACACCGGGCAATGCTACTTTATACAAATCCGGTCTTTGGGTCATACAGGCACCAACTAATAATCCCCCATTGCTTCTGCCTTGAATAGCCAATCTGTCTTTGGAAGTATACTTTTCGGCAATCAGAAATTCTGCTGCTGCTATAAAATCATCAAATACAGTTTGTTTTTTCTCAAGCATACCTGCCTTGTGCCAATCTTCTCCATACTCTCCTCCCCCTCTAAGGTTTGCAACTGCAAAAATGCCACCCTGTTCTAAAAACGCAATTTTACTTGTGCTAAACGAAGGTGTTATACTAATATTAAACCCACCATAACCATATAAAAGTGTTGGATTATTACCATCCATTTTCAAATCCTTTTTATGGGTAACAAACATGGGTATTTGAGTACCATCTTTGCTTTTATAAAAAACTTGTTTGGTAGTATAGTTGCTGAGGTCGGCAGGAAACTCAATGGTTTTAAACAACTCTGATTTTCCTGAACCAATATCATAACGGTAAATTAGACTTGGTACAGTAAACGAGGTAAAGGAATAGAAGGTCTCCATATCTTTTTTACTGCCTCCAAAACCACCTGCTGAACCAATACCGGGCAAGTCTATGGCTTTTTCCATTTTTCCATCTATTGAATATTGGTAAATTCTACTGCTCACATCCTGCTGGTATCCGGCAAAGAGTTTGTTTCCGGTAAGGCTTACCCATTCCAATAAATGCTTATTTTCCGGAATAAGTGTAACCCAATTTTCGGGAGCGGTATTGGTTGGATCGATGGCTACCAGTTTGTATTTGGGGGCATCTTTATCGGTCATTAATAAAATCTTACCGTTGTGTGTTTCTACTACACCGGGATTGCTTTCAAAACCCTGAACCAGCAATTTAAAATCAGTATCATTTCCTTTCTTCAAATCCGAAAACCAAATTTCTCCACCACTTGTTCCTTCGGCAATATTGATAAAAAGAAAATCCTCGTCTTCGGTAACGGTTGGCCAATAATATCTCAGCGGATATTTTGGATCCTGATAAATCAAACGGTCTTTGTCCTGGGTTTGGCCTAGTTCATGATAATAAACTTTTTGATACTTATTGGCTGCTGAGTATTGTGTTGATTTGGAAGGTTTATCGTAGCGACTGTAGTAAAAACCATTCCCTTTCCATGAAGCACCACCAAACTTAACCCATTCAATTTTGTCGGTAAGTATTTTACCGGTTTCAACTTCCATCACAAATATCTCCTGCCAATCACTTCCAGCCTTACCCAAACTGTAAGCCATGTATTTATTATCGTGACTAAATGAGATTCCTCCCAGGGAAACGGTTCCGTCGGTGGAGAGTTTGTTGGGGTCTAAAAGCACTTTTGCTTCGTCCTTTAACCCTTTTTGAATATACAATACGCTTTGATTTTGCAAGCCATCGTTTTTGTAAAAAAAATAGTTACTCCCTTTTTTAAATGGGCTACTGTATTTGGCGTAGTTCCATATTTCCTCCAAACGTTGTTTAATATTGTTTCTAAATGGAATTTGATTGAGGTAGCCAAAAGTATATTTATTTTGCTCCTTTACCCATTCTGCTACATCAGCTGCCGAATCGTATTCTAACCAACGGTATGGATCAGAAATTTTTGTGCCGAAATAATCCTCAGACACATCAACTGTTTTGGTAACCGGTGGAGCACCAAAGGTTATTGGCGGTAAACTCTTCTTTTCCTTATTCATGCATGAAGCAACAAACAACGACGAAATAATAAAGATGTACAATGGTTTGGTATACATAATTTTGTTTTTAGGGTGAAAAATGAATTATTAGCGAAACAAACCACGATTTTTTTGGATCAATAAAAAACAAGTCTCGATGAACGAATGTAAATAATAGAAAAAGGTAATCCACAAATTGCTTTACAACCCAAATTATTATCAATTATCTCATTAATATTAGCCATGAATTCACGAATTAGGGATTATGCTGAGTTTTTTATGGGAACGTATTCATTAAAATTAAACAAGCATTTTGACTCTGATTATAAAAATTTTTTTAGCCAAGAATTTACGAAATACTATTTTAACTTACTTCGTGTCCCTTCTCGAGATTCACACAGCAGCACTTTCCAGCCATAGTCCTTTAGGTTTGCAAGTAGAAAGTGGAGACATTCTTTCCTCACCCAAGTCGTTTAAAAAATAGGAATTTCCCAGCCAATGTCTCAACCTGCGTGGATAAGCGCTTTGGCGGGTTTGACTTGGCGGCTCCCTGGGACAAATTTAATTTAAATGTGGTTTAATGAGATTATCGGTTGAATGCCGCCAAGTCAGCCGTCCTACACTCAAACCCAAGCCTGGCGAGACATTGGCTGGGAAGTAGAAAGAAGAGACATTCTTTCCTCACCAAAGTAGCTCAAAAACGGCAATTTCCAGCCAATGTCTCAACCTGCGTGGATAAGCGCTTTGGCGGGTTTGACTTGGCGGCTCCCTGTAACAAATTAGAATTTAGGGTTTACTTTCTTAAAAATTCTTTACGTAGCGGTCTTTTATCAATGGACCAATTAAACCCTCTTAACTTGGATTTTTCTTCAGGAAATTTATCCAAAGGGTAGAAAGTGCCTTTGGGGGTAACTAAAAACGTGACCTTTTTTACCTTGTTATCATTGATATTGATGATCATGTTGGTGCATTCAACATAATTGACTCCCATATAATCAGAAGTATCTTCTTTGGCATAATACACACTTTGTCCGTTGCCACGAACATGTACTTTATAAAGTTTATTGTCTGCAAAAAGTGCGTTTAGTTTTTTCCCTTTGATCTGATTGTACTTCAGCGAATCTTCTTTCATAATGATCATGGCATTTTGCAGAACATCCATTTTGTCCATAGCCCTTCCTTTTTGAAAAATGTAAATCGTATCACCGGTGGTTTGGTTCGACTCGTTCCAAAGGATGGGGTCATAAAAAAAACGAATCACCGAATCGGAAAGGGAATAACTTAAACTGTCGGCCACTCCTTGCACATCGGGTTTAAAAATTTTTGCATCCCTATAAGCTGCCAAGGTTCTTTTATTGGTAGCTGTATCTAATTTGTCAAATAAAAACTTTGCTTTTATAAATACGGTGTCTTCTTCAAATTCTTTAAAAGCAATGGGATCACCTGTAATAAGGGTGGTTTTTTCAAAACGGTGATGCACGCCTTTACCACCTCGGATGGTGATTTTTTGAATGGTGTCACGTAGTAAAATATTGCCAAAAGCTCTTCCAATGCCGGTGTTTCTGTTGTACAGAAAACTATCCGAATCGATACGGTTTTCCTTGCTTAAAATGTAGGCTCGTTTACTAAACTGACATGTATTGTTTTGAGTATTGTACCAGCCATAATTGCAAAAAAGAAGGTTGTCAGCACTGTAGATATAGGTTGGACCAAAAAAGTAAGCCGTTTTTTTATTCCCGTTGTAATTGAGGGTATCGCTTTCCATGGTGTATTCGGGATTCACCAATTTAATTTTACCTTTAAAAAAATACTCCCGGGTTTTGGTGTGGTAGCTTCCCGACCGGCTGGTCATGGTATTTTCACCGTCAACGATCTTACCACCGGTAACGTAAGAGGCAATTTTATTGGTTACATCGTATTGCACAACATCCGTAGTCAGCGACATCTTACCATCCGACATGCGCACATTTCTTTGGGCAAAGGCCGTTTTAGAATTACCATCATACATCATATAATCACTGGAAACTGTGATTCCTCCGGATTGAATTAAGTATGCGTGTCCAAAAGCCTCCATGCGGTTTTCACTTTTCCAAAACCAGGCACTGTCGCAACTAAGGGTTGTATTGCCCTGCGACATTGAAACATGGCCGATTAAACGGTCGGCGTTGGCGTAATTTTTATTGTAATCAAGATAATCGGCATGATTGATATTGATGGGTTCTTTTTTGTCTTGTGCAAACAAAAAAAGCGGGCTTAACAAAAGTATCAGTGCCAGTGGGCGCATTGCGGCAAAGATACGCAAACCCGATTGGTCTTAACATTTTTCATTTATTTAAAATTATTTTGATGCTAACCTGACAGGTTTGCGGACAACAAAACCTGTTAGGTCTAATGAATTTCTGTTACCGTAAAAATTATTGGTTAAGACCTGACAGGTTTGGGTAAAAGAAGACGTGGGCTCAATTGGACAACAAAACCTGTTAGGTCTAATGAATTTCTGCTACCGTAAAAATTATTGGTTAAGACCTGACAGGTTTGGGTAAACGAAGACGAGATTTCAGTTGGACAAAAAAACCTGTTAGGTCTATTGAATTTCTGCTACCGTAAAGATTATTGGTTAAGACCTGACAGGTTTGGGTAAACGAAGACGAGATTTAAGTTGGACAACAAAACCTGTTAGGTCTATTGAATTTCTGCTACCGTAAAAATTATCGGTTATGACCTGACAGGTTTGGTGAACGAAGACGTGGGCTCAATTGGTCAACAAAACCTGTTAGGTCTAATGAATTTCTGTTACCGTAAAAATTATTGGTTAAGACCTGACAGGTTTGGGTAAACGAAGACGTGGGTTCAATTGGACAACAAAACCTGTTAGGTCTAATGAATTTCTGCTACCGTAAAAATTATCGGTTAAGATCTGACAGGTTTGTGTAAACGAAGACGTGGGCTCAATTGGACAACAAAACCTGTTAGGTCTAACTAATAAATGGTTGATTTAAAGTTTGTTGGGTAAGACCTGACAGGTTTTTCGGGTAACGAAGATGCATCATCACGCCTTACCTTGATATAAAATAGACTTCGGTAACATTTGTAAGAAAGGAAGTGCTTGTGAAAAATCCAAATGGTCATATTCTAAACCCAATCGCCTTATATTGTTGTAGTAGGTTTGATGCTCGTTATAATAGTTACGTTCAGACTGAATGAACCAGGCTTTTGCTCCCAACTTTTCAGCCAGAAACCACTTCTCCAATAATCTGGAAGTTCTTCCATTGCCATCTTCAAATGGATGAATCTTTACAAAAACAAGATGTAAAAGAGAGGCGAAAAAGAAAATCTCTTCGAAGCTCAGCTCATGTAATAACAATACTTTAATATCATTGTACAATTTGCTCATTTCTGCTTTCACTTTTGCCGGAGCCGCTGCAACATATTCAATTTTACCATCTTTGGTCACTACAAACATATTTCCTGTTCTGAGTCTACCCTGATGAGATTTCTGTAATATATTTCTTGTAATTTGTGTATGCGAAAACTCAACTGCTTCTTGCGTCAAAGGAGTTTTTTGAGCAAACATGTAGGCATTATAAATATCATCTATTTTCCGAGTATAATCTGCTTTATACTTGGTTCCAAATCGTTTGTGCTTTATAAAAGAGTCTAAATCAATGTTTTCCCCTTCAATCTTGGATGAGAATACAGCTGACACCGAAGTATAAAAGCTAAATGTGTCCATAGTCAATTCGCTTTCATGAAGGTTTAAAAAACCTTCCTTTACCAAATTGTCAAACTCGGATTTAAACTGACTTAACAAGTCTGTTGGCAATATTTGCAAAGGCAATTCATCTATAAGCATTTTCCCACACTCAGGTTATTTTCGATTTTAGCTGTCTCCAAAATTATTAAATTATATCGCAACTTGAATGGAATATTATCACCAAAAGTCAGGTTAGAGAAAGCTATTGATTTACGAAATTGAAAAGAAAGGTTAACTTTGCCTTAATCAACTTCATTTTGAAAAAAATTGGCATAATCAACGGACCAAATTTAAACTTATTGGGAATCAGAGAACCGGATGTTTACGGACATACCACGTTTGAAGATTATTTTAAGGATCTTATAATTATGCTTGACGGACGGGCTGAGTTACTTTACTTTCAAAGCAATGTAGAAGGTTTGATGATAGATAAAATACATGAATGGGGATTTAAACTGGATGGGATAATTTTGAATGCCGGCGGATACAGTCACAGCAGTATTTCCATAGCCGATGCTGTTAAATCGGTACCTGCCAAAGTTGTTGGAGTGCATATTTCAAATATTTACAGCCGCGAAAAAGACCGTCATACCGATTTGTTACAAGGTGCTTGCGAGGGAAATATTTCAGGATTGGGTTTGGACGGATACCGACTTGCGGTTTTGTATCTGGCAGGTTTATAAATCGGTTTCAGAAAATTTACGTTTTCCGTGGGCAAAAAAATCAAACACCATACTTTTTTGGTACATGCCTGTGGGAGCTTTTTGTGGTTTAGATTGAAGAGCCTTTCTCTTTTTAAGCCAGTAACCCAGTTGTAAATAAAAAGTCCAGTGGGCTTTAAAAATGGCTGCTATTTCTTTAAACTTAAATTCAAACATAAACTTTACACCTGCCGTGCCGTCTAGTACCAAACGAATTAACAAAACCCTCCACAACTGCGAACCATGTAGGTTTTTACACAACAAGTAAAGTCCGTTTCTGAAATTGAGAAAGGTTTTGCGTGGGTTTCCAACCGGTAAAGTGCCGCCACCGACGTGGTAAACAACACTTTGAGGGCAAGCCATAATTTTATACCCAGAATTTTTCAGTCGCCAGCAAAGATCGATTTCCTCCATGTGAGCAAAGAAATCTTCATCAAGGCCTTTGGCATCCTTCCAAAGTGAACTTTTTATAATAAAACAGGCACCCGTGGCCCAAAAAACCTCTCGGACATCATCGTATTGGTGTGTATCGGTTTCGAGGGAATGAAACCAGCGTCCGCGGCAAAAAGGGTAGCCATATTTATCAATAAAACCACCGGATCCTCCCGCGTATTCAAATTTTGTTTTGTCGTTATAATCCAAAAGCTTGGGTTGAACCGCGGCGATGTTTGCATCACTTTCGGCCAGATCTACCAAAGGCTGCAACCAATTTGCCGGTACTTCCACATCCGAATTCAGCAACACAAAATAATCAGCTTGCACTTGTTCCAGGGCCCGGTTATAACCACCGGCGTAACCGTAATTCCCATCCAAAACTATGATGGAAACACCAGGAAAATTATTTTTTACAAAGACAACAGAATCATCGGAAGAAGCATTATCGGCCAGTACTACTTCAAAATTATCGTACTTGGTGGCCAAAACACCGGGTAAAAATTTCTCAAGAAAATGCCTGGTATTGAAGTTTAGGATGACAATGGCAACTTTGGGAGACATTTTTCAGTATAAAAAAAATCCCGTCATTTTCAGACAGGATAGTTGTTTTTTGTGGTGTGGGGCGGGATCGAACCGCCGACACAAGGATTTTCAGTCCTTTGCTCTACCAACTGAGCTACCGCACCGATTGAGGGCTGCAAATATAAAAAGATTGCTTTTAAATACAAATTTAAAAATTGGATAATTTATTGGAGGTTGCCAAAATGTAATATTGCACAACTAAATGAGCATTTTTTTTAATATTTGTTCAATACGTTGTGCATTTTGTATATTTGTAAAACAAATTTACCAATACAATGGAAGCACTTTATCAGAAATTTGAAACGCTTTTACAGAATACTGCTTTGGACTTTAAGCGTTATTTATACGAAAAAGTCTCCTGGGATAACCGAATGATCGGGATTATTGGTCCGCGTGGTGTTGGTAAAACTACCTTGATTTTGCAACACATCAAGGAAAATTTAGATACCAAAAAGGCTCTATATGTTTCTGCCGACGATATGTATTTTGGCGAAAACAGACTTTTTGATTTAGCGGATGAATTTTATAAGTCTGCCGGTGAATATTTATTTATTGATGAAATCCACAAGTATCCGGAATGGTCGCGTGAATTAAAAAATATCTACGATTCCTTTCCTACCCTCAAAATTGTTTTCACAGGTTCCTCGGTGCTTGATATACTTAAAGGTTCATCCGATTTAAGCCGTCGTGCTGTAATTTACAAATTGCAAGGGCTTTCGTTTAGGGAGTATTTAAAATTATTTCATAATTATCAAGCTGAAGTTTATTCGCTCAAACAAATAGTGAACAACGAAGTAAAACTTAAAAATATTGAGCACCCCTTACCCTTATTTAATGATTACCTGAAACGGGGTTACTATCCTTTTGGGCTTGAAAATGAATTGGAAATACGTTTAGGACAAATTATTGTGCAAACATTGGAAATTGATATTCCACAATTTGCGAACCTCAATGTAGGAACAAGCCGTAAATTGAAACGACTGCTTTCCATTATAGCAGAAAGTGTTCCTTTCAAACCAAATTTTTCTAAAATATCAGAAATAATTGGGGTAAGCAGGAATTCACTGGAGGATTATTTTACATACATGGAAAAAGCCGGACTAATTGGACAGTTACGCAATGAAACAGGTGGTATCCGGGGCTTGGGGAAAGTTGATAAAGTGTATCTGGATAATACAAATATTATCTATAACCTGGTTGGGGATAAATCCAACATAGGAAATATAAGAGAAACGTTCTTCTTCAATCAAATGCGACTCAACAATGATGTAATATCATCGGGGAACGCCGATTTTATGATTGATGATTACACATTTGAAGTTGGAGGTAAAAACAAGCAGCAATCACAAATTGACAAAGACGGCAAATCCTTTGTGGTAAAAGATGATATTGAATTTGGGTATTTGAACGTAATACCGTTATGGGCTTTCGGGATGAGTTATTAGGCAAATTATTACACAAAGGATTAAAGCTAATAGCTATATTATTACAATTAGACTTTTTTTTGCTTTATTAAG
>Ga0154020_10010422_pt1 | contig 10634 bp, 9 predicted proteins | sample Klosneuvirus_201_FD_109709 | JGI IMG/M metagenome (GOLD analysis project Ga0154020, IMG submission 109709) | Active sludge microbial communities from wastewater, Klosterneuburg, Austria - Klosneuvirus_20160825_MG | ecosystem: Engineered > WWTP > Aerobic digester > Activated sludge | place...
CTACGCCAACGGCAAGAACTGCTTCGTCGCCGGCGTGAACCCGAAGAAGGCCGGCGAGGACTTCGAGGGCATCCCCATCTACGCCAGCGTCAAGGACGCCAAGGCGCAGACCGGCGCCACCGTGAGCGTGATCTACGTGCCGCCCGCCGGCGCCGCCGCCGCGATCTGGGAAGCCGTGGAGGCCGACCTCGACCTCGCGATCTGCATCACCGAGGGCATTCCCATCAAGGACATGCTCGAGGTGCGCAACAAGATGAAGAAGAAGGAAGCCGCCGGCGGCAAGAAGACGTTGCTGCTGGGGCCGAACTGCCCGGGCACGATCACCCCCGACGAGATCAAGATCGGCATCATGCCCGGCCACATCCACCGCAAGGGTCGCATCGGCGTGGTCTCGCGTTCGGGCACGCTGACCTATGAAGCCGTGGCGCAGCTCACCGAGATCGGCCTGGGCCAGAGCAGCGCGGTGGGCATCGGCGGCGACCCGATCAACGGCCTGAAGCACATCGACGTGATGCAGCTCTTCAACGACGACCCCGACACCGACGCCGTGATCATGATCGGCGAGATCGGCGGCCCCGACGAGGCCGAAGCCGCGCGCTGGTGCAAGGCGAACATGAAGAAGCCCGTGGTCGGTTTCATCGCCGGCGTCACCGCGCCGGCCGGCAAGCGCATGGGCCACGCGGGTGCGCTGATCAGCGGCGGCGCCGACACGGCAGACGCCAAGCTGGCCATCATGGAAGAGTGCGGCTTCACGGTCACGCGCAACCCCAGCGAGATGGCGCGCCTGCTGAAGGCCCTGCTCTGAGCCCTGGGCGCAGGGCAGCCGGGCCCTGAACGTCGGGCCTGGGCGCGGCGTCATCGGCGCCGGCCGACTTCCCGAGCCCGGCCGCGCAGGCGGTCGTAATTTCCACAGTCGGCGCCCGCGAGGCGCCGACTACACTTTTCGGCGGCCCCGGTTCTGGAACCGCCAGCCCCGCCCGCCCCTATGCCGAAAGCGCCAAGCCCATGATCGACATGTTCTCCGACCCGGCGTTCTGGATCGCAGTAGGCCAGATCATCATGATCGACATCCTGCTCGGTGGCGACAACGCGGTCGTCATCGCGCTGGCTTGCCGCAAGCTGCCACCCAAGCAGCGTACCAAGGGCATCCTGTGGGGCACGGCGGGCGCCATCGCGCTGCGCGTGGTGCTGATCTTCTTCGCGCTCACGCTGCTGGCCATACCCTACCTGAAGGTCGTCGGCGCCGCGCTGCTGGTGTGGATAGGCGTCAAGCTGATCGCACCCGACGACGAGGGTGATCACGCCAACATCCAGTCGTCCGACAAGCTGTGGGCCGCCGTGAAGACGGTGATCGTGGCCGACCTCGTGATGAGCGTCGACAACGTCATCGCCATCGCCGGGGCGGCGCAGGGCGCCGGTGAGCACCAGATGGTGCTGGTCATCTTCGGCCTGCTCGTCAGCATTCCCATCATCGTCTGGGGCAGCACGCTCGTCATCAAGCTGATGGACCGCTTCCCCTTCATCATCACCGCCGGCGGCATGCTGCTGGGCTGGATCGCGGGCACCATGGCCGTCACCGATCCGGCCATCGTCAGCTACATGCCGCTGGCCAGTGAAAGGGTGGAAGGCCAGATCCCCGACGTGGTGGCCAGCGTGCGCTACGGTGCAGGCATCGCGGGAGCCCTGCTCGTGCTGGCCCTCGGCGTCGTGCTCAAGCGGCGCAGGTTGGCCGCCGCGGGCTGATTCCCGCGGTCATGCTGGACGGCTGGCAGCCCGGCCAGACGGTGGCGGGCTACCGGCTGCACAAGTCCATCGGTCGCGGCGCGCACGGCGAGGTCTACCTCGCGGAAAGCCCCGCTGGCGGCCCTATGGTGGCGCTGAAGCTGGCGTTGCTGCCGACCGGCACCGCGGCGGCGGCCTGGCGGTCGTCCTTCCTGGGTGCAGCCGACGTCGCGCGGCGGCTGGTGCACCCCGACATCGTGGCCGTTCATGGCGCCGGCATCGACGGCCGCATGGCCTGGCTGGCGATGGAGTTCGTGCCCGGCGGCGACCTGTCGCGCTACACCCAGCCCAGCCGACTGCTGCCCGAGCCTGTGGTGCTGGGCCTGGCGCTGCGCATGGCCCTGGCGCTGGGCCATGCCCACGGCCAGGGGGTCGTGCACCGCGACCTGAAGCTCGCCAACGTGCTGGTGCACCTGCCCGGCAACGTCCTCAAGCTGGCCGACTTCGGCATCGCGCACGCGCCCGATTCCGCGCAGACGGCCACCGGCATCGTGCCCGGCACGCCCGCCTACATGGCGCCCGAACTGCTGGCCGGCAGCCGGCCGACGCGCCACGCCGACCACTACGCTCTGGGCGTGATGCTCTTCCAGCTGCTCAGCGGGCGGCTGCCTTACGAGTCGTCGTCGATGGGGGAACTGCTGCGCCAGGTGGCTTCGAACCCGGCGCCGGACCTGCGCAGCGTCGCACCCCGTGTGCATCCGGCCACCGCGGCGCTGGTCGCCCGCCTGCTGGCCAAGCGGCCCGGCGACCGACCGCCGGACGGGCGCGCCCTGGTCGCTGCGCTGCAGGCCGCCATGGCACGGCTGCCCCGGCAGCCGCCCGCCCCGGGGGGACCCCAGCAGCAAGCCCCGCGTTCCGATGCACAATCTGCCGGCCTGCCACTCCACGCCCCGCCGCCTGCCCCTGTGCCCATGACGATCGAGCTCCATGCTGCGGTGGACCCCGGCCGGGCGCGCAGCAACAACGAAGACTCGGTGGCCACCGACCCGGGGGTGGCGCTGGCCGTGCTGGCCGACGGCATGGGCGGCTACAACGCCGGCGAAGTGGCCAGCAACATGGCCACGTCCTTCATCCAGACCGAACTCGGGCGCTGGCTGCGCGAGGCCAGCAAGCAGGCCAGCGACGCCGAAGTGCGCCGCGCGATGGACATCTGCGTCGACAACGCCAACCGCGCCATCTTCAACGCCGCCAACACCAACCCGCAGTACGCCGGCATGGGCACGACGCTGGTGGTGGCGGTGTTTCGCGACGACCGCCTGCTGCTGGGCCACGTCGGTGATTCACGCTGCTACCGGCTGCGCGCCGGCAAGCTGCAGCAGATCACGCGCGACCATTCGCTGCTGCAGGAACAGATCGACGCCGGGCTGATCACGCCCGAGCAGGCCGCGTTCTCGGCCAACAAGAACCTCGTCACGCGCGCCGTGGGCGTCGAGGACTCGGTGATGCTCGAGACCCATCACCACGACGTCGAACCCGGCGACCTGTTCCTGATGTGCTCCGACGGTCTGTCGGACATGCTCGACGATGCCGCCATCGCGCAGGTGTTGCAGGCAAACGACTCGCTGGAAACAACCAGTCGTGCACTGATAGCCGCCGCCAACGACGCGGGTGGAAAGGATAATATCTCCGTCATCCTGGTCCGCGCCTCCGGCGGCGCGAGCGCGCCGGCATGGTCCTGGTGGCCATTCAAGCGATGAGGCAGCAGAAGCTGCCCCAGGCAGAACAGGGGTGCCGCAAGGCGCCGTGGCCGCTGCGGCCGGCAACGGATTGAATCGAGGGCAGGCATGGGCAAGCTGGTGGTTTCGCTCGACGGTGTGGTCATCAAGGAAGTCCAGATCACGAAGGACAAGACCACCCTCGGCCGCCGTCCTTACAACGACATCGTGATCGACAACCTGGCGGTGAGCGGCGAGCACGCCGTGCTGCAGATGGTGGGTGCCGACGTCTTCATCGAAGACCTGAACAGCACCAACGGCACCTACATCAACGGCAAGGCGATCAAGAAGCAACTGCTCACGCACAACGACACGGTCGAGATCGGCAAGTACAAGATCAAGTTCCTGGTCGACGAGTCGGGCGAGTACGAGAAGACCATGATCATGCGGCCGGGCAGCAGCGCACCGCCGCTGCACGCGCCCAGCCCCACCGCGTCGGCCAGCCCGGCCTACCAGACGGCTGCGCACTCCGGCTTCGGCGGCCTGGGCGGGCACGCGCCGGCCCCGGCGGCGCCGCCGGCGTCGATCAAGGTGCTGAACGGCGCCGCCGCCGGCCGCGAGGTCACGCTGACCAAGGTGGTCACCACCGTCGGCAAGCCCGGCGTGCAGGTGGCTTCCATCACCAAGCGGCCGAACGGTTATGCCTTCGCCCACGTCGAAGGCGCCGCGCGCCCCAGCATCAACGGCGTGGCACTGGTGGGCGATTCGGTGCCGCTGCGCAACGGCGACGTGATCGAGCTGGCCGGCACGCAGATGCAATTCATCTGCCGATAGACCGGCGCTGGCGTGCCGTTCTATCTCGCCGCGTTCGACCGGACGCTGGCGCGCCGGTCAACGCGGCGGGGACGACCTGACGGTCGTGATGGGATTCACGAAGCGACCTGAGCAGGTGCGGCGTTCAGTCGCAAAAGCGTCACCTTGCCTTGCCGGGCGGCCTCGGCACGATCAGCATCAGCGTCCCTTCCGCCGCAGGGCGGACCACAGTCCCGCCTTCCCATGCAGATACGCGTCCTCGGTTGTTCCGGATCCATCGCCGCGGGCAACCGGACCACGTCCTTCCTGCTCGACGACAACGTGCTCATCGACGCCGGCACCGGCGTCGGCGACCTCACGCTCGAGGAGATGGTGACCGTCGACCACATCCTGCTCACGCATTCGCACCTCGACCACGTGCTGGCCATCGGCCTGCTGGCCGACAGCGTGACGCGCCGCCGCACCGCCGCCGCGCGCCCGCCGGTGGTGGTGCACGCCCTGCCCGCCACCATTGCCGCGCTGCGCCTGCACGTCTTCAACGGGGTGATCTGGCCCGACTTCACGCGCCTGCCCGACATCCACCACCCCGTGCTGCACTTCGAACCCGTGGAGGTGGGCCAGGTGCTCGTCCTGGGCCGCCGCCGCGTCGAAGTGCTGCCCGCCAGCCACACCGTGCCGGCCGTGGGCTATGCCGTGCTGGGCGGCGCAGGCGCCTGGGTCTTCACCGGCGACACCGGGCCCAACCCGGCACTGTGGCAGCGGCTGCAGAGCCTGCCGGTGGCGTCCCTGGTCATCGAGACCGCCTTCCGCGACGACGAACATGCGCTGGCCGCCATCAGCCAGCACCTCTGCCCTGCGCAGCTGCAGCAGGAACTGGCGCACCTGGCGGGCCCGGCCGAGGTCTACATCACGCACATCAAGCCGGGCGAGGTGGAAACCGTGATGGCCGAGATCGGCGCCCAGGCCAGCCCCCACCGGATCCACGCGCTGCGCACGGGGCAGGTGCTGACGCTGGCCGACTGAAGTCGCCGCCGGGCTGACGTTTTTTGTCAGTCCGGGCGCCGGGGGGCCCATGCGCGAGAGCTGGAAGTGACCCAGGGTGTCAGTCGATGTGCAAAACGGCACACCAAAGCCGGCGAATCCACCTGGCACGGGCCCTGCATTCATGGGGGTTGTCCTTCACCCCACTTTCCACCCCGCCCTTAGGAGTTTCAAGCATGAAGCGCGTCCAGCAAGGTTTCACCCTCATCGAACTGATGATCGTCGTGGCGATCATCGGCATCCTGGCAGCCGTGGCCCTGCCGGCTTACCAGGACTACACGAAAAAGGCCAAGGCCTCGGAGATCGTGCTGGCGGCCAGCTCGGCGCGCACCTGCGTCACCGAGATCGTCCAATCGACCGGGGCGTCGAACCTCGACAGCTGCGCCAGCTCGTTCACGGCGACCCAGTACACCACCTCGCTTTCCGTCGACGGCGGTTCGGGCGTGGTCACGGTCGTCGGCAACGTTGGTGAAGCGGTCACGGTCGTGCTGACGCCCACCATCTCCGGCAACGCGATCTCGAAGTGGGTTTGCTCGGGTACCCCGACGCGCCTGATGCCCGGCTCCTGCCGCGGCGCCTGATCGCCCTCGACGGTTGTCAATGCTGGAAACTGGGGCCTTCGGGCCCCGGTTTTCTTTGCATTCGTCGCTACCCTTTTGGCGATGATCGTGAAAGTCTGCGGTCCACTTGCTTCAGCCCGCGCCAACGCGCGCGAACAGGACATCGATGCAATCCGTCCAACTCGAGCGAACCGCACTCTTCGATGAGCATGCGCACGAGGGTTCGCGCGCCGCTGCGCGCGAACCCTCGCAGTGTCGTCCGGCGATCGAGCTGACCATCCTGATGCCGTGCCTGAACGAGGCGCGGACCCTGGCTACCTGCATCACGAAGGCGCGCTGCTTCCTCGCCCGGGCTGGCGTCAACGGCGAAGTCGTGATCGCGGACAACGGCTCGACCGACGGTTCACAGGCCATTGCCGAAGGCGCCGGCGCGCGCGTCGTGAATGTTCCGGTGCGCGGGTACGGGGCCGCCTTGATCGCCGGCATCAACGCCGCGCAGGGGCGGTTCGTGATCATGGGCGACTCGGACGACAGCTACGACTTCGGTGCACTCGACCCCTTCGTCGATGCGCTGCGGGCCGGCAACCAGCTCGTCGTCGGCAACCGGTTCCGCGGTGGCATCGGGCCGGGCGCGATGCCGCTGCTGCACCGCTATCTGGGCAATCCCGTCCTCAGCTTCCTGGGGCGTCGCTTCTTCGGCGGTGAACTCAGCGATTTCCACTGTGGCCTGCGTGGCTTCGACCGCGACGCGATCCGCGGGCTTCACCTCGTGACGCCAGGGATGGAATTCGCCAGCGAGATGATCGTCAAGAGCCTGCAGGCGAGGCTGCGCGTCTGCGAGGTGCCGACCAGGCTGAACAAAGACGGGCGAGACCGGCCTCCGCACCTCAACACCTGGCGTGATGGCTGGCGTCATCTGCGCTACCTGCTGCTCTACTCGCCGCGCTGGTTGTTCCTCTACCCGGGTGCGCTGCTTGCGACGCTGGGGGTGCTGCAGCTGGCGGCGTCGGCGGTGTGGGAACAAGGCCGGATTCCATGGCCTCTTGGCATCCACACGCAGCTCTTTGCGTCCGCGGCCTTGGTGCTTGGGTACCAGACGCTGCTTTTCGCCATGGGCGCCGTGCTGGCGCGTCACCTGGCGGGGCTGGATGCGCCGCACCCGCGTGAACAGTGGGCTCGCCGCATGGCAGGCAGCCTGTGGCTGCCGCTGGGTGGTGCCGTCGCGACCTTCGCAGGCGCGTCCGTCTGCGTGGGGCTGGCGGTGCAGTGGGGCGCCGACAACTTCGGCAGCCTGAACCCCGAGGTCGAGATGCGTCGGATCATTCCTGCGGTGGCGCTGGTGATCATCGGCACCCAGTCGCTGCTGGCCAGCATGTACTTCGCCGCGCTGCGTAGCGCCTTCGATTCCATCCGTTCGGTCAACCCGACACGCCCTGCATGACACGGGCGCTGTGGCTCGAGTTGATCGGCCTGACGCTGGTGGCCGCCGCTGCGGCGGCGGCCGTTCCCATCCAGGCCGGTACCTGGGCCTGGAGCTGGGACGGCCTCAACCACCACATCTACCTGGGACTGATCGCACAGTCTCCGCGCTGGGACCTCGACCTGCTCGCGGCGAACTACCAGGGCTACCAGTACCCCTACCTTTACTGGCCCGTGTACCTGTTGAGCACGCTGCCGATCGACGGCAAGCTGGCAGGTGCCCTGTGGGGCGCGTTCCAGGCCGTCATGCTGCTGCCCCCTGTGTGGCTGGCCAGCCTGCATCTCATGCCCGGCCCTGCCTCCCCGGCCGAGGCGGTGTTCCACCGCGCGGCGGCCTGTGTGTTGGCGGGCTCGAGCATCGTCGTCATGGCCGCCGTCGGCACCACCGGCAATGACCCGATGGCTGCCGTTCCGCTGCTCTGGGCCGTGGCCATCATGGCTGTGCCGAAAGCCACCGATGGGCGTGCATCCGTGGCTGCCGCGCTCTGGGGCGTCAGTACCGCATTCAAGTGGTCCAACGGCCTTGCGCTGCCGCTGCTGTTGTTCTGGTGGTGGCGAGCGCAACGGCCGCATCTGCCGCTGCGCCGCGGCGGGCTCATGGCGGTTGCTGCGTTCCTGGGGTTCGTGATGGCCTATGCGCCATGGGGATGGCAGCTGTGGCGCGTGAAGGGCAACCCGTTCTACCCGCTTTTCGGCGGCGTCTTCGGGGGCTGAACCGGCAATGCGCTTTGTACCCGACGGCTGGCTCGATGCGGTCCTGCGCCCCTTGCTCATGGCCGACCCGGTCAACGGCCTGTACATCGAAATCCAGGCGCCCGACGTTCGATTCGCCGCGCTGGCGGTGATGACTGGTGTCGCCTGGGTGGCGCACAGGCGCAAGGGCTTGTTCCAAGCCCACCAGGCCATGACCCTGTTGGCGCTGACGGTCTGCTTCTATGTCTGGACGCTGGTCTCGGGCAATGGGCGCTACTTCATCTGGGGCCTGCTGCTGGCCGGCCCGCTGGTGGTCATGTCGGCGCAGAAGCTGCCGGTCACGCCGTCGATGCGCAACACCCTGGTGGTGCTCGTGCTCGTGCTGCAGGGCGTCTCCATCTGGCTGTGTTTTGTGCCCAACATGTGGGGCTTGCGGCCCTGGAAGCTGGGGCCGGGGCTCGCGCTGGAGCCCACGCCGCTGAAGGACACGCCGGCCGTCTTCCTTACGCTGGGCAACATCACCTACTCCGCGCTCGTGCCGCAGATGCATCGGCAGTCGCGCTGGTCCAACCTCAGTGCACAGCGCGACGTGCTGCCTGGCGCACGGGGCTACCCGGCGCTGAAGGCGCTGTTCGACAGCCCGCTGCCCAAGTACGTCGTGGTGCGGGCGACAGGGCTGGTGATGGGCAAGGATCTGCAGCCTATCCCCAAGGCCATGGAATCCATCACCGGCACGCTGGACCGGCACGGCCTCGTCATCGAGTCCGGTGTCTGCAACTACGTCCGCACGGTCGACGCTGCGCAGGCCCTGCGCGACCAAGCCCCCGACCCCATAGACGAGGGTTTCTGGTTTTGCCACGTCCGGCACTCGAACGTCGCGGCACTGGCCGACGACACGGCGCCCGTGGCCGTGGAGGTGGACGACGTCTTTGCGCAGGTGGAACAGCGCTGCCCGCGCATGTTCAGGCCGGGCTCGGCGCGTTCGCAGCTGATCGACGGCGCGGTGAAGCGCCGCTACTTCGTCGCCGACCTGTCGCTCTATGTCGACAATTCCGGTGAGGTCTATTTCAAGCACGACCGCGCGCTGAATCCGACCACCATTGCCACCATCGAACAGGTGCGCGCCGGCCGGTTCAGCCTCGACTGTGATCGCATCCCCGGCCGCTACGTGCCGCCGTGGAACAGGAAGTGACGCCGGCCCGGGCGTCCATCCCGCGGCGGGCACCATCACCTGGTCGTTAGGCTGTTGCCCTCATGCGCATCCTCCTCGTGACCCACTTCTACCCCGGACACGGCGGCGGGGTCGAGAAAGTGGCCGCCCAACTGGCCGAACGCATGGGCGCCGCGGGCCACGACCTGGTCTGGTGTGCCAGCGACGTCGACGAGCCGCCGCTGCTGCCGGGCGTGCGCTGCGAGCCCATGGGCAGCTTCAACGGCATCGAGCGCGCGACGGGTTTCCCCTACCCGCTGTGGACCCCGCGGTCGCTGGCGCGGCTTGCAGCGCTGGTGCAGGAAGCCGACGCGGTGCATGTCCACGACTGCATCTACCTGGGCAGCCTCGCCGCATCGTGGTTGGCACGCCGGCACGGCAAGCGGCTGGCCGTGACCCAGCACATCGGCCCCAAGCCACTGCCGATGCCGCTGCGGCCCGTGCTGGGCCTGGCCTATCGCGTCGGCGCCAGGCGGGTGCTGCGTCGAGCCGACGGCGTGGCCTTCATCAGCGTCGCGGGCCAGCGCTACTTCGAGACGCTGACCGGCCCGCAGCCCCACTATCGCCATGTCGCCAACGGCGTGGACCTGAGTGTGTTCCACCCGGGCCAGGGCCTGCAGGCGGCGCAACGCGCCGCGCTGGGCTTCGACCCGCAGCGGCCGCTGATGCTGTTCGTCGGCCGCTTCGTCGCCCTGAAGCGGCTGCCGCTGCTGCGCGAGATGGCCGCGGCCCGCCCCGACTGGCAGTGGTGCGTGATCGGTCATGGTCCGGTGCAGCCCGCGTCCTGGGAACTGCGGAACGTGCGCGTGCTGCCCCCCATGACGCAGCACGCCCTGGCCGGCTACTACCGTGCCGCCGATCTGCTGGTGCTGCCCAGCCATGGCGAGGGTTTCCCGCTTGTCGTGCAGGAGGCCATGGCCTGCGGCCTGCCGGCCTGCATCACCGCCGATGTGGCTGCCGGCGCTGCGATGCCGCCGGAGCTCTGGCTCGAACTGCCCGAGGTGCCCGGCGCAACAGCCGCTCGCGGTGTCGCCGCCATCGACGATTGGCTCGCCGCACCCGAGGCCCGTCGGCACTCGCAGCGTGGGCACTGCGCCCGCCATGCCGCCAGCACCTGGTGCTGGGACGCCGCGGTGGCAGTCCACCTTCGCTGGCTCGGTGGGCGCGAGGCATGACCGAGGCTGCCGCGCCGGCCAGCCGCGAGCAGGACCGCGCGCTGCTGCGCGGCGTGTTCATCGTGACGGTGTTCGCCGCCATCGCAGGTGCAGCGCGGGTCGGCCAGGACGCCGCCATCGCATGGCGGTTCGGGGCCGGCCAGACGGTGGACGCCTACTACTACCTGCTCACCCTGGTCAGCTGGCCCGTGGCCGTTGCGCTGTCCACGCTGACGCTGCTGGTGGC
>Ga0154020_10010423_pt1 | contig 10634 bp, 12 predicted proteins | sample Klosneuvirus_201_FD_109709 | JGI IMG/M metagenome (GOLD analysis project Ga0154020, IMG submission 109709) | Active sludge microbial communities from wastewater, Klosterneuburg, Austria - Klosneuvirus_20160825_MG | ecosystem: Engineered > WWTP > Aerobic digester > Activated sludge | place...
CACCAGGTACTTGCCGGCCGGCTTGGTCGAATCGCCTTCCATGGTCATCAGGTGACCGATGTTGTAGTGCACGCTGATCTTGTCGAGCACCTTGCCTTCGCAGTAGTTCCACTTGGCCACTTGCGAATCCACATACAGCGAGGTGTAGGCGACGCAGGCCTTGCTGTCATACTGGGTATGCAGCGGGCCGAGACCCAGCGATACCTGCGTATGCAGCGCGTCCTTCATGCCGATCACCGGGATGCCGTAGGCGTCCTTGGACTCGAACTTGCCGGCCTTGATGGCGGCCTGGATCTTTTCGAAACTGTACACCGAAACGTGCGTGTCGAGCTTGCCGGCAACCACGATGTGCTTGCCATCCGGCGTCACGTCGACACCGTGCGGGCTCTTCGGCTCGGGAATCAGGTACAGCAGGCCTTCCTTGATCGCCGTTTCGATCATGATGACGTCGTGGCCGTTGATCTTCTTGGCCTTGCCGGCCTTGACGACTTCGGCGGCCTTCTTCCAGTTGATCACGTGCAGATAGTCGGTGTCCTTGGCGGAGCAGCCGGCTTCATACGGCGGACGGCCCTTCTCGATGCCGCCGACGTAACGCTCGGAACAGAAGGAGTTGGTGAACGACCAGCCTTCGGAGGCGCCCTTGCCTGCGTCCGACAGATCCTGCCAGTAAGGCGGCAGTTCGAGCGAGAAGGAGTCCTTCGTTACGATGCGGCCTTCCTTGCGGTCGAACTTCCAGTAGGTGACGCCGCCGCGATACTTCTCGTTCATTTCCTCGAGCGGGAAGAACTTCTTGTTCTCGAGCGGTGCGGGATACTGCGCGGCTTCGATCACGTACTCGGTGTTGGTGGTGACGAAAGCACCGCCATGCTCCGACTTGAAAATCGGGTTCACGACGATCTGCTTGGTTTCAAAGTCGCGCAGGTCGATCACGGCGAGGCGCGGATTGGCCTTGTCGTTGATGAAGAGGAACTGGCCGTCGTACTCGCCATTGGTTTCGGAGATCGCCGGGTGGTGGGTGTCGCCCCAGGTGATGTCCTTGCCGTCGATACGGCCACCGGCCAGGACCTTCTTCGAGCTTTCGTCGAAGCCATAGCCCTGCCAGGGTTCCGGCGTGAACACGCCGATGTACTTGAGGATGCGCATCGAGGGAACGCCGTAGACGATGACCTGACCCGACTGACCACCCGAACTGAAGGCGACGAACTCGTCACGCTTGCCGGTTGGCACATAGGTCTTGGCCGCGGCCAGCAGATCCTGCTGGCTCAAACCGCGCGCTTTCAGCACATCGGCCAGATTGTCGGCCGACAAAGCTGCCGTCGCCGCCAGCCCCATGCCGGCTGCCAGCAGCAGCGAGGTGGCTTGCTTGTTAAACTTCTTCATTGATGTCACTCCCATTCCGGTTGATACTGCGTTAGCACAGTTTCCGATGCGCCCTTGCTGCCCGATCATCACTGCGACACTTCGCCGCTGCGACAATATGCCGCGCATGTTACCGCCAAAATGAGCCGCGTAGGCTTGACTTAGATCAAATGTTGCTACGCATCAATTCACCGTATGAAGCCATAATGCGCCACGGAGAAATTCGGCCTTGAAATTCAGCAAATCCCAACTCCTGAACCTGGCGATGATCGTCGCCCTGATCGCTACCGCCGTAGTCGGCCACCAGCTGTCGCCGTTGCTGCTGCCGAAGGCGGATGTTACGGGCGTGGTCGATCCAGGGTGTGACTTGCAGCGCCGGGCGTGCCCGGCGACCCTGCCGCAAGGGCGCATGGAGCTTTCCATTACGCCGCGACCGGTAGTCTTTCTGCAACCCTTGCGAGTCGAAGTGACGGTCAGCGGGATCGAGGCGAGAAAGATCGAAGTAGACTTTGCCGGCGAGAGCATGAACATGGGCTACAACCGGAGCGAACTGACTGCATCCGGCAGTGGACGCTATGGCGGCGAAACCTCGCTGCCCGTCTGCGTTTCAGGCGGCATGACCTGGGTGGCGACGGTCATCATCGAAACCGACCGACAGCGGATTGCCGTGCCCTACCGCTTCGATGTAGGGCACTGATCCAACATCCGCCTACTGCTTTGCCGGCCGCTTCAGCAGTTTGCGCTGCAAGGTTCGCCGGTGCATGTTGAGCGCCCGCGCGGTGCTCGATATGTTGCCCTTGTGCTCACGCAGCACGCGCTGGATATGCTCCCATTCCATGCGGTCGACCGACATCGGCACCGGCGAGATGGCCGCCGCCGTGCTGGCCTCGGGCGAACTTTCATCGGCCTGAAGCGTATGGCCGAATGCCCGCAGCAGCGTATCTACGTCCACCGGTTTGGCCAGGTACTGAACAGCGCCCAGCTTGATCGCATCGACCGCCGTGGTGATGCTCGCATAACCGGTGAGAACCACGATCCGACAGGCGGGATTGATCTCCAGCAGCCGCGGAATCAGGCCGAGACCGGATGCGCCGTCGAGATTCAGGTCCAGCACGACCTGGTCCGGCGCGGCTGCTTGCGCCATGCCGATCGCAGCCGCCACCGTCCGTGCGGCCTCGGCCGCATAGCCGCGCTGCTTCAGCGCGCGCACCAGCGTGGCGCTCAAGGTGTCGTCGTCCTCTATGACCAGCATGCTCTTGCTCATGTCGCTTGCGCTGCCTTTCTCGTGTCCTCGTCCTGCACTATCGGCAGCTCGATGCTGGCGCGCCCGCCTCCCGCGGGCACATTGTCCAGCACGATCCTGCCGCCCATTCGTTCAACCGCGGAAAATGCCAGCAACAACCCGATGCCCGCCCCGCCGCCGCGTGCCGGCAACGGCGCCCGGCCGGCCTGGCGCAGCACTTCGTCCGAAAATCCCGTGCCGCCATCCGTTATGACAATTCCGATCCTCGCTCCGTCGCAGGCGAGGCTGATGTCGATTTCCGCGTCGCTGGCATCCGCCGCGTTGTTGAGCAGGTTGACCACGGCCTGTTCCAGCGTGGCTTCGGTCGTTATCCGTAGCGACGAGGCGGCCTCATCCAGTCTCAGCCGGCTGCTTGCGCGCGGCCGCATCGCGTGCCAGCGCGCTCGGACGCCCTGCAGCCAGGCGCCGGCATCCTGCACCTGAAGCTGCTCCGGCCGCTGTGCTCCGGCCCGCGCCGCCATGCCGCTGATGATGCCCTTGCAGATATCCACCTGCTCCCTCACCAAGACCAGATCGTCGTGCACTTCGGCATCCCGGAAAGCCTCGCGCTCCAGTTCGCCGATCACCACGGCTATCGTCGCCAGCGGCGTCCCCAGTTCATGCGCGGCGCCGGCGGCCAAAGCGCCCAGAGCTACCATGCGCTCGTCCCGCAACGCCTGCTCATGGGCTGCCGCCAGCCGGCGGTCGCGCTCGCGGATCGAGGCCGTCATGCGCGCCACGAACCAGGCGATCATCATCGCCGAGACGACAAAGGTCAGCCACATGCCGGCCAGATGCAGGCGTGCCGCACGCTCGGCATCGCCCACGAACAGCGGCAGGAAAGCCCACATCAGCAGCGAATAGAGTCCGACCGCCAGCAGGGCAACCAAGGCGGCGTGCCGCCCCGGCAATGACAACGCGGCCACGGCGACCGGCACCAACAGCAGGGAAATCAGCGGATTCGCCGCGCCGCCCGACAGATACAGCAGGATCGCCAGAGCGACCAGATCGACGCACAACTGGCCAAACAATTCGCCGGTGCCGACGGATTCATTCGTGCGTGCGCTCCACTGGACATAGCCGTTGAAACCAGCCATCAGCCCGACGACCGCGAACATGGGCAGTTGCGGCAGGGCGATGCCCAGCAAAGTCGGCGCTGACGACACGGCGATCGCGACGGCCACCAACAGCCACCAGCGCAGTATCACCGTGCGACGGAGGTCGAGCCGCAGATTGGAAGCGTCGTCAGGAGTAGTAAAATTTGGCATCGGCGAATTATCCGTTACCAACTGGGGAAAAGCGCATCCCGTGACTGCGACAATCCGTCGCATCGCCGGAGCGAGGGTTATTGAAATGAAAACCAAGCTTCTGATTTTGTTGCTGGCACTGAGCGTCGGCAATCCTGGAAACGCCCAGAACCTCGAAAAGGGCAAGGATATCAATGCCACCTGCGCCGGCTGCCACAGCGATCTGGGGCAAGGCGGCTCGCGCGGCGAATACCCGCGCCTCGCGGGTCAGCAGGTCAAGTACCTGGAATCACAGCTCAAGGCGTTTCGCGCCCGCACGCGGGTGAATATCCCGATGTATCCCTACACCCAGGAACGCGAACTGCCGGATGAGGACATCAAGGATGTATCCGCCTACCTCGCGTCGATCGAATTGCCGACCAAGTGGCCGGTGTTCAAGGACAGCGACGACGCGCTGACCCGCCTGACGCTGACCGAGCGGGTCATGATCATTCCGCGCGCACCGGGCAACGTGGTCAATGGCGAAACCATTTACCAGAAGAAATGCGTGACCTGCCACGGCAAGACCGGCATGGGACGCGGCATGTTCCCGATGCTGGTCGGCCAATACACGAGCTACCTGATGCGGCAGATGGAGAAATACGTGAAGGGCGAGCGTCCGCACGATGAGGAAGGAATCGGCGGCGTGCTCAACGCGCTCAAGGAAGAAGACCTGCAGGACATCCTCGCCTACGTGACGTCGATCCAGGAACGACAGTAAGGCTGCTTCAACCGGCGATCCGCAGGCCGGTTTTCTTGAGGATCGCGGTGCTGTAGAGAATGTCATGCGCCCGGCAGGCATCGCCCAGCAGTGCGGCGATTTCCGCCACACGGGCGGCAACCTCTTCGCGGTTCTGGCTATGCACCATGGCGAACAGGTTGTAGGGCCAGTCGGGCAGCCGGCGCGGGCGCCGGTAGCAGTGCGTGACGAATTCCAGCGCACCGACCCGTGCGCCGAGTTCATCGATGCGCGTGTCATCGACATCCCACACCGACATGCCGTTGGCCGTGTAGCCGATGGCATAGTGATTGGGCACGGCGCCAATGCGACGGATGACGCCATGATCAAGCATGCGCTGCAAGCGGGTGATGACCTCGTCGCCGCCTATACCGAGTTGGCCGCCGATCGCATCGTAGGGTCTCGCCACACGCGGCAGGCCTCCCTGCGTCGCCACGATCAGACGACGGTCTGTGACGTCGAGTTCGGACTTGGCTTCAGGCACGAAGCTTCATCTCCACGAAGTACTCCCGCTCCTTCGGAAAGGCGAATACCGGCAAGCCTGTTGCAGCTTCGATCGCCGCGGTCGTTTCGGCAATGCCTTGCGGCGTAGCGGTAGCAAGAACGAACCACATGTTCAGCGCGTGCTCGCGGCGATAGTTGTGCGCCACCTCGGGGAAGGCATTCACCTGCGCCGCAACACGCTCGAATTCGGCTTCCGGCACCCGCATCGCGGCGAGGACAAATGCGCCGCCGGCGCGCTCGATCTGGAACATGGGCCCAAAGCGCGTCAGCACGCGACGCTCGAGCAGCGAGTCAAGGCGGCGCAGAAGCTCCGCCTCGCTCAAGCCGAGCTTTTCCGCAACCTGCCGATAGGGCTCAGGCACCAGGGGAAAGTCTCCCTGCAGCGCATTGATCAGGCTTTTGTCGATCGCATCCAGCGCGCTGCCTGGCGTCGCGGCCTCACGCATCTGACAAGCCGCTGGCCGTTTCTTTGGCTTTTCCGACTTCGACGAAATAGCGTGCGCCGCACTGCTTGAAGCGCCGCGTCGAAAACAGCGCCTGCGCCGGAAGACCCGCCAGCCGCCCCAGACGATCAATTCGCGGCTGCGCTTCCTCGCGCGAACGGCCATGGACCATGCAAAAAAGATTGTAGGGCCAGTCGGGAAGGCTTCGGGTTCGCCGATAACACAGCGTGACGCCCGGCTCGGCCGCCAGGTGCCGGCCGATCCGGTCGACATCGGCATCGGGCACGTCGAAAACCACCATGGCATTGGAGCGATAGCCCAGTTCATGATGACGCACGACCACACCGAAGCGTTTGATCAGGCCCTCGTCAAGCCAGCCCGTCAGCCGCTCCATCACCTCGCTCTCGCCCATGCCGACGCGCTCGCCGAGGCGCTCGAAAGGGCGCGGCACCAGTTCCAGCCCGGGCTGCAGCGCGGCAATCAACCGTTTCTCCACGGCATCGGGCTCTCGCACCGGCGTGTCGGGAATCGTGGCGTGATGCTTGTGCGCCGAGTTCAGATCGAAGCCGAGGTCGATGTGATATTCGTTCTCCAACGGCAGAGAGATCACGGCGCAGCCTGTCTCGCCCTCGATCGCCGCCAGCGTTTGCTTCAAGGTGTCTTTGTCGGCGGCGGTGACGAAGAACCAGAGGTTGAAATGGTGCTCGCGCTGATAGTTGTGATTGACCTCCGACCGCGCGCTGACCATATCCGCAATCTCTTCCAGCCGTTCAGCCGGAGCGGCGAGTGCCGCCAGCGTCGATGCGCCCACCCGCCGCGGCGCAAACACCGCGCCGACGCGACTGATGGCGCCGCGCGCCTGCAATCGCGCCAGCGTGTCCAGAATTGCCGTATCGCCAGCGCCGAGTTTTTGCCCCAGCCGCTCGAATGGCAGGGAAACGATCGGAAAGTCGCGCTGCCAGTCGTTGAGCAGCGCGAATTCGAGCGGACTGTAGGGCGAATCCATCATCAGAACCCGATGCGCGCCGCGCGACTGGTGAAGAAAATGCCGGAAGGCGCCTCTGCCGCGAAGCTGCCGAGATTGCGGAAGGTCTTCGTGTCGTAAATCACGACGCGATTGTCATCGCGCGCCGACAGCCACACAGCTTCTCCGCGCGGCGTGAACTCCATGTGCAGCACCGCCTTGCCTGGTTGCAGGGTCTGCACCACTTTGCCGCTCAGCGTGTCGATGACCTGCACCCAGCCGTTATCGGGGAAGGCGAAGTTCACCCAGATCTGTCGTCCGTCGGGACTCGCCATGACGAATACCGGCTGGCCCTTGACCGCCACGCGACCGGTTTCCTTCCACGTCGCGGCATCGGCGACCAGCACTTCATGGCGACCGATCGCCGGCAGCCAGGCGCGGCCCGCCGCCACCGACCAGCCGCGCAAGTGCGGCATCTTGAACACCGGCAGTTTCTCTTCGCCGCGACCATATTTTTCGAGAATCTTGCGCGCGCCCTTTTCGGGTTGCCACAGGTCGAGCAGCGCGATGCCGTCCTCGCCGAACAGGCCGGCCAGATAGTGACGCCCGTCAGGCGTGACCAGTCCGTCATAGGGCTGCATGCCGGCCGGATAGCGCCGGGTCACCGGTTTCCTGGGATCAGAAAAATCGCTGACCCATATCTCGCCGCCATCGAACAGCGCGTAGGCGAACTTGTTGCCCGGCACGTCAGCCAGGCCGACCACTTTGGAGAAGCGTCCCGGCGCATACTCGGCGGGAACTTCCGACAGCAGCTCGAGCGTTTCCGAGTCGAAGGCCTTGATGCCGCCCGGCGTGTAGTTCTGCGCCACCACGATGCGACCGTCCTGCGAGATCGAGCCGCCGATGGCGTTGCCCGACTGCATGATGCGCTTGACGATGCGCGCTTCGAGCAGATCGAGCTTGCTCAGGCCGCCGTCGCGGCCGAAGACGAACGCGTAGCGGCCATCGCGCGAATACACGACGGATGCATGCGAAAGATCGCCAAGCCCGCCGATGCGCGCATATGGCTGACGACTGCTGGTGTTCATCAGCGTGACGTGCCCGCTGGCGCGCTCGATGACGAGCCCGAGATCCCCGGTGCCGCGCAACGGCATGCCGCCGCAGGCGCCCAGCAGCAGAACCATCAGTACAAGCACCGCCCCATGCGCGATCATTCTCATTCAGGAAACCCGGCCATCAATCTGGCAACGATCCATTGTGCTTCATCCTCTGTCAGGAAACGATGCCATGGTGGCATCGGCGTACCGAGCCGGCCGCCGATGATGGTGGCCACCAAGCCCTCGACCGGCTTGTCGGCGAGGGTGGCCGGCAACAGAGCCGGGCCCAGCCCGCCTTGCAGCGTCAAGCCATGGCAGGAGCCGCAATCCTGGCGCACCAGGTGGATCAACTCCTTCTGCCGCGCCGGTGACGGCTCGGCCGCCGCGAGCGCCGGGCCGGCCAGCAGCAGCGCGGCGGCGACGCAGCCGACGACGCTAGTCGACATGCACCGCGCCCTTCATTTCCGGGTGCGGTCCGCAGACGTATTCGTAGCGGCCGGGAACCGGAAAGCTACGCTCCCAGCTTTCGCCGGGAAACATGCGTGTCGACTCGAGGCCGTTTTCGGCGGGGAACAGTACCGAATGGCTGGTGCGCCGCTCGTTGTTGACCCACTTCACGGTATCGCCGGCCTTGATGCGGACTTCGGCCGGCGCGTACTTGTACTCTGCAATGTTGACAATCACCGTCTGCTGTGCGGCGGCGCAAATGGAAAGGAGCGCCAGCAGCGCCGGCACTCCTTTCAGCAACGAACCAATACCGCTCACGGCGGGATCGGGTACTACTGCTTGGTCACCTTGATGTCGCCGTCGGCGCCGATGCCCAGCGTGTAGCCCATCGAAACATGATGGAAGCGACCGCTGGCATGGTCGGCATGGATGGCGAAACCGAAGGGAACCGTCTTGCCTTCGCCCGGATTCTTGCGCGTGAAGGTCAGCGTGTAGCCATCGCCGCTCTTGCCGCCCTCGACCTTGGCGCCGGTACTGCCGCCGCTCATCTTGCGCTCGGTGGTGACGCTGCCGTCGGAGACCTTGTTGCCCTTGCTGGCCCACTGGATCAACTCGTAGGCGCCTTCCTTGGTGTACTTGGTCTTCTTCTCGTCGGCGCCCGGCATGGTGCGCGCGTCGCTGTGGCAGGTGGCCCAGCAACCGACCTGACCGCCCTGGGGTACCTTGGCGTCGCCGAAAAGCATCGTCGCCTTGACATCGTTGTCCTTGTCGCCCTTGTCCGCGCCGCCAGCGGGCGCCTTGAAGCTCAAGCGGATGTAGAGATTGGCGGCGTCCGAGGCAGCCTGCACCGCGACCGGGAAGTTCATCGTCTTGGGCACGGCCTTCGGCTCGAGCTCCTTGTCGGCCAAGCGCTTCATGTTGAAGTTCAGGTTGCCCTTCTCCTCGTGGCAGCCGACGCAGCTCTCGCCCTTGCGCAGGCCCGCGGTGCCGCTATGGTCGGACTTCTTGACGATCCACTCCATCGACGTGATACCGGGATGGAAGACCTGTATATCGCGCTTGGGTACCTTGCCCCAGTCGGGGGCGGCGATCGCCGCCTGGGTGCCAAGAGCCAACAGGGCGCCGGCGACGGCGGTATGGACGATGGACTTGCTCATTTGTTGCTCCTCTCGAACGATGAGTACGAAATATAACGCATGATCGGGCCAGGACGATGACTCACTCGTCCTCGTCTTCCTTCATGCCCTTGGGCTTGGTATGGGCGATACCCTTGTGGCAGTCGATACAGGTTTTCTTCTCGGCGATGCCGATCTTGTGCATCTTCGAGCCGCGCAGTTTCTGCTTCTCGACATCCATGGCGTCGAAGCTGTGGCAGTTGCGGCATTCTCGCGAATCGTTGCCTTTCATCCGCGCCCACTCGCTCTCGGCCATCTGCAGCCGATGCGCCGCGAACTTCTCCGGCGTGTCGATGATCCCGGTCATCTTTCCCCAGAGTTCCTTGCTCGCCTGGATCTTGCGGATCATCTTGTGCGTCCAGTCCTTCGGCACATGGCAATCGGAACAGACGGCACGCACGCCGGTGCGGTTGGAGTAGTGGACGGTCTTCTTGTACTCGACATAGACGTTGTCGCGCATCTCGTGGCAGCCGATGCAGAACTCAAGTGTGTTGGTGGCCTCCATGCCGGTGTTGAAACCACCCCAGAAGAAGATGCCGGAGAAAAAGCCGACCACCAGCAGGCTCAGCAGTGAATACTTTGCGCTTGGTCGCCGGATCATCGCCAGAAAGCCGGTGAATTTGTTGTCTGCCATGAAACGATCCCCTATGCCATCAGTGGTTTCTAAAGACCCAGATGATAAAGGGGCTTGCGCCCCTTTATCCTTGCTGCCGATCAAGTTTCGATCGCTTAGAAGATGTCCTTCATGGTGTTGTAGACGTTGAACTTGCCGGTCGGGGTGATCATCTTCGGATCGGTGATCACCTTTTTCAGCTTGAGCGTCTTGTCGTCATACACCACGATGGCGGACTGGTCGGTCTTGCCACCCCAGAGCGAGATCCAGACCTCGGTACCATCCTTGTTGAACTCCTGATGCACCGCGCGTCGCAGCGCCTTGGTCACCGGCAGGCCGGAATCCTTGGCAACGTCAATCTTGACCGGCGGCTTCGACAGATCCTTGATGTCATACACGAAGTTCACCTCGGCGTTCTCGCGCTCGGGGTTCATCGGCATGTCGGCCCACAGATGCGTGGACTTCGGATGCGTCTTGACGAACAGATTGCCCGCGCCGGCGGTCTTCAACTCCTGGACGACTTTCCAGTTGTGCTGCTTGTACTTGGCGTACTTGGGATCGTCGGTCGGGGTCGAGATCAGGGTGATCACGGCATCGCCCAGGTGACCGGTCGCCCAGACGGGACCGAACTGGGGATGGATGAAGTTGGCACCACGACCCGGGTGGGGGATCTTCTTGGTGTCAACCAATGCGGCCAGCTTGCCGGTCTTGGTGTCCACCGCGGC
>Ga0154020_10010426_pt1 | contig 10632 bp, 20 predicted proteins | sample Klosneuvirus_201_FD_109709 | JGI IMG/M metagenome (GOLD analysis project Ga0154020, IMG submission 109709) | Active sludge microbial communities from wastewater, Klosterneuburg, Austria - Klosneuvirus_20160825_MG | ecosystem: Engineered > WWTP > Aerobic digester > Activated sludge | place...
CCAGCGGCCTGAGGCCCTTGATGACCTTGCCCTGACCTTCTTCGCTAGGGACACCCACGTCGCCATCCACGCCTCGGCCTTCAAGGATTTGCTCTTGAAGCCTGAGTTGCTTCGTGCTATTGGCGATTGCGGCTTCGAGCACCCCTCCGAGGGTAACTCTCTCACTTCTTCTTCCGTCCTCTTTCCTCTTGCCTGGCCGCATCTTTCGTTTCCTCGCTTTGTTTTTCGAAATTGCTCTTTCCCCATCTTTATCGAGTAACCCTTGATTTTTTTAAATCTAAAATTCTTCCCTGTTGTGCGAATGGCGGTTCTCGTTCCCTTCGACCTCACGCGAGCTGTTGCCTTCCTCTTTGCCGTTTCTTGCAGGCCCTGATGATTCCCCTTTAGTTCAGCACGAGTGCATTCCTCGCGCTAACCTTGGCACGGACGTTTTGTGCCAGGCCAAGTCCGGCATGGGCAAGACCGCCGTGTTCGTTCTGTCGACCTTGCATCAGATCGATCCTTCCCCCAACAACAAGGACATCCTCGCCTTAGTGCTCTGCCATACCCGCGAGCTTGCCTTCCAGATTAAGCAGGAGTTTGTTCGGTTCACTAAGTACTTGGACACCGTCAAGACGAAGGTAGTTTACGGTGGCACGCCGATCCAGGTTGATAAGAAGGAGCTCAAGGAAAGCACTCCCCACATCCTTATCGCCACCCCTGGTCGTCTCCTCCAGCTCATTGAGGACGGTTCCGTGAAGCTTTCAGGCCTTAAGCACTTCATCTTGGACGAGTGCGATCAGATCCTCGAGTCGCTTGGTACCTTTTTCTTCTGTTCAATTCACATTTCTTCTTCTCCTTACCTCCCTTCCTTAGACATGCGCCGTGATATCCAGAAGATCTTCAAGAACACCCCGCTTAACAAGCAAGTGATGATGTTCTCCGCCACTCTTTCGGAGGAGATCCGCTCGGTTTGCAAGAAGTTCATGCACAATGTGAGTTACCCGCACTTCCCAACACTCTTTTCTATACCTTAAATCGCGGGTCGTCGCAGTCCTGGATACAACGGCATCCCTCGTGGATCGCTCTCGCCCCTCTCCCCTCCTGCTCTCCCTTCGTTAATCGAAGCACCTTTGCGACCGTGGAAGAGGACTTGAAGCCCGCGCTTTGGCGCTCGCTGATGCCTCAAGCTCGCTAGCCGCTGTAGCAGCCATGTTACGGCGAGGTGAAATCCGGCGCTTTCAGCTCATTTTGTTTTCGTTTGGTTTTTCTTCGTCCCCCCTCCATCAAACCGTTTGTCCCTACCATTGCCCGTTTCCTACAGACGACCCGACAGCGCAAGTGATCGCCGTGTTCCTTCTCATGTTCCTTTCCAGCCTATCGAGATCTACATCAACCAGGGTGCCAAGCTCACCCTCCACGGTCTCCAGCAGTACTTCGTGAAGCTCGAAGAGAAGGCCAAGAACCGCAAGCTCGTCGATCTGCTCGACGGTCTCGAGTTCAATCAGGTCGTCATCTTCGTCAAGTCGACCTCTCGCGCCGCCATGCTCAACCGCCTGCTGAACGAGGAGAACTTCCCTTCGATTGCCACCTACGGTAAGATGGACCAGGAGAAGCGGTATGTGTTGCCGTCATAGGGTGCGCTTCTATTATGCCTCATGCTCTCTTTTTAGTATTGAGAAGTACAAGCAGTTCAAGGACTTCGGATCCCGTATCCTCGTCGCCACCAACCTCTTCGGTCGCGGTGTCGATTTCGAGCGCGTCAACGTTGTCATCAACTACGACATGCCCGAGGATGAGGACACTTACCTCCACAGGGTCGGCCGTGCTGGCCGTTTCGGTACCAAGGGTCTCGCCATCTCCTTCATCTCGTCGGACGAAGACACTGAGGTGCTCGAGAAGGTCCGCAAGAAATTCGTGGTCCCCATCCCCGACCTTCCCGACAAGATCGACTCTGCCACCTACATGACCTCGTAGACAACAAATTTTTGAAATTTCTTTTACAATCGTGTTCACCTTTACGAACTCATAAAAATTGCGGGGTAAAGCGCTCTCGATTGTCTACTTGACTCTTGTAAATTCGACGCCGTTGACCTTGATCGCGTCGTTATCGCGCCCGGCCACGACGACGAGCTCACTCTCCTCCTCGAGTTGGAGCCGCAGCTCCCCCTCCATTTTGGCGAGATCTTTCAAGGAGTATCGTCGGACGGACTCTGGCCGAGCTGAGCCGGAGGCATCGCTGTGGTCGCTCACAATGACGCGATCCTCTTTGAGTTGAAGAAGGCGCACGCCCTCCTTAGTTGGCGCAACCCAGTCGCCTCGTAGCGGCGACGGCAGAAGCGATCCATTTGGGCTCTCAAAGAATTCTTCAAAGAATGAAGTTGAGACTGAATCTGGTGCTCAAGATCAGAGGGGAAAACCTTTGAGCTTCGGATAGAGGCCGAGGTTGACCAGCACAAATGCGACGACGGCGATTTGCCAGAATAGGCGCTTCTGCTTCCCTAAAAACATCCATCAGAAAATGAATAAATCTCCTAATAACAACTTACTCATACGAATTCGAGCTGTATTGGATTTGTTGAACAAAATGGTTGCCTCCTTCTCCTGCTCGAGCTTGGCAATTTGGGATCGAAGCTCGTCGGCGAGCTTTTGCAGCTTGGCAATGTCGCCCTCACTGGATCCAGTGTATAAGCGCTTGTTTTCAGGATTGAATATAAATCGGGCGCATTCTATGAGAGGAAAATGAGAGGGCAGGTCATCACGTGTTCGTGGAGAGAGGCAAGTACGAGTACTTGACAGCGTCGACAGCACACAGCGTGTTCTCAATAACATCTTGTCACTTCGCCAAATTACGTCACAAGCAAGGTTCAAGGTTCAGAGAGGCAAGTGGCCTCCAGTGAGATCGACGGAACTAGTGAGCTTCTGAAGTTCTGATTATTTTGGCGGGATTAAGTTTATCGATAACGGCCCTCGACTTGAGCGATGTCCTAATAAATGTCTGTCCTTCCCTCTCATTGGTCTCTTGTGAGTGGAGTGTGTCACGCTTTCATTTGAACTTTCTACCTCTACGATGACAAACCCTCTGAAGTCGCGCACGGCTGATGTGGTGATCGCCGCCTTCCTCTTCGTCTTTGTCCTCTTAAACGCCTTTGTTGAGGTACAGCACCGGCATTATTTGCAGATATTATTATACATTTCGAATATTTCAATAATAATTATTTATATAATGATATTTGTGACCGTAATTTGTGCAACATCACACGCGTGAACATTGTGCGGTTTGACGACGCGTTCGACGAGACCCCAGCCTCGCCACTCAGAAAGAAATGGCATTTCGGGAAGAGCTGCCGAGCCTCACTCTGATAGCCCCTATGTAGGTTCCAGCGATCTTTGGCTTTCAGGCGACTGCGACCAGCGAGTGGGCCCTCCTTCGGTGGACCTATTGGTGGTGTGCGATGGTACCCTTTTCCACGATTCGCCACACAGTTTATGCCGACTATACTATTCCATTTTTTATTTTGATTTCTAGTATTATCATAATTATTACAATAAGGACCGTCTAAATTGATGACAATCGTTTTTAGGCAGACAGGGTTTTCCTTGCTCAACCTGTCTGGGCTTGGGTTGCCATTACCTACCATGCCTTTGGCTTTGGTCCTCTTTATGCGTACTTGTCTTATGCTTTCTACAAACGCCTCAACTCTGCTCGCAATCTTGGCATCGTCACCGGGGCTGCGAAGCTCTATGCTGGAGCGGTACAGTCTTCTCGTTCGCATTTCATCATCACATCCCCTTCAGTTGATTGTGGGAACTCGTAGTGTGGGACTCCTCTTTTTTAAAAAAATCTATTTCCTTTAGCTCTATATTGCTGGAAACTTGATGGACAAGACTGACCCGCCGGCTTCTCCCGCTCTGTTCCTCATTCAGTCGAGCTCTTACATGATCATCCCCGCCTTGATCCTCTACCGTTGCTGGGATGACCTGCCGTTTGCTCCTTTGCCCTCGTCAGGTGACGTCTCTACTCCCAAGACTCCTCGTGGTGGCCGCCCGCGCAGTACGAGCCGGACCGCCGCTGAGGCCTCGCCCAAGCCCGCCGCCAAGACCACCACGCCGAGGAAGCGCTCCGTCTCGGTCAACAAGCGTGCTTAGAATCTATCTCCCATTTCAGCAGTCTAAATGTTAGTAGAGATCCTGGGAAAGCCTGATATCTTCTCTTGTGGGTGGTGAGTCGTGACTGCCAGATCAGCGCGCGAGCGAGGCGGTAACACGCGGTACCGGCCGGTGCACGAGAAACCGGCTGAAGTCCTCTGCGGCCCTCCAGCTTCGAAATCGCGGGGGGCGATGGGCTGATCCAAAGCGAATTCGCAGCAGAGGAATGGACGCGAAGCGAGGCTTCTTCTGGGCAAGGCTTGGTTCTGGGCTGTTCAGTGCGTCGAGCTGGTCTCCTCGTCGCCTGGTCTCCGCTTCCGAGGCTATTGCGGGCGTCGATTCACTTGCCAATTTGCTCAAATATATAATCTTATTTCCAGTACGAATTTTGAAGCTCATATTTTGAAAAAGAAGCTGCGCCTCACCGTTCCTACCAGAGATGTCGACGGCCGAGGATCTGAAGCTTTTCTACTCCCATTTGATTGTACGGCCTTATTTCTAACCACAAAATCAAGAAATTAGTTCAGGGTAATATTTAAAAAACGAACTTGCGCTCGAGCCGTTCGCAGACCTGGCAGCGGTCTCGTCCGTCTTGTGACCGACCTTTTTGGACAACCTCTTCGTTTCCCTCAATTCTTCCCTTTGGCCATGATCGGCTTTCGTCTGTATCGCAGAATTTGTTAATTCTTGATCAATAATTTTTCGGTCTTTGCACATTCTGCCTTGGGGCGAGCGGCTCCAACTCTTTCGTTCTCCACGAATGGTCTTGCTTGCGTCTCGGAGGTCAGGTTTTCTAATCTAGGGCGAGTCCGTACAAGTCCGCGTCCGCTCTGGCAAGATATACCAAGGAATTCTTCACAGCACTGCGGTGGCTCGTGGTGGAATTTCGGTCCAGGTTTGGCATCCTAATATCTTCCTCGACCTCGACCTCGCTCTTTCCTCTTGATTTGCTGATAGAACAGAAGCGCCTGCGAAGTTTAAGAAGGCCATGTTCAAGTAAATCCTCATTTTCCTTGGTCTAGTTGAAAATGTGCCGTGAGAAGGGCGACGTTTTGGCGACACCTGAGGCCGAGAAGACGATTGCCCCAAAGGACTTTGTCGAGCTCATCGCCAAGCATTTTGATTCGACTGTCGTGAAGAAAAGTACGCCCCCTTGCCAGTAGGTTGGCGTCTTAATTTTGATCGCGTTGCATTCAGCTGGATTCAAAACGGACTCTGAGATCTCAAAGGGTGAGGTTAAAGAGCGCAAGTTGGAGGCATGGTCCGCAACTGACGATGCAAGCCTCCTCGGCGATCTTGAGGACGATGGCACGCGTCTTCTGAAACCTTCCCCGATTTATTTTTGTTACCAGTGAGTGAGTAGGTGGTGTCGAATGGGACCAGTTCGCCGTTAACGAGAAGTTGTTTGGCGTGAGGACTAATTTTGACGAGAAGATCTACACCACTGAGCTCGATCGCAGTTCGCCTGCATACAGGCAACGCCTCGCCGAGGCCGAGCGCATTGCTCGCGAAATTGAAAGCGTACACATCTATGATATTTTCCCCCTTGACCGGATTCGCCTCTCAAAAGTGGTTGCGTCAGGCCCCGACTCGCAATGTGCACGTCCAAGAGGAGCGTGGCCAGCGCGTCGAGATGAGCGAGGAAGATCTCTATTCAGGCGTCATTCGAGATGGCGAGCCTGCTGGATCCAGCGCTGGTGCTTCAAACAAATACACGATCCCTGGCCGACGCAAGGAGGTCCGCAACCTTTGGTCACTGCCAGAAATTCCTTCCAGTCTTGGTCTGATTGAAATATAGGCTGCTGCTCCTCAAGACAAGCGTGGTCGCACTCCCAGTGGCAATCGTCCGAAAGAGGGACCCACCGCTAAGCGCTCGTCGCAGGAGGTATTGACTTCCATTCTCATCGTTTTGGTTTTTTTTGTCACCGTTTCTTGTTCAGGGCTCACCTCGCATGATGGCAGCTGTGAATGCCGCCAAGTTTGGCGGTGGCGAAAGCTCACCGAACCGCAAGCGGCTCGTCACGCCTCCGCTCGAGGCGCTTGGTCTGGATTCTGGATCTCCTAAGCTTTCTGGAAAGGCCTTAGAGGAATTCGTCAATTTTACGACTTCCGAGGACCAAAGATCTCACCCTAAACACGATGAGATTGAGGATTTACGCAACTTCTCCAAGGAGCTCGATCGAGTTCGTCTTTCATATCCCTTTGTTCCGATCTCAGTCCTCACAGTGCTTTCATCTAGAAGATCCCTGGCATCTCCCCGTCCTCGTCTCCGAAGACAAAGGGCTTCATTCCTCCTCCTGCAGCCACCGGCGGCGCCAAGGTATGCTTTCTTTGCCATCAAGTTGTACATTCCTCATCGTCTTTTAGAGTGCGAGCACTACTCCCAGCACGACTCCCAGCAAACCTCTGACGTTCAACCCCAATGCGCGCGAGTTCACCCTTAACGCGTCTGCCAAGGAGTTCACTCCTTCGTTCCGCCCCCCTGTTCCCACCGCGGTTGCCCCTGCGACTGTTCCTGGAGCTGCCTTGCATACGTTTCCTTTGCAGCCGCAGCAGCTTCCCCAACCGAGCCGCATGACACAACCGCACCAGATCCCACAGCCGCCATACTCTACGCTGCACCCCGTCGACCGCCGCCCTCTTCCGATCGATATTACTGTTAAAATCCAAGGCACTATCATTCTTCACATTGTAGATGGACTCAATTACTAATTCGATATGGTAGATTTGTACAACAAGTCGCAGAAGCAGAATGATGAGAATGCCGCTGCGGCTAAGAACCGCCCATTGATTGAGCAGACGATGCCTACTTGGGCCGTTGCTGGCGCCTCGGGCTCATGGCGCACCTTTTCTCCGCCTGCGCCGAAGCCGTTCGTCACTCATCTTGCAGGAATCCTCACATCGACACTCACATGTCTTTTTGTAGTACTGCTCCGGCCATCGTTCCGACCATGATGCCCAGTGCCCCGCCCTCGATGACTGTCCCTGGCGTCCACTATGCTTCGTCTACTGGCGCCGTCTCTCCTCAGGCTGCTGCTGCCGCCGCTGCCGCCGCGCAATACTATCGCGGTGCTGCTCCAGGCCCGTGAGCCCTTCCCCTTGAAGTCATTTTCCCCCCTCATCCGCACCATGTAGCTGCCAGCCCTCCTCGCATGCCGATGCAGATGAACCCCGCAAGCATGAGCCCACCAACGATGAACCCTGCTGCAGGTGCGCTCCCTGATTTATTTGTCGTCACCCTTATTTTCTGACCGTGTTTCCGAATGACAGGTTACCAGTACCCGCCCTATGCTGCCATGGGCAACCCTTACGCCGGAGTGATGCAGCCTCGCCCTGGTAATATCTCTCGTCTAATGGCCACTTCACCTTTTGCTAGCTCACGTTCCTTTGCTTCTAGCTTATTACGGAGGCGCACCGCCTTCTCCTCCAGTTGCCAACCGATTCGCGTACTTAAATTTCGATACGATGTACTTTCGAAGTGGATTTTGGTTGTAATTGGGTTTTCTTCAGGCCTTATATGATGCCCCCTCAGCAGCCTCAAGATGGCTATCCTCAGAACCCTGGCTGATTGATTTGAAGGCGGAACTGCCGCTTTCGTAGCTATCTACTGATAGTAATAAACAAGAACACCATGTGATAAGAGGATAAATAACAGCAAGCAGGAGTACAAACGGAACAATACTAGACAATTGATCACACCACTGGTCTACATGCTACACGCGATTGCTGGGCTAAACAAAATCAGAGGAAGTTGGGGGAATCGCCCGCGCTGTCCTTCGCCGTTCGCGCCCCTGCGGCCGAGTTGGGATTGGCGAGGCTGGAACTCGAGCCAGCATTGCCGAGCCTGTCGCTGCTCGAGTGGTGGTTATCATAGTTGCCAAGCTCGAAGCGCTTCAAGACGGGCTTAGCCTGCTTGATGAACTTGGTCTCGTAACCATCAAGATATTCTTTCATCTTCTTTTTGTGCTTCTGAACGCGCGCGTTCATCACCTGGCTGACATTGGAGGGCTTGCCTCCGCGGGTTTGCAAAAAGTCGTAGATGAGCGGGCCAATTAAAATAACCAGTGTGGCAACTAAAAAACACCTACGATTAGAGCAAGAAGGAGAATGGCGAGCAGAAACATCGGTACCAGTATAAGACCAGTTGAGAAGAAGCCAAAGGAACTCTTTGAGGTAAGTGCGTCGATAGTACCGGCGAACCTTGTCCACCTTGACTTCCATCTCATTGATCTGCAAGAGCTCCATAAGACTCAAAGAGGCCGTACAAAACGAGAGTAACGCATACAAGTTCAGCTTGCTCAGCGAGGCGGTGATCACGCTGGGCGAGCTCCTCCTTGACGGCGAGAAGCTCCGAACGCAAAGTGTCCATCTCCTTATGTGACGTGGCCAGCTTCTCCTTGAACTTGGCCGTCTGGTCGACTGCTTGCATGCAAGTCTATTGCACGAAAAATACTCACCATACAATTCAGATGAAGAACAAAGATCACCAATTGCATACCTCCTCGAGTTGCAGGTAATTTACCTCGAGCTTCGTGTAGTCGTCTTGAAGCTCACGGTAGAGGTCGGCTTGCTCATTGAGTTTCGTGCGAATGGCGCCGACTGCCGAGTGAAACTTGGCCGCTTCCAATTCAATCTTTTGTTGTTTCATCTCAATGATGGTGGGAAGGATGTTGTCACCGAGGGAGGGATAGGCGGGGTAAGTCGACTGGAACTCCATCATCGCATCCAGGACTTTCGAATAGTCTGTTAGAGGGTCAGAGACCTCACCAATCTGTGCGAAAACACAATAAAACAAAACCGTATCAGGAAAGAAAGATAAGGACGCACTTTGTAACCGCTGTCAATGAGGCCATCAGCGACAGCGCTGACTTGTTTGGAGAGCTCGTTCAAGATCTTGGGACTTAAGTGGCCCTTGGAGCGCTCAACATCTTTGTGCACATCTCGCCGGAACATCTATAAGCCAACGTAAGCATCAATTGCAAAGGGGAATGAAAGAGCGAAAGAAAGCGGACGATCAGCGCGGTCTCTAACTCATTGTCGAAGACTGCGTCGAGTTCGGTCTCGAGCGGCATGAAGTTAAGGATACTCAGCATTGCCCTAACAAATACGCGGTTATCGAACTATAAAGAATGTTGATGAAAAAAGAGGGCGACCTCGCAGAGATGACCAAGTCGCTGAGCTGTTGCTGAAGAACCGCGTTCGAGAGACTCGCAAACACGTTGGGCTCTTTCTCTTTATCTTTCTCCTTCTCTTTCTCTTTGTCCTTTCCGCTCAGCGGAGCTTTCCGCTTGAATCGCGGAAGGTACTCGGCAAAGTGGCTCTCTAAATACTCCTCGCATTCTTTGATGACCACCTTGTAGTCAGCCTTTCCCGCATTGTCAACCGTCTTCCATTCAACGTCATTGTCCTTCACCGAGCCCTATTAACCGTCGTAAGCGCCGAGACGCATTCGCCCAATCGCAAAATGATTCGTACAAGTTGGGTGAACTTGGTGGGGTCAAATGGCGGATTGAGCTGACAACTCAAGCGCTGAAGAGTGACGGAGAGCTCGAGGCTGCGGAAGGCCGAGTTGAAGCGGCCGTCACTGACGGCAAGCACGGCATGGCGGAATTGGGAGAGGGCCGAGGCCGTCTTAATCGCGAGAATTTGACCATGAGGCGTCTAATGAGGAAGAAGAAGTAAAGCGACCATCAAAAAAGCAAAACAAAACAATAGCGGCCATACTCGAAGCGCTGCGAGATTTTCCTCAGGGAAGCGAAGGAAGGGGGCGATGAGCTCCTTCTGAACAGGCGTGACCTGACCCTTCTTTGGCGATATGACGCTCACGACCACCTACACCAAAACGATCAAGACAAGATCAACAAAGTCAGATCGAAAGAGTTGACTGGACCTTATCCGAGTCGATTCCTGTCTGGAGGACAAAGACGGAGTCATTGCGGTCCGAGATGAGGTGAGCCGGGACCATGCAGAGTTTGTAGCCGCTGAGCTCTAGCTTGTCCTGCAGCACATCAAAGCTATTGTCGACCTTCTTGACCCGCGTGATCATCTCTAACACAATAATAACTGTTCAAGGGATTCTAGAAAGTATCCATTGGGTAGGAAGACGACCGACCTCGATCCCAAACCAAGAATTTGTCTTCTTGAGCGGCCTCAAACATTTTCTGTACCGCCACCGCTCGACTGCGAGCGAGAGGGTTGAGAATGGCAGAGAGGCGGCCACGACCAGAGGCCTTTTGCATCAGCCCCTCGCGCCCCTTGAAGTGGTGACCCATTCCAATATCTCCAACGATGCCGCGAAGGTTCAGCGACGCAGATTTCTCAGGCTTCTTACTCGAGATCTCGGTGACCTGTGCGAAATGAATGATAACAAGGCCCCGTGTCGATCATCACAACGAGCAACATACCTGAGTTTTTTTCTTGGCAGAAGGAGAGGCGACATCGAGGGCAGCGATGCTGCTCTCGGCTGCGAGCTTTGGCTTCGCAGACTGAGTGCGGTCAAAGGCA
>Ga0154020_10010427_pt1 | contig 10631 bp, 10 predicted proteins | sample Klosneuvirus_201_FD_109709 | JGI IMG/M metagenome (GOLD analysis project Ga0154020, IMG submission 109709) | Active sludge microbial communities from wastewater, Klosterneuburg, Austria - Klosneuvirus_20160825_MG | ecosystem: Engineered > WWTP > Aerobic digester > Activated sludge | place...
AGGCGGCGCTCGGACGACGTGGTCGCGATGTGGTCGATCTCGGGCGCTATTCAATCAAGGTACCGCTTGCCGGTGAAGCGACCACTTCCAAAACAACTACCGCACAAATCAAAGACGTTTTCTCAGAGTATCTTCAGAAAGAACACGGCGTCGATATTGATCCGGCGCGCGAGATGCTGATTCTACCGGGAGCGCGGGTGGCGCTGTTAATCTTGGCGGCGTACCTCGCGGACCAGGATACTGTATTCTATCTTCCCGATCCCGGCTACGAAGCCTACCGGGTACCGGCGTTGTTGTTCGGCGCCAAGATAGCGACCTATCCGTTGTATCATCGATCGGACTATCTTCCCAATCTTGAATCACTGAAAGAACGTCCCGGCAAGATTTCGCGGGTGATGGTAGTCAATTCACCGCACAATCCGACCGGCGCCGTGTGCGACACGGCATTCTATGAGCGGCTGCGCAAGATGGCTGCGACTGAGAATCTACTGATAGTGGCGGATTCTTCGTATGCTCTTTCCTCGGCTGGAAAACTGCGCCCGGAGTTGTTTTGCGAGAACACCAGACGCCTTCGGGTAGGACTGGAGTTGCTTAGTTTCTCTACCGGGCTCTGTGCGCCGCACATCAAGTTGACGGCTCTTGTCGGGAAGAAGACGCTGATTCAGCCGCTGGCGACGTTATCAAAACAGCTTAGTCTTGAACCGTCGGAAGCGACGGTCAACTCGGTAGCAGGGTACTTTGCATCGGCCAAAATTTTGGAAGACCATATCAACATGTGCCGCGAGGAAATCGGCAAACGGACCGCTATTATTGTTGAACGCCTGAAGAACGAGGGGATCGAGTACTATCCCGTGTGTCACGCCGGATTCGTTTGGATTAAGCTCCGGCATCGGAGAGTATCGCTGAGTTTCGCGCGTTCGCTATTGCGTTTGCGCGGGATCATGGTTGCGCCAGGGTCGGCGTTTGGCGAGCAGGGCGAGGGCTGGATTCGCATCAGCGCGAATGTCGACAGCAGTACGCTTGGCAAGTCGATGGACGCGATTGTCAGGCATTATCAACCGATCCGTTCGCAGATCAAGAGGATTCGCCATGAATGATGTAATTCGACTTCAGAACATGATATTCTACGGCTATCACGGCGTCAGCGCTGCCGAGAAGGAAACGGGCCGGCGCTACGAAGTCGACTGCGAGCTGTTTCTGGATTTGACGGTACCGGGGAAGAGCGACAGACTTTCCGATACTGTCAACTATGCGGCTGTGTATCAGGCGGTTGAAGATATCATGAACAACAAGCGATATTCGCTGATTGAGGCTATCGCCGAGGATATTGCGCAACAGATCTTGACCGATGCGCGTATCGAACAAGTAGTCGTGCGCGTGAGGAAGATGATTCCGCCGATTCCGGGAAATCTGGATCACATCGAAGTCGAATTGGAAAGAACGCGAGGCTGAGCATTTCGATATTTCTTTCCTGCGGCTCGAATTTGGGAGACCGCGCGGCAAACATCGATGAAGCACTGGCTTCGCTGACGCAGGATGGCGCAATCGAACTGCTTGGCCGCTCGGCGCTCTACTCGACCTCGCCGGTGGATTTGACCGATCAGCCGGAATTTCTGAATAATGTCGTCGAGATTCGAACTCTGCTCACCGCCGAGGAATTGTTGGAAAAAACCCGTGCGGTTGAGACAAGACTTAATACAATGAAGAAAATTCCGAAGGGTCCACGAGTGATTGATATCGACATACTCACGTATCACCTTCAGACAAGCAAGTCGGAGAGTCTGCGATTGCCGCATCCATCGATTTGTCAGCGACGATTTGTCTTGGTGCCGCTTCTGGACGTAGCGCCGGATGCATTCTGTATTGTCGATCACAAGCCCTATCGCGAGTGTCTCAAAGCCATAACCGACAAAACCCAGTTGGTGGAACTGTATCATGGATGATCGTTTTTCGCACCTGCACTATGTAGCCGTAGATGGACCGATCGGTGTCGGCAAGACCACGTTCTGCAAGATACTCGCTGATCGAATCGGCGGGCATCTTGTGCTGGAAGAAGCGACGGAGAATCCGTTTTTGAAGGATTTCTACAAGGATCGCAAACGTTATGCGCTGCAGACGCAATTCTATTTCCTGCTGTCGCGATATCAGCAGCAGCGGGAGTTGGTCGAGTTTGATTTGTTCAAAAAGCGAATAGTCGCGGACTATACTTTCGAGAAAGATCTGATGTTTGCTTCGGTGAATCTGACGGAAGAAGAACTTGCGCTATACAAGCAGGTTGCGGACCTCTTGAAGAAAACGCTTCCGAAACCTGATCTGGTGGTGTTCTTGACGGCATCGATTGAGGTGCTGATTCAGCGGATCAAGCGGCGCAACATTACTTACGAACGCAACTTTGATTTGGAATATCTGACACAGGTGAGCGAGGCTTACAACTATCATTTTTTCCACTACAATCGGACACCGCTATTGGTGATCAAGACTGATCAATTGGATTTCGTGGAGAATTCACATCATCTCGAAGAGATTTTCAACCAGATCGCGGAGATGCGGCAAGGCACGCGTTATTTCACCCGCGGGGACCAATCGTTAGGAATCTAAATGACAAGTGTTCGTTCAAAAATTACAGCCACCTCGTTTGGCGCCATGAAGAAGAAGGGCGAGAAGATCGTCTGGCTAACGTCTTATGATTATTATACTGCGCGTGCGCTTGACCATGCCGGTGTCGATGGACTACTGGTTGGCGACTCGGTCAATATGGTGCTATACGGGAAAAGCGATACCTTGTCGGCGACGATGGATATGATGCTGCGTCACACCGATGCCGTGGCACGCGGCGCACAGCACGCTCTGGTGATCGGTGACATGCCGTTCGGCGCCTACCAAAGTTCGGACGCCGAAGCTGTCGCCAATGCTTGCAGATTTCTATCTGAGGCTGGTGCAGGCGGTGTGAAGCTCGAGGGCGGAATTGAGATGGCGGTGCGGATCAAGAAGATTACCGAGTGCGGAATTCCGGTGTTTGGACATATCGGATTGACGCCGCAGTCGATCAACAAATTCGGCGGCTACAAGGTGCAAGGGAAGACCGATGCCGGGAAGAACTACCTGCTCGAATCGGCGCAGGCGCTCGAAGAAGCGGGGTGTTTCAGTATTGTGCTCGAAGCGATGAAAAGCGACATTGCGCAGGAGATCAGCAAGACGTTGACGATTCCGACGATCGGTATCGGTGCGGGGATCAACTGCGACGGACAGATCATGGTAGTCAATGATATTCTGGGAATGAATGATGATTTTGTGCCGAAGTTTGTCCGGCAATATATGAAACAAGGGGAATTGATTCAGGGAGCGGCGGCGAAGTTTGTCGCTGATGTGCGCGGGGGCAAGTATCCTTCGGAGTCGGAGAGTTACGGGTAGGGGGACACACCCCGTCTCGACCGCCTTCTCCGCCGCGGCGGATCAGTCGTTCGAGCCACCCCTCTTCCCGCAAGCGGGATCTTCGACAAGAGGGGAATTAACTGGGCCATTGGTGCCGATTTTGTATACACTCCAGGACGATTGCTGCGGGTAACGGCGAAAACACACCGTCTCGATGGGGAGTGCAGTCGCGCGGTCGACTTCAAAGAATAAGATATCACGAATCAGCTAAACACGCAAAAAGGGATTGACGGATAAATCACAGATTCACTATGGTTCAAAACGTAGAGTTAAAATTCCCCTCTTGAGAGGGGTGGATCGAGCCCGTGCTGGGTACAGGTAGTGACACTATGCACGATTTCAGACGAAGATTCCTGAACTCCTGTTGTTAGAAAACGGGCTCGAGACGGGGTGTGTTGAACGCAAACCGCCGACGGTTGACAGTGCGAAACAAGTTTATACCATACAATCCTCATCTCAAGGCAAGAGCAAGACGCTTACGAAGTGCCGGAAACTTGGCCGAAGCGCTGCTGTGGTTACAGTTGAAGGGCCGTCAAATGAAGGGGTACGACTTTCATCGCCAGAAACCGCTGGGCAAACACATTGTCGATTTCTACTGTCCTAAGTTGCTGCTCGCGATTGAGATTGACGGAGTCACGCACAGTGGTGTTGAAGCAGAATCAGCGGATCGAGAGCGACAAGCAGAGTTGGAATCTTTGGGCGTACATGTCGTACGATTTCTTGATAGTGACGTGCGCGAAAACATGACCGGAGTGATAGCTGCGATTAGTGATTGGATAGAGCGATACGGTTTGCAACGCGGCGGGTCTCGATAATGAAATCAGGCGAGCTCGTCGCAGAAGTGATTACGCACACGGTGGACACACCCCGTCTCGACCGCCCTCGTTCCTCGGGCGTTCGAGCCACCCCTCTCAAGAGGGGAATTGACATTGCTGATGCAGGCGATATTGTAGTGGTCTTAGTATCACTTCAGAGGGGAGAGGGTAATCGCACCACATTCAAGAGCGGGAAGTTGAATGCAGGTCTCGGAGTGAGACCTGCATTCTCATTTGGTGAGCGAAACTATTGTTCCGGGTAGGCCTTGGCGCGATACTTTTCGTGGAGCTGTTTGTGTTTGTTGTTCAAGTCGACTTTGCGGCCGCCGATGAAGGCGTGGACAACATTCTGCGTGATCGGGTCGAAGATGTCGCCATCAGAGACGACAATCGTGGCCTTCTTGCCGACCTCAAGCGAGCCAAGGTCCTTCTCGACGCCAAGAATTTCCGCTGACGACAGAGTGAGCGAACGCAGTGCAGTTTCGCGGTCGAGTCCGAATGCAACTGCTTGTGCTGCCTGGAACGGCAGCGAGCGGCTCGCCCAGGTTGAATAGTTGTGTGACAGGCAGAAGCGGACGCCGGCTTCCTTGAGAAGTCTCGGAAGTTTGAATGGCAGATCGTAGTCGTCATCCTCGCGCGTAGGCTGAGCCTGAGTGCGGCCAAGAATGACGGGGATATTGTGTTGTTTGAGCAGCGGCGCAATGCGATATGCCTCAGCGCCGCCAACAATAACGATACGGATATCCTGCTCCAGTGCAAACTTGACGGCTTCCTGAATCTGGCGCATATCGTTGGCATTGATGAAGACAGTTAGCTGTTTGTCAAAGACCGGAGCCATGGCTTCCCAACGCAAATCGGTCTGTGTCAACGTGCCGGCTTTCTTTGCTTTGGCGTAGGCTCGGGCGCTCTCGAAGGCATCGCGGAGCTTGAGACGGTTTTCCACCATGTCCTTTTTCTGATCTTCTGCGCTTCTGTCATACCACCAAGCCGTGATGATCGCGGCACTGGGCCAGTTGACGTGAAGGCCGACATTCATCCTCTCCATAGCGTCTTCTTTGGTCCAACCATCGAGATTAATCAGCGACGAGCGACCGCTAATGGTGCCGCCTTCGGGAGCGATGAGCGCGGTTAGAATACCGTTGGAGCGAACTGTAGGAGTTAGTTCGGAATCGGGGTTATACGCAATGTGGCTCTGAACCTCAGGTGTTATGTTGCCAACCTCGTTCTTGTCTAGTGTAGCACGGGCTTGATCAATTTCGGCGAGGCCGAGTGTTGAGGCGGCATCAATCAGGCCGGGGTAAACGCGTTTGCCGCTAACGTCAATGACTTCCGTATTCGCCGGAGCGGGGATGTTCTTAGCGATTTGGCTAATGCGTCCATTTTCGAAAAGCAGGTCGGTTTGCGTCAATACACCGCCTGAGACAGTGTAGAGGTCGCCGCCTTTGAGCAGGATGGGATGGTCCTGCTTCTTGCCGGGAACATAGAAGTTTGCCAATGCCATCGAGGAGACAAACAGCGCGAGTAGAATTGTGAGCTTTTTCATTATTCGTTCCTCCAGACATCGTGGACATCTTCGCAGTGCCATTCTCGTTCAGGTTTCTTGAATCCACCGCCGTCGCCGCGGTCTTTTTCACCACCACCACTCTTGAGAACTTTTTGGGTAAGAGCGCTCTTCTCGGCGAGGATGGCGGCGCGCATAAGTGAGTCTTGCGCAAGGCTGAAGTAGTTGCATCCTTCGATCCAAGTTTGCTCGACCATGGAATAGGTCGAAAGGGGGTTGCCGTTCCAGATTACGAAGTCGGCGTCTTTACCGGCTTTGATACTACCGACAAAAGCATCGACCTTGAGTTGGATTGCCGGATTGATTGTGACAAGCTTGATAGCTTCCTCGGGGCTAAGTCCACCGTAAAGGATGGTTTTGCCTGCTTCTTGATTGAGGCGACGCGCCATTTCGCCGTCGTCGGAGTTGATGCCGGTAACAACGCCCTTCTCGACCATGAGTGCAGCGTTGAAGGGGATGGCATCATAGACTTCGAACTTATATGCCCACCAGTCGGAAAAGCAGCCGGCGGTAGCGCCGTGTTCGCGCATTTCGTCAGCGACCTTGAACCCTTCAAGAATATGAGTGAAAGTCTGCACGCGAAAACCGAGTTCTTCGGCGAGGCGCATCAGCATTAGGATTTCCGTCTGATGATACGAATGACAGTGGATGAACATTTTGGAGTTCATGATATCTAATAGCGCATCGAGTTGGATATCGCGACGCGGCGAGATTGTCTTGAGTTTGTCAGCGCCGCTAAGAGCGTTGTATTTTTTCCAGGCGTCGTCATATTCGCGTGCGGTAATGAAGGCGTCTTTCATGATTGTCTCGACGCCCATGCGAGTTTGCGGATAGCGGATAACTTGGCGGTCGCCCCAGTTGGACTGCTTGACGTTTTCGCCGAGTGCGAATTTGATCGATGGCGGTGCAGGTGTGTATTTCAGCCCGTCGGCATCGCTGCCCCAACGATGTTTGATGACCTGTGCCTGGCCGCCAATGGCATTGGCGGAACCGTGCAGGAGCTGGGACATTGTCACACCGCCGGCAAGGGTGCGGTAGATGCTGATATCTTCGGGGTTGAGGACATCGCCGATGCGAACCTCGGACGTGACAGAGTGACTGCCTTCGTTAACACCGCGGGCGATGGCGATATGCGAGTGCTCGTCGATTATTCCGGCGGTTACGTGTTTGCCGGTGCCGTCAATTACCAATGCGCCTGCTGGAGCAGTGAGGTTCTTGCCGACTGCAGAAAACTTGCCGTCGACTATCAACACATCGGTTGCTTCGAGGATTCCCGAATCTTCGGAAGTCCAGACGGTAGCATTGCGAATCAGCACATTTTGACGCGCCGGACGCTCGGACAAGCCATAAGAGCGATTCGGATAGGTTAGTTTCGATACGATAACAGTGTCGGGTTCGTCGGATTCTTTCTTGTCGCGTTTGCCTTTGCCGTTTTCGTCGGACTTGGCAGAGTCGGCTTCTTCGGAATACTCAGACTGAAACGATGCCGACCAAGATATGGTACGACCATCGGGCAAAGCGCAGTTTCCGGAGAAGCTGCGATCTGCGCGGAGTCCGGAGAAGCGCAATACGCCTTCGTATCCGGCAGTATCGAGTTCGACGGTGAATTGGAGTTGATCGCCGTCGGTGTCGAGATCGCCGAGTTTCTTCTTGGCACTGCCGATCACCAACGTTCCAGTTGGACGGGCGAGTTTTCCTGCGAGGCGCAATTCCCAGGAGTTGTTCTGCAATGATAACTTGTAGTTGCCGCGAACATCGGATTTCGGCGGCGATTTGAGGCGGTTTTCCTTACCGGCAATCCAGACCGAGTAGATGGCGGCGTCCTCATCGAAGAGATCGTGACTGAGGATGATGAAGTTGGCAAGTTTGCCGGTTTCGAGCGTGCCGGTCTTGTCGGCCACGCCGCAAAGCTTCGCAGGAACTGTGGTCAATGCAGCAAGCGCGGTCTGTTTCGTCAGGCCATACTTGATTGCGGTGCGGAGATTCTTGAGCAGTTGAGTGCGGTCTTTGAGCTTGGTGGTGGTAAAAGCGAATTCAATCTTGCCTTGTTCAAGAACTGCCGGATTGCGCGGTGCGCGCTCCCAATGGCGCAGATCGGCAAGGGAGACGTCGAGAGCGTCCTCGGCGGTTTTGACATAGGGTGCTTTCGGGAAGTTCAGCGGAAGGATGATTGATGCGCCGGTTGCTATGATCTGCGGAAGAATCTGATACTCGAATCCGCTGCCGAGATAGATCTGATTGATGCCAAACTCTTTGGCGATTTTGTCGGCGCGCAGAAGCGAAAGTTCATCCTCGGGATCGAAGATTACGCCATCAGTTTTGATGCCGGTCAATGCCGCAAGCGAGAGATTGGTTTCAATGGCAGTTTGTGTCGGATTGCGACGCAATGACTCCTGTGCTTTGGCGTACCAGTCGGCATCATAAAGGGTCTGACGAATCAGGGCGATACTGCCCATTTGTGAACTTGGATATTCCTGCCGCGAAGAACCCTTGTTAAATGACACGAACTGACGTGCATATGGGACGAGCACTTGATCATTGGGGAGTCCGTCATTGAGCAGTGCTACGTAGCCGCGACCACGGAAGACACCATCAAGACGGCAAGCTTGAGCGACAGCGTAACCGGCTTCCATGAAGTCCTTGGCGTCGCCGGCGTTTGGCTGGAATTCAGTAATCCAATTAAATTCAGAGAGAATAGCATCATTCCAAGAGTCGACACCGACGCGACGGCCTTCATACTGTGGAGCGCCACCACGATCGGGGCGCGAAGGAGGAGCTTTTTCGAGTCCGTATTCGCTGTATGGTTCAATGAAGGCAGGGTAGATGAAGTTGCCGTCGAGATCGACGATTTCGGCATCAGAGGGAATAGTCACATTGATGCCAACAGCCGCGACCTTGCCGTCGCGAATCAGAAGCGTTGCCTTTTCGTAGGTCAAGGTTGGTGAAACGACAATGGTGGCGTTAGTGAAGGCGACGAGAGCGGTGCCTTTGTCGCGAATGCCGTATTCGGGTGTTGATTTCTTGAATTGTGGCGCGCTGATCAGTTGACTGAATGCGGCGATTGACAACAAAACGGTGAGAGTAAGCGTCGCTCGTGCGGCGCGCTTAAGACGGTACATAAGGCAAAGCTCCTATGGTCACATGTGCGGTGCCCCGGCTATCGATTAAGTAACGAATAACCCTTTAATAATCAAAAAGTTCGCTGCGGGCAATCATATTTTGGCCAGCTATTGGTTGAGACGGTCGTCCCAAACGACGATGCGATAGAGGCTGTCAGCGGCAGTCCGGCGGAATTTGAACTCGGCAAGTCCGACGGCCTCGAAGAACTGATAGCCGAAGTCGCCGTCGAGGTCTTTGACGGAGAGGTTGAAATAGACGCGATATACTTCCCAGACTTCGTCATTGGGGAATTCCTGTCTCTCAAAGACCGGTACCCACGTCTCGAGCTTGATTTCGTCGAAGAGCCGGAATAGTCGCTCGGTGCGAGCCAGGTCCCCTGAGGGACCATTGAGGGGGATTTCGACCTGTTCAATTTGGCCGGTGCGATCCTGATCGATGTAGCGGAAAACGAACTGCTCATCGAGACAGTTTTCATAGACATCAATGTCGCGGTGCTCGTAGGCATACTTGAGATTGTGCAGTACTGAGTCAGGCGCGGTCTGGCGCACGATCGGAACCAGTCGCGAAGGTCCGACAACAGCGGGAGCAAAGGGGTTTTCGCAGGCGGCGATGAAGAGCATCAAGATGAGAATTGCGGCAATTCTAACGATAGGCATTTTTGAACTCCGCCCACGAATTGGATTGAGCATCGGCGTGCAGGTCCTGCCAGCGCCGCAACGACCAGAAGTTGAAAGTGCTTTCGACGAGATCGAATCGAGCAATACCGTGGAAGTTGTCTTTGACGGTGCCGAGAGTATCGGTGACGCTGAGAGTATAACTGCGGATGATGGTAGCTGTCGTGTCCAGCAGAATGTCGGGTTGGTCCAGCAACAATCCGAATTGAATCGTGATGCGCTGGTTCACCTTGTTGGCATTGAACTCGCTGAACATTTTTTGCGTTAGGGTGACTTCGCGGGAGAAATCCCAGACGGTGTCACCGGGGGTGACTTCAATGAAATCAAAGGTGAAGACAAATGCTGAGTCGAGACACTGGATGAAATTGCCAATCACCAGCTCGGAGTAGGATAGGCGCAAGTTTTCAAGAACGATCTGTGGCGCAGTCGGAGGAATGAACGTGCCCGGTTTGGTGGTTGGCAGTTCATTGTCGCGAGTCGAGAAGGGATCCTTGGCGCATGAACCGATAGCGACAATTGCGAATAGCAAAATCAACACGTTGCGTAATTTCACAATTGCCTCTTGACGCTAATGGTGAACAAGTCGTAGTCCTGACTGCGTTGTTGGGTATAGTCCTGAACGCGGCGTTCAAGCTTGCATTCGACATACGAGTTGGAAGACAGCGTCCATTGTAGTTCAAAACCGATCAGCTTGCGGCTCAGCTCATCGCGTTTTTCACGTTGACCAAGAACGTCTTCGTCATCGAAAAGATGATCATAAGACGACTGAATCTCATAGGAAGCGTAGGGATAGAATCGGAAGAACTGCCAAGGACGGTACTCGACACCAAAGCGAGGGCGATGGGTGCGGCGATCCCAACTCACCTGCTGTTTCCATTGGTCTTCCCACAGAAGGCGGCCAAAGTCTTCGTAACGATAGCTGTATTCGAAGATGAGGTCGGTGCGCGGCGAGATGCTGACCGTGACATTGTTAATGAAATTGGCGCGGCGATAGAGAGTATTGCGCTGGCTGATAGCGTCTTTTTCGTA
>Ga0154020_10010428_pt1 | contig 10631 bp, 9 predicted proteins | sample Klosneuvirus_201_FD_109709 | JGI IMG/M metagenome (GOLD analysis project Ga0154020, IMG submission 109709) | Active sludge microbial communities from wastewater, Klosterneuburg, Austria - Klosneuvirus_20160825_MG | ecosystem: Engineered > WWTP > Aerobic digester > Activated sludge | place...
GAATTAATATCATTAATATATATGAATTCAATATCTTTAAAATGATTAGATAATTTTTTAGATAGCTTGATTGCTGAGTTATCAATATCTAGATCATTGTTACCAAAAACATAAATTTTCATAAGATATATATACCATGATGAATCCTCAAGAGAAAGCCTCTATTAGAGAAGTTGAAAACAAAGTAATCAGAACTCATCTTATGTATGGAAGATTGTTTTGGGTAATGTCAGCATGTATTCCAGGAACGAAAGATATTGAATTTTTTAAAGTAGATGAGCAAGCTAAATTTAAAACACTAGAAAATACTCAAAACCTTTATCCGTTTTTAAAAATGCTCGTAGCAAAAATGGGAGAAGTTTTATCTCAAAATGTTGATGTTTGGTCTCAAGAAGCAGCTTTAGCAACCTGGGTAGGAAATAGGAAATTACTTAATTTAAGACTTAGTGCAGAAGATTTAAATAGCAATATTATTGCAATAGATCCAAATGGAAAAAGAAGAATACCGTTAAAAAGGTATTCTAATAAATTAGGGGAACTTGAACTTGTTGCAAATCATTCAGGAGTCGTTGCTCTTGAAACTGGAAGAAGTTGGATTAATTTAGATGTTATAAAAAAAATGGGTGATAGTGAACAAGTAAAAAAATATATTGATGAAATGGTAGAACATCTAAACTTGTGTTCTGTCAGAACAATTAGAGTATCTAAAGAAGGAGAAGTAGTTAAATATTCATCATATAGGTTTGTGTTTAATCACGAACTATCAACTTTTGGTATAGAAGAAGTTACAGGTAGTTCATACTCTGATCTTACTAAAATAGAAGATTCCTTTATTGATGATTGGTCTATAAAGGAAGGGATATATACTTTCCATAAAGATCTTGTAGTTGAGAAAGTTACAGAAGAAGACTCTGACACTATTGCTAAATTTAGAGATTTACAGTTAGAATTACTTAATAAATTTGTAGAAAGTCATAAATAAAATGTGTCTAGCCTTCATTTACAAAGTGGATAAGTATGATAAAAAGACTAAGAAAGCTATTGTCTCTCGTGAAACCCTTAGAAAAGAGGTTATAAATCCATATCAAATAGATATTAAAGAAGGTGATCAAGTAAAGATACAGATGGGCATTATACTTGAAGTGGTGGATGAAACCTCATACTAACAATTCTATTTAGGTTTAATAATCCTTTAAGTAGGAATATAATCACAAGTGAAATACCTTTTAATCTAATATCTTGTTGTTTTCAAAGAAACAAACAAATAATCCAACTTCTGACTTCTCCTATCTTAAGAGTGGAACTCTTTACTTCGATAGTGCATGTCAAACATTAAGACCTGAAAGAGTTATAAAAGCTGAAATGGAGTATTACCATGAATTTAATGCGTGTGGACATAGAGTAAAGTATGAATGGGGAAAGAAAGTTGACTCTAAAGTAGATGAAACTAGAGAACTTCTTTTGTCTTTAGTGGGTAAGAGTTCTAAAGAATATTCAGTAGCATTTACCCTAAATACTACGTATGGAATTAACCTTATTCTTAGTCAGTTAAAGTCCGAAGGGTTTAAAAATATTGTTACATCTAGTATTGAACATAACTCTGTATTTCTTCCTACAATCACTTACTCAAAGAAACATGGGATAGAAAGAAAGGTATTAGATAGAGCAGAAGATGGATCTCTAATATATACAGAGAGTGATATAGATAAAGCTATTGTTGTAGTAAATACAACAAGTAATATTGATGGAAGAGAATTAGTAAATATTAAAAAACTTTCTGTTGATGTAAAAAGACTTGGAGGGCTTTTACTTCTTGATTCGGCTCAAACATTTGGACATAACAGTGAGCTATTAAAAGATGTAGAGTTTGATGCCAGTTTTGGATCTAGTCATAAAATGTATGGTCCAAGCTTAGGGTTTATCATATTTAAAAAAGAACTTTTAAAGAAACTAGACTTTAGCTTTATTGGAGGAGGCACTGTTACTGGTGTGAGGCTTAGTGATTATGATTTGGTTACTGATGCAAACGAAATGTATGCTCCTCTTGAACCAGGTCTACAAAACTTTGCTGGTATTATTGGTTTAGGAGAAGCTATTAAGTTTAAAAATGAGTTTAAGAAAGATGGAATGAATGCTTTAACATATGAAAAGATGTTATCTGAATATTTGTTTTCTCAACTTAAAGAAATTCCTAATATAAAGATATTTAATAGTAAAGATTCTGGAGTTACTTCAATATATTCTGACTCTATTGACGGGAATAGACTAGCTATATTTCTAAGTGAGAAGAATATTATGTGTAGAAGCGGATATTTCTGTTGTCACTACCATTTAACTGAGAAGAATAAATACCCACCATTACTTAGAATTAGTATGGGACTGAATAACACGAAGGAAGATATTGATAGTCTTATCTCAACACTTAAATTACTAATAAAATAACATGCTTTGTATACTACTTGCTCTCATATTTATCATTCTTTATCCGATCCTTGGAATATTCTCTAAGAGTTTTAGAGTAAATGCTAAGAAAGCTATTTCTTGTGCTTTTAAAAGAGCAACATTAAGAAAATGTGATGACGATTTTGGTAAAGAGTTTAAAGATAAGTTCTTAAGTAAACTTATTTTTAAGTACCCTAAGGTCGCTAAGTTTTTTGATAAGACATTGTCTTTCTGGTTACTATTAATTGTAGTAATTAATATTGTCGGATTAATATATTTCCTTGTTGGTGCTCTTAATCTTTTTGTATATGACACTTGTTACCCTACAAATGGTGAGTCGTGTTCTCTTTCTGGTGAAGCATGTAGTGTTGATAGTGTAACCTCTCCTTCAATACTTGATACGATAAAAAGAATTCCTTCTAGATTAAAGACATGGGAAGCTAAAGAATATATATCTGAAACTGCTACTTACTACAAAACTTTTGATAACTCTAAACCTGTAGCTCTTGAGATAATTGATCCTCTTTGTACGTTCTGTAAAAAACTATGGGGGAATATTAACGAAGCTAAGTTTACAGATAGATATAATCTCACATATATCGCGTACCCAATACCTGAAGGAAATGGATATAAATTTAAGAATTCATACGTTATAGCTTCATATATGGAAGCTTTAAAGAAGTTTCCTTTAGCAAATTCTGATGTACAAGCAGACTGGAGACTACTAGATAAAATATTCACAGATAAAAAAGATGGAATAGACATGCAAGAAGTTATTAATATTAGTTATTCAAATGATCAAACAGTTGAATATATAAATAAATCATTAAAAGAATTTGGATACACAGATGAACAAATAGCTTTAATAAAGTCCTTAGCAGAGTCTAGTACTGTTAAAGAGACTATTAAAAGTAATAGAGATTTAGTAGAGAATAAGATTCAAACAATTAAAATACCAACAATAATCTTTAATGGTGTAAGACATGATAGGGTAGTAGATGTGGAAGGATTGAAATAACAAGAAATCCAAATATAAAAAGGAGGTTATAAATAACCTCCTTTTATTTCAATTTAAAAATCTCTATTGTTGAACAACTCCACCTACTGGTGTTACAGGTTGTACTTCTCCAAGTGGAGGTAATTCAGTCTTAACCTCTGGTACTTGAGCAACTGGTTCTACTGTAGATTGAACATGAGCCATTGCTTGAGCTACAGGAGTAGGATTTGTTACAGGCATAACCGGACTTTGATTTGTCTGCTCTAATTTTTTCTTTTTAGATTTAGTGATTACTAAAATTACTATTACTGCGACTATGATTAAAAGTAGTACGCCACCTACTATTAACACAAGAGATAATGAAACATCAAATTCACCTATGCTAAATAGAGGAGAGACATCATTTCCTTTATCTATTTCTGATTGAGCAAGTTTAACAACAGGACTTACTACTTCTGCAAACTTATCGGATTTAGCAGATACAATGTTCAAACTCTCTAATGATCTTTTGAAATAGTTCTTTCCGTAATCATTAACTCCTTTTACTAAGAGTAGGGTAGTATCATTTAAAGTATTAGTAATACTATTCTTATCCATGAGTTTGATCAACTCTTCTACTGAAATTGCTGTATTGAAGTCTGCACCACCTGTGGTATCTCCTGTTCCATAGGTAAGTATTCCTACTACCTTTCCATCTCTGTCTAATACAGGTCCACCACTATTACCATGAGCGGCAGATGCATCTATTTGAAGATAGCTAAATGTACCGGTAATATTTTTCTTTACCGCACTTAAACTACCAGCAGTAAAAGTAGAAACAACCTGAGAGGATGAAGCTACAAGTAAAGTATTTTGTGCGTCTGCTGGATATCCAATTACATAAACTTTTTCACCAACATTTAAGTTTAATTCTTTGTTTAATTGAAGTACTTCTATCTTTGATAAATCAAATGCTGGATCAGATACTTTTACGATTGCAATATCTTGTACTTTAATTCCATACTCATCAGTTGCTGCCTTACTTCCACTTAATGCCTTATTTAAAGTTTCTTTATATAGGGAAGCTTGCTCATATGAATCAACAACTGTAGCTGATGTATGAACTTCTTTATCTAAGAGTTCAAAATTACTCTCTCCTAATCTGAAAGGTTTAGAACCTTCAAGATATACTTCATTCTCATATGTTAATTGTATTTTTCCATCTTCTACTAATTTATCTAACATATACATAGATAGGTATTGTAGATTTGTCCCTATTCTAAAATCTGTAGTATATATCCATGACTTAATTTCTGTATTTGAAATGGTTGAAATTAAACTTGTTTGACCATATGCATACCTTATATAGTCAGCTGCAACATCTCTATAGAAGGATGCCCAGAAATCAACAAGTTTATTCTTGTCTGCAGGTTTCATTGCTGTAGTAGCAAGAAGTGCATCTTCTGAATTAGGTTTAACAACATGAGAGTTTGTAGCAATCTCACCAGTTTTACTTATGAAGAATCCAGTTCCTGTCATATCTCCACAAGATTTTAAATCTTTATTATATGTGTATGTAAAAAGTGGTTCTGTTACTTTTGCATTTACACAATACTTATTTAAAAGTCTAACTACTCCTGGTTTACCCATAAGAGCCCCTTTATTAAAAGGTTCTGTATCACTTGAAGTGTTAGTAGATGTTGATGAAGTTCCTAGAACATTTGTAGTATTTTTCACTTCATAAGGAAATGTTTCATATACTCTGTCCCTATTAACAATGTCCTCATATGGAATAGGGTATTCTTTTAGGTCAGGTAGTATTCCTAATGCAGAAACATTAGGTACTAATATGAATAGTCCTGTAAAGATAGCCACAAAAGGAGAAAGTAATTTAATTTTCATTAAATTAAGGGGGAATAAATTTAATAGCCAATCTTATTTTAATTTATAAGTGAAGTCAATCATATAGATCTGTTAGTTAATAGAAATTTCTGTTAAATTAATATAGAAATAATTAGATTTTTTAATTATGCATAAAAATATTACTAAGAAAGATTTATTGTTAGTAACACTTCCAATAGTTATCCTTTTCTATCTTACTTTTACAACTCCTGTTAATGCATCAACGAATCTAACTTTAGATTATTCTGAAACTCGAGTATTTGGAGGAGCTGGTAATGATCAAGTATCATCTATTGAAGAAGATAGTTTAAAAAATCTCTATGTAGTTGGTAATGTCGGTCCTGGTACTATTGATTTTAACCCGGGTAGTGGAGTAGACAGTTATACAAGTGCTGGTAACAATGACTTTTATCTTTCTAAATACAACTCAGATGGAAGTTATGCTTGGACTAAGAAGTGGGGAGGTATTGGGGCTGATAATGCATACAATATAGCTTTTGATTCTAGCAATAATATATATGTTGCAGCTGAGTTTTCAAATACTGTTGATTTAGATCCTAATAGCGGTACAGATAGTCGTACAAGTGCAGGTAGTGTTGATATTTCATTAATTAAAATCAATCCTGAAGGTGGTTATGAGTGGGCAAAGGTGATGGGATCAACTAGTCATGATCGTTTACATTCAGTTCAAATAGCTAGTAATAACGATATATATATTGCAGGTAAATTTACAGGTACTGTAGATTTTAATCCTGATTCGCTAGTTGTTGATAGTAAAGCTAGTATTGGTAACTATGATGCATATTTTACAAAGTTTAATGCCGATGGGAGTTATGCTTGGACTAAAACATGGGGTGGAACAGATAGAGATACGGTAAATGATTTTGTGATTGGGGTAGATGGTAATTTTTACCTTGCTGGAGTCTTTAGAGGTACTCCTTTATTTAATACAGATTCAGGAACAGAGCCTATAACTACAGTTGGGTTAGATGATGCTTTTCTTACTAGATATAACGCAGATGGAAGTTATGGGTGGACTAAGACATGGGGAGGTACATCAAATGATTTTAGTTTCAATATTAGAACAAGTCCAACTAATGATATATATATTATTGGTTCTTATCAGCTTTCAGTAGACTTTGATCCTTCTGGAATAACAAATTCTCTAACAGCAGTAGGTAGTGAAGATTCCTACATGTCTAAATTTGGAAGTGATGGAAGTTACAAGCTTACATATACTTGGGGTGGAAGTTTAATGGATGAGCTTAATGGAATTACTTTCGATAAAAATGGAAATTATTATCTTGGTGGCTTTTTCAATGGAACAATAGATTTCAATCCATCAAGTGGTACAGATAATATTTCCCCAAATGGTACTTATGATCATTTCTTTAGTGTTTTTGATAGTAATGATAATTATATTTCGTCTAAGACTTTTGGAAGCTCTACAGAAGTAAATTGGTTTGATGAAATTCTTTATGATCTATATGCTTCTGACAATAAACTATATTTAGGCGGTTTCTTTAATGGAACTACAGATTTTAATCCTGGGAGTGGAACTGATAACTATGTTTCAAGCGGTGGATGGGAATCTTACATCACCACATATATCTTAGACTCTACAGCCCCAACTATTACAAGTGTTTCTTCAAGTAAATCGAATGGAACATATGGGGTGGGGGAAGTTATAGATATAAATATTACATTCTCTGAATTAGTTACATCTACTGGAAATGTAACAGTAACACTTGAAACAGGTGCTACTGATAGGAGTTGTACTTTTAGCGTATCAAAGTCAACAACTGGTACTTGTAACTATACTATTCAAGCTGGTGATTCATCTACTGATCTTACTGTTAATAGTATCTCTGGAACTATTAAAGACCTTAATACAAATTTGATGACTAACCTTGTTCCATTAACAGGTTTAGAAAGTAATAAAGATATCGTGGTAGTGACTCCTTCTATTGTTTCGTCAAGTTCTAGTTCAAGTAAAAAAACTACTTACTATTCTAGTAGCTCTTCTTCAAGTAGTGAGAGTAGTGAGTCTAGTTCAAGTAGTTCAGAAGAATCTTTAGGTAAGACGGTTGTAATTAAAGTTGAGGATAAGGATGGAAATCCTGTTGAAGGAGCTAGGGTAGAATTACATTCAGATGTACAAATAGCATTTACTGATAAAAATGGATTAGCTACGTTTAGTAATGTCTTAGGAGACACTCATGAAGTAGTTGTAAGTTATGGTAATAACTTATATTCTAAAATAATTAGTGTAGATAGTTTAACTAGTGATACTGATAAGCATTATGTATCAAGATTTGCATTGATTGAAGGAAATAAGATTGGGGAAAGTAGTTCTAACAGTAGTTTATCTAAAACAACCCAACCATCAAAAAGTAGTTCATTCCCAGTTTGGATCATAGTAATAATTATGGGTGTACTAATTGTAGGTATACTTTTCCTAGTAAGATATTTGTTTAAACAAAGGAGTGAGGGTAATTTAAAGTTCTGATATCTTCACAAATCTAAATCCCTTTTCTTTTAAATATGGAATTATTTTTACCATTGCTTCATATGTTTTAGGAGAAGATGTAGCACCATTTAAATGCATAACTATTATATCATTAGCTTTAGCTTTCTTAATAACATTATTATAAATATTGTTCTCATTCTTATTGAAAGCATCACCTGATACAAGAGTCCAATATACTTCTTTAAGTCCTAACTTAGTTACTAAATCTTGATCTGATTTATTCCTACAACCTCCTGGAAATCTAAATAAGGTAACTTCTTTTCCAGTTATTTCTTTAAGTGTATTTACCGATTTTGTAAGATCATCCTCTTTCTCACTTTCTTGAAGTGAAGGTAGACCATAACAATCTTTTGTAAATGAATAGTGTTTATATGAATGTGATCCAATTTCAAATAGAGGATTATCTGAAAGCTCTTTAGTAACAGTTGGGTATGATTCTGCCCATAATCCTGTGATAAAGATTGTAGCTTCTACATTTTCTTTGATAAGTAGATCTATTAGCTCTTTATCATACCAGCTAGCAATCTTTCCTGAGTCTAACTCTTTCTTCATATATGGAGTCAGATCTGCATCAAATGTAAATGCAATCTTAGGTCTTAAATCTTCTACTGATGAAGATGAACTTGATGAAGAGCTTTCAGTTGAAGAGCTTGAGCTTGTGGTTATGGTTTGTGTTGGTAATACAACTACCGTAGGTGTTTCAGTTATTATACTTTCATTTGAGTTATTTTTTTAAAATGACAAGGAAAGTAAAAGACGCAAGAAGCAATATGAAAGCTAATAGTGTAAAGGTATATTTTTTAACCATAGGTTCATAATACCAAGTAAGAAAAATAGTCTAAACCATTTTACTCTTTTCTTTTAGGTGTATAATCTAAGTAATCAAATATTACTTCAAGTATCTATGGATACCCAAAACAATGTTGTAGATGCAGTAGAGATAAAATCTGATGTCATAGAAACAAAGGTTTCAAGAAAGAATTGGTATAAAGATATGTCAGGTGGAATGGTCTTAATTTTACTTGGTTGTATATTTCTTTTAAATACTTTCGGATATTTATCTTGGAGCGTTTGGAGTGGCTTTTTTCTTACTATGCTTAGATTCTGGCCTATATTGATTATCTCAATAGGTGTTAGGATAATGCTTGGATCAAATAAGTTTCTAAAACTAGTTTCTGATCTAGTTTGGATACTTCTTTTACTACTGGCTTTTAGTATATCAATCGTGAACTATACAGGCGACTCTATGATTAAACAGAAGCTAATAAATAGATTTCCTTTTCTACTAACTATTAATCAATCGTTTAGTTCAGGTAATAATGAAAAGAGTGGAGATATAAAAATTTCTAAATCAGTAACAGACACATATAATAAACTTGAACTTAATCTAAATATTGTAGCTGGGGAGTTTAACCTGGTAGATTCCGATATACCTGAATACCTTACTTTAAATTCTAAGTATTCTGAAAATGGAGGAGTTCCAAGTGTTAAAGAAACTAAGGGAAATGAAACTCTTACTCTAGATTTTAAACAGGAATTTAAACCTCAAGTATTTCAGTTTAATTCGGACTCAAAATACAAGATGGTAGTAGGCCAGAAACTAGCAGTAAATAAATTAAGTTTAAACTTAACTGCAGGAGAAAGTGATATTACCCTAAATAAAGTTAAAACAAATGCTATTGATTTAAAAATGACAGCAGGTGATACTTCTTTAACTATTAGTGAAGATTCTTTGCCCGAAAGGATAGATGTAAAACTTGTAGCTGGAAGTTTAAGTATTAATATTCCAACTACAGTTGGAGTTGAAATTAATAGTAATTCAGTTGCAGGAAGTTCAATGTATAATAAAACTAAATTAAGCGAAAATGGAACGAGTCAGTTTAATACTGATAAAGCTAAAAAGGTTGTTATTAATATAGATCAAACAGCAGGAGATATTTCGATAAACACGAAATAGTATTTAAAATATTACTTTTAATAATATGAAGAATTTAAGTCTTGGTAGAATTCTAATAGGAACTTTTGTAATCCTACTAGGAATATCCTTACTGTTCCAACAGTTTGATATAACACTTTTTAAAAACTTACTCGGTCTTTTCTGGCCAATAGTACTTGTAATGTTTGGAATATATTTACTAGTTGTTACACCTAAAAGAGTGACTCTTGGTATTATCTTGTTCTTCCTTGGTTTAGTATTAGGAGCAAGTCATATATTTAACTTAAATTTTAGCATATGGAATTTCTGGCCTCTTGTTTTAATAGCAATTGGTCTTAATGTAATCTTTGGAAATAAATTAAATATATTTAAACAAAATCACTCTGAAAATAATGATGAGCTTAATATAAATACGATATTTTGGGGAACTGACAAGAGAATAGTATCTGATAACTTTAAAGGGGGAAGTCTACTTGTTGCATTTGGTGGAGCTAAGATAGATCTTAGGGGTGTAAAGTTTCAAAACTCTAAAGCAACTATTAATGTAGTTACTGCATTTGGTGGTACTGAATTACTTGTAGATGAGAATACAAAAGTGGTAAATAAAGGATCTGGAATATTTGGAGCCTTTGAAGAAGAGTCTCGTCCTAGTGCAAGTGCATCTCAGACTCTTGAGATTACAGGATTTGCAGCTTTTGGTGGAGTAGGTATAAAATAATAGATCTGCTATAGGTTACTAATTCTCCTAGGAAATAGATATTATCTATGATATACTATTTCTTACTTAATAGATTTAAGCCTTCGAGTCTTTCTGGTTGGTGCTTCAAACACTAATATATACTTAA
>Ga0154020_10010429_pt1 | contig 10630 bp, 10 predicted proteins | sample Klosneuvirus_201_FD_109709 | JGI IMG/M metagenome (GOLD analysis project Ga0154020, IMG submission 109709) | Active sludge microbial communities from wastewater, Klosterneuburg, Austria - Klosneuvirus_20160825_MG | ecosystem: Engineered > WWTP > Aerobic digester > Activated sludge | place...
CCGAGGTTGCCCTCGGCATTCTCGAAGTCGATCGGATTGACCTTGTGCGGCATGGTCGAGGAACCGACCTCGCCGGCGCGCGTGGCCTGGCGGAAATAGCCCAGCGCGACGTAGCCCCAGACGTCGCGGCACAGGTCGATGAGGATGGTGCCGACGCGGCGCAGCGCATCGCACAGCTCGGCGATCCCGTCGTGGGGTTCGATCTGGGTGGTGTAGGGATTGAAGGCCAGGCCCAGCGATTCGACCATGCGCCGTGCCAGCGCCGGCCAATCGACCGCGGGATAGGCGATCGCGTGCGCGTTGTAGTTGCCGACCGCGCCGTTGATCTTGCCCGGGATCGACACCGCCGCGAGCTGTCCGCACTGCCGCTCCAGGCGCGCCACCACGTTGGCCATTTCCTTGCCCAGCGTGGTCGGACTCGCGGTCTGGCCGTGCGTGCGCGACAGCATCGCGAGCCCGGCGTGCGCATGCGCCAGCGCGCGCAGCTCGGCGACCAGCGCGTCCAGCGCCGGCAGCAGCACCGCGTCGCGGCCCTCGCGCAGCATCAAGGCGTAGGCGAGGTTGTTGATGTCCTCGCTGGTGCAGGCGAAATGCACGAACTCCAGCGCCGGCGCCACGGCGGCGTGCTCGCGCAGCCGTTCCTTGAGGAAGTACTCGACCGCCTTGACGTCGTGGTTGGTGGTGGCCTCGATCGCCTTGATGCGCTGCGCGTCGGCCGGTCCGCAGCCCTCGGCCAGTCCACGCAGGCGCGCGGCGGCGGCGGGGTCGAAAGGCGCCACTTCGGCCACGCCGGGCTCGGCGGCCAGCGCCAGCAGCCATTCGACCTCGACCCGGACCCGGGCCCGCATCAGGCCGGCTTCGCTGAAGACCGGGCGCAGCGGCGCGCAGGCGCCCGCGTAGCGGCCGTCGAGCGGGGACAGGGCGTAGAGGGGATCGGCGGCCATCGGCACGTCGGGGGCGGGAATCGCGGCGCGAATGATAACACCGGCACCCGGCCCGACCCCGCCCGGGACCGCGCCGGGGCTATACTGCGCGCCCTTTTTCGACTCCCACGGGACCCCCGCCATGGCCGAATTCCGGACCGAGCGCGACAGCATGGGCGAGCTCAAGGTGCCCGCCAAGGCGCTGTACGGCGCGCAGACCCAGCGCGCGGTGCAGAACTTCCCGATTTCGGGCCTGCGCATGCCCCGCGAGTTCATCCGCGCCGTGGGCCTGGTCAAGGCGGCCTGCGCGGCCGCCAACGCCGATCTCGGCCAGATGAAGAAGGCCGACGCCAGGGCCGTGCGCGCGGCCGCCACGCGGGTCGCGGCCGGCGAGTTCGATGCCGAGTTCCCGATCGACGTGTTCCAGACCGGCTCGGGCACCAGCACCAACATGAATGCCAACGAGGTCATCGCGCATGTCGCCGGCGCGGACTCGGGGCGCAGGATCCACCCCAACGACCACGTCAACATGGGGCAGAGCTCCAACGACGTGATCCCGACCGCGATCCAGGTCTCCGGTTGCCTCGCGGCGCACGAGCAGCTGCTGCCGGCGCTCAAGCACCTCAGGGGCACGCTGGACAAGCGCGCGCGCCAGCTTTCGCGCACGGTCAAGACCGGCCGCACCCACCTGATGGACGCGATGCCGGTGACCTTCGGCCAGGAGCTGTCGGGCTGGTCGGCGCAGGTCGGGTCCTCGATCGCGCGCATCGGCGATGCCTTGAAGCGCCTGCGCCAGTTGCCGCAGGGCGGCACCGCGGTCGGCACCGGCATCAACGCCGACGAACGCTTCGGCCCCAAGGTCGCGCGCGAACTCTCCAGGCTCACGGGCTTCCGCTTCGAGTCGGGCGCCAACTATTTCGAGAACATGTCAGCGCAGGACTCGGCGGTGGAGCTCTCGGGCCAGCTGCGCGTGCTGGCCTGCGCCTTGATGAAGATCGCCAACGACCTGCGCTGGATGAACTCCGGGCCGCTGGCCGGCATCGGCGAGATCGAGCTGCCGGCGCTGCAGCCCGGCTCCTCGATCATGCCCGGCAAGGTCAATCCGGTGATCCCGGAGGCCACCACCATGGTCTGCGCGCAGGTGATCGGCAACGACGCCACCATCACCATCGCCGGGCAGTCGGGCAACTTCCAGCTCAACGTCATGCTGCCGGTGATCGCCTACAACCTGCTGCAGTCGATCCAGCTGCTGGCCAATGTCTCGCGGGCGCTGGCGGACTCGGCGATCGCGGGATTCACGGTCCGCAAGGACCGCATCGCCGCCGCGCTGGACCGCAACCCGATCCTGGTCACCGCGCTCAATCCGGTGATCGGCTACGAGAAGGGCGCGGCCACCGCCAAGCAGGCCTACAAGCAGGGCCGGCCGATCCTCGAGGTGGCGAAGGAAACCACCGGGCTCAAGGAAGCCGAGCTCAAGCGCTATCTCGATCCGATGTCGCTGACCCGCGGCGGCATCCAGGCCGGCGGCGGTTCGGCCGGCGGTTGAACGGGACGCGTCCGGATCCGCAGTGGCCGCGGCGCCTCGCCGCGGCCCGTATCGCCAGAACCACAGGGGTTTTACCGTCATGAAGCGTTTGCTCCTCCTCGCCTCGCTGTGGAGCGCGTGCGCGCTTGCCCAGCAGGCCGACATCACCGGCGCGCAACTGCTGTCCGGCGCGGCCGACGCGAAGCTGCAGTCGATGGCGCGCGACGCCGCCAGCAGCGGCAGGAAGCTGGTGATCAGCGCGCCCGAGTACTGGCACGAGATGATCCTCGAGCAGGTGCGCCGCGGTGGCGGCGACAACCTCGAGGTCGAGGTGCGCGATTCCTTCGCCGAAAGCGTGCTGGTGCGCGAGGAATCCACGCAGCCGCCGGACCCGGTGGCCGCGCCCGAGGCGGTTGCGCCGGCGCCCGTCGCCACGCCCGCACCCGCGCTCGCACCCGCCGCCGCCCCGACACCGGTCGCCGCGCCCCGGCCGGCCGCGCCACCCGTGGCGAAGCCAGCGGTGGCCGCACCCACGCCGCGTCCGCAGCCCGCGCCGGTCGCGCCGCCGGTCGCGGCGCGCGAGCCCGCCGCGTCGGCCCCGGCCACGACGCCTGCACCCCCGCCCGCGCCGGCCCCGGTGACCGCTGCGCCAGCCCCCGTGGCGGCCGCGTCCGCACCCGCCGCGGCCGCGCCCGCGCCCGCGCCCGCGCCCGCGCCCGCCACGGTGACACCTGCCCCGGCGCCTGCCGCTGCCCCCGCCGCCGCGCCCGCTCCGCGGCGCTCCACGCGCGACGCCGAGATCGCCTCGATCAAGCGCCGCGTCGAGCAGAACCTCAATGGCGGCGAGCCGGTCACGCGTTCGCTCACTCAGACGGGACTCGAGCCCGGCGACGTGATCTACGACCAGGGACTGGTCAAGGCGGTCCTGCGCCGCGGCAGCGTGCGCAACCAGCTCTATTGGCTCGACGGCGAGATCGAGTTGCGCCGCATCGAACTCAAGGAACTGGGGCCGCGCCGCTACCAGGTGATGGAGCGCATCCGCAACGAAGGCGCCAGGCCGACCCTGCGCACGGTGCGCACGACGGAAAGCCAGGCCTTCAAGGCCGCTGCGCCGGCGGCGCATGCCGCGGAGCGCAAGCAGCTGGAACAGCGCTACAACGCCGGCAACCCCATCAGCAGCGAGATCCCGGCCACCGGCCTGCGCCAGCGCGACATCGTCTACGTCGGCGATGCGCTGGCCGTGGTGGTGCGGGTCAATGGCCTGGCGCTGGAGCGTTACTGGCTGGTCGGCGAAGTCGACCTCGGCCGTTCGGAGCTGATCAAGGACGGGGCGAACAAGTACCGCGTGCTGCAGGACATCAATCGCTAGCGCCGGCGCCGGCGCCACCAGGCAAGGAAAAGGCCGCCAGTTGGCGGCCTTTTCGCTTGCGGCAGTTGCAGCGGGCGGTCCTCAGTCCGCCACCTCGCGCCAGCGCCGGTAGTACACCGCGCCAGCGATCATCGCGATTCCCGCCACCGCGCCGATCCAAATCTCTGGCATGGCGAGCGGAGACAAGAGCGAGTTCCACGCGAGCAGCCCAACCGGGTCCCCGTCCTTCATCTGCAACACCTGTAGTTCGTTGTCGCCCCAGAACGCCCAGCTGCCCGGCACGATGCTCAGCAATATGCGCCAAACAACGTGTGTCATGAACCAGGTATCCGGAACCTTGAAGCCCTGGAACATATCGATCCACATGACGAGCAGTCCGAGCAGAATCGGCGCCAAGACTGCCCAAACGAACGCCTTGCTTCGGGCAAAACTTGACGCAAGCAGCAACCAGCCAATTGCGGGCAGTGCCCACAATGCGTTGATCGGCACCATCAGCAGGAGCTTCGTCCAAACCGTCAACGGCTCGGCTGGGCCCCAAATTGTCGTAATCGGGTTGATTCCGTGCACTCCGGTCATGATTGACAGGAGGATCAGGAAGGCTGCGCTCATCAGTACCGAAACGGCCCAGGAGATCAGTGGCGCAAGGAACGCCGCGGCGATCGCCTTCGACAGCACGGTCTGCAGGTCCGATATCGGCAGTGACTTCCAGAACAGCACGCTGCGGTCCTTGCGGTCGTCGTAGAGCGCGCCGATCAGATAGAAGAACAACACGAAAAACAGCACGACGTGAATAACGCCCCAGAAGATCACCAGTGAGAGGTCCAAGCCAAATGCCACCTTGGCAATTTCTTCAGGTGGAATCTTCTGCATCAGCATCTTCAACGGGATTCCGACATGCACTTCGCCGTTGAACTTGCCCGAGCCGATGAACTCGGCCCAGATCCAGCCCATCAGCGTGGCCACCAGGAAGAAGCCGGCGGTCCACACCGGCGCCCACAGGAAGCCGCCGCGGTGCTCCCAGAACTCGCGCTTGAGCAGCATCTTGAGGTGGTTCATGCCGTCGCTCCATTCTTCATCGTCGCGACGAAGATGTCGGCGACGCTCGGCTTGTGGATCTCGCCCAGCGCGGCGAGCTCGCCGCGCTTCGGGCCATCGAACAGGAACACGCTCTTGCCGAACACCTGGCGCTCGGACAGCGGCTTGAAGGCCAGCGCCTGCTCGCGCTGCTCCGGCCCCACCAGGACCTCGGTGAAGCGCTCGCCGACCACTTCCATCGGCGCCGACAGCGTGATCTTGCCGTCCTTGATGAACACCAGGTCGGTTAGGATCCGTTCGATCTCCTCGACCTGGTGGGTGGTGACCAGGATCGTGCGCTCGTGGTCGAAGTAGTCCTCCAGCAGCGACTGGTAGAACTCCTTGCGATAGATGATGTCGAGCCCGAGCGTGGGCTCGTCGAGCACCAGCAGCCTGGCGTCGATCGCCATCACCAGCGCGAGGTGCAGTTGCACCACCATGCCCTTGCTGAGTTCGCGCACGCGCATGGTCGGCTTGAGCTTGGTGCGGGCGAGGAAGTCCTGGCAGCGCTTGCGCGAGAAGCGCGGATGCACGCCCTCGACGAAGTCCACCGCCTCGCCGACCCGGATCCAGCGCGGCAACACCGCCACGTCGGCGATGAAGCACACGTGCTGCATCAGCTCATGGCGCTGCTTGCGCGGGTCGAGGCCGAGCACGTTGAGCTCGCCCTCGAAGTCGGTCAGGCCCAGGATCGCCTTGAGCGCGGTGGTCTTGCCGGCGCCATTGGGGCCGATCAGGCCGACGATGCGCCCGGATTCGACCTCGAAGCTGGCATGGTCGAGCGCGAGGCTGTTGCCGTAGCGCTTGGTCAGGTCGCGGGCGTGGATGACGGTGCTCATCGCTGGCCTCCGCTGGTCGTGGTGCCGGCCACCAGGGCCTGCAGGTCCAGTCCCAGCCGGACCAGGCGTTCGCGCAGCGGGGGCCATTCCTCGCGCAGGAACCGTTCGCGCTCGCTCTTGAGCAACTGCACCCTCGCCCCCTCGGTGATGTACATCCCCAGACCTCGGCGTTTTTCCACGAGTTGTTCGTCCACCAGTTCCTGGTAGGCCTTCGACACGGTGATCGGATTGAGCTGGAACTCGGCGGCGACCTGGCGCACCGAAGGCAGGGCGTCGCCGGTCTTGAGCACTTCGTCGAGGATCATCGCCACCACGCGGTCGCGCAGCTGGCGGTAGATCGGCGTGTTGTCGTTCCAGGTGACGGTCATGGCGCTCATTCCGTGCGACGCGCGGCCAGGTGGCCGAACGCGTAGTAGGGCAGGCCGAGGCTGACCCGGCGCACGCCGGTGCCCACGCGCTTGGCGAGGACCTGGCGCGCCTGGCCCACCGCCGCATCGAGCATCACGCTGCGGTGCAGGGGATCGGCTGCGGCGCTGGCGCCGCCATCGGCGATGACGACCACGCGCGGCAGCAGCGTGATCCCCGGCCGGTCGACGCCGGTGGGGCTGCGCACGGCCTCGACCCGGGTGATGGGCGCCGCGACCGCGTTCGGGATGCGACCGATTCCGCTGCCGATCGCGAAGACCGCGAAGGAGCAGAACAGGATCGAGTAGAGGTTGATTCGCATGGGTCCTCCCGCTGGGCGGGGTGATCTGTAGGGCTAGTGTTGTAGTGAACTATAACACCTAGTTTGGGCCTGTCAAGGGGTCCGGAGGGCCGGGGGCATCGCGCCCAGCGGGCGACCCGCCGATGGGCCCGCAGGGGAAGCGGCATCCGCCGCCGCGGGGACGGGTTCACCGCACCGCGACGCCAGAGGGGCAAAATGCCGGGGCCTTTCCACGGAATCATCGACATGACGGCGCTCCGGACCCTGCTTTTCAGCCTTGCCCTTGCACCTGCCGCCGCCTCGGCCTGCAGCGAGATCCTGCAGAACGCCTATCGCCCGCTCACGGGCAAGGAAAAGGTCGAGTTGTGCAGCCTTTTCGAAGGCAAGGTCCTGCTGGTGGTCAACACCGCGAGCAAGTGCGGGTTCACGCCGCAATACGAAGCGCTCGAGGCGATGCACGCGAAATACGCCGGGCAGGGATTCGCGGTGGTCGGTTTCCCGTCCAATGACTTCATGAACCAGGAACCCGGCAGCGAGCAGCAGATCCAGGAATTCTGCACGCTGACCTACGGGGTGAAATTCCCGATGTTCGAGAAGGTCCACGTCAAGGGTGACGAGGCCACGCCGATCTACGTGCAGATGGCCGCGCAGGCCGGCGGCCAGTTCCCGAGCTGGAACTTCTACAAGTACGTGGTCGATCGCGACGGCAAGGTGGTGCAGTCCTTCCCGTCGAAGGTCAAGCCCGACGCACCTGAACTGGTGTCGCTGATCGAACGGCTGATCGCGGTGCCCGCGCCCGCGCCCGCGCCCGGCAGCGCGCCCTGACCGCGAACGGCTCGATCCACAGCGCGTCGCCACGAGGAGCACGGCCGTCGATGATGCCGCTCGAAAGCCTGCCGCGGCCGCGGGCCACGTCGATCCCGCCGGCGGCGGCGTGGGTCGGGTACCTGGGCTGCGTGCCCTTCGTGCTTGCGGCCGCCGCCTTGTGGATCACGGGAGCCCCGGCGCCGCAACGCGAGATCGCGTTCGCGATGGCCGCCTATGGCGCGGTGATCCTCTCGTTCCTGGGCGGCGTGCGCTGGGGCCGCGAAATCGCCCTCCAGGGCCCGCTGCCGGGCCGCGGGCCGCTCCTGCTGAGCACCGCGCCTTGCCTGCTGGCGTGGCTGGCCCTGCTGCTGCCGGGACCATCGCATCCGCTGCTCGCGTTGCTGCTGGCCTTCATCGTGGTCGGGTTGCTCGACGTGCACGAGGAGGAGCTGGCCTGGTATGCGCGCCTGCGCCTGATCCTCACCGCGATCGTGGGCGCGTGCCTGGTGGCGGCGCTGCTGGCGGTGGCCCTTTAGCCGAGCCTCAGCGTGCCGGGCGGATTAGTCCGGTCGCCTCGAGCTTGAGCAGCACCTGCTGCACCGCTTCTTCCGGCGCGCAGGTGCCGGCGTCGATGCGCAGTTCCGGCGCCTCCGGCACCTCGTAGGGATCGCTGATGCCGGTGAACTGGGCGAGCTTGCCGGCGCGCGCCAGCGCGTACAGGCCCTTGCGATCGCGTTGCTCGCACACCCCCAGTTCGGTCGACACATGGACCTCGATGAACAGGCCATGCTCGCTGACCATCTCGCGCACCGCGCGGCGGGCCTCGGCGTAGGGCGCGATCGGCGCGCAGATCGCGACCCCGCCGTTCTTGGTGATCTCGCTGGCGACGTAGCCGATGCGCCGGACGTTGAGGTCGCGGTGTTCGCGCGAGAAACCCAGCTCGGACGAGAGGTGCTTGCGCACCACGTCGCCGTCGAGCAGCGTCACCGGACGGCCGCCGAGTTCGAGCAGCGAGACCAGCAGCGCATTGGCGATGGTCGACTTGCCGGCGCCCGAGAGCCCGGTGAAGAACACCGTGAAGCCCTGGCGCTCGCGCGGCGGGTGGCTGCGCCGCAGCTCCTGCGCCACTTCCGGGAAGGTGAACCAGTCGGGGATCTCCAGCCCTTCCTGCAGGCGGCGCCGGAGCTCGGTGCCGGAAAGATTGAGCACGCTTTCGCCTGCGACCACCTCGCCGGCCGGCACGTACTGCGCGCGCCCCTCGACGTAGACCATTTCCTCGAACGGCACCATCTCGATGCCGAGTTCGGCCTGGTACCCGCGCACCAGTTCCTGGGCGTCGTAAGGGCCGTAGTAGGGCTTGCCGTCGCTGCCGTTGCCGGGCCCGGCGTGGTCGCGGCCGACGATGAAGTGGGTGCAGCCGAAGTTCTTGCGGATGATCGCGTGCCACAGCGCCTCGCGCGGCCCGCCCATGCGCATGGCCAGGTGCAGCAGCGACAGCGCCGTGGTGCGCTCCGGATAGCGCGCCAGCAGCTTCTCGTAGCAGCGCACGCGCGTGTAGTGGTCGACGTCGCCGGGCTTGGTCATGCCCACCACCGGGTGCACCAGCAGGTTGGCCTCGGCCTGGCGCGCGGCGCGCACGGTCAGCTCCATGTGCGCGCGATGCATCGGATTGCGGGTCTGGAACGCGACCACGCGGCGCCAGCCCTGGCGGGTGAAGCGCGCGCGCAGCTCGGCCGGGGTATCGCGCAGGTGGCGGAAATCGTAATGACGCGGCAATTCGAGTCCGCGCACGCTGCCCCCGAGGCAGCTCGGGTGGGTGTTGCGCAACAGGTGGCGAACCCCGGGGTGGGCTTCGTCCATGGTGCCGAACACCGCGCGGGCTTCGGCTTCGCGGTCCGGCTGCCAGGCCTCGGGCCGGTCGAGCACGGCGAGGGTCACGCCCTCCGGATCGCGCAGCGCCAGGCCGCCGGCCGCGGCGGCCTGCGCGGCCAGGTCGGCCGGCAGGTCGAGCGTGACCGGCATCGGCCACAGGGTCCCGTCCGCGAGCCGCAGTTCCCGGCACACGCGGGCATGGTCGGCGGGGCCCATGAAGCCGCGCAACGGCGAGTACGCGCCCGTGAGCAGCATCTCGAGATCGCACAGCTGGCGCGGCGCAAGGTCCCATGCGGGCAGGGCGGACGCGTCCGCGAGCGCCTGCGCGCGCGCGCCGGCCGGCAGCATCGGGTCGATCAGGATGCCGCCGTGCGGGGCGATCAGGGCAGTCATGGGCGGGGGTTCAGCCGGGGAAGAGGGCGCGGATTATAGGGGGCTGCGGCGGCCTGGCGCCCTGAACCGCAACCATCCGTGACCTCGCCACGCGGGAACCCGGGTGGCTGATCGCGGTCGATGCCATGGTTTGCGTTGTCCCCGGGTGCCCGCGACAATACGCGCCCTTTCGCATCCGGTCCCGGCCGACATCGCGCCGAGGCCCGTCTTCCCACCAGGAGTCCTCATGAATTTCTTCACCCGCAACACGCTCGCGGCCGCCACGCTCGCGATCGCCGTCGCCGCGCCGTCGGCCGGCGCAATCGAGAAGCTGACCACCGAGAAGGAAAAGGTCAGCTACATGGTCGGCATGGACATGGCGCAGGGCCTGCGTCCGATCAAGGACCAGGTCGACATGGCCATCGTCATGCAGGCGCTGCAGACCAGCCTGGCCGAGGGCCAGACCCTGCTGTCGGCGGAGGAGGCGCAGGCCGTGCGCCAGGAATTCATGCGCAAGCTGCAGGGCGCGCAGCAGGCCAAGCAGCAGGAAGTCGCGGCCAAGAACCAGGCCGAGGGCGCCAAGTTCCTGGCCGAGAACGTCAAGAAGGCGGGCGTGAAGACCACGCCGTCCGGCCTGCAGTACCAGGTCATCAAGGAAGGCACGGGCAAGAAGCCGGCCGCCACCTCGCAGGTCAAGGTGCACTACCTCGGCACGCTGCTCGACGGCACCAAGTTCGACAGCTCGTACGACCGCGGCGAGCCGGCCAGCTTCGCGCTCAACGGCGTGATCCCGGGCTGGACCGAAGGCCTGCAGTTGATGCCGGCCGGCAGCAAGTACAAGTTCTGGATCCCGGCCGCCCTCGGCTACGGCGAGCGCGGCACGCCGGGCCCGATCGGCCCGAACGCCACCCTGGTGTTCGAAGTCGAGCTGATGGAAGTGCTCGACTGAGGTCAGGATGACCTCACCCCGGACAGGCCATGGATGGCCGATGATCGGGGGTCCAGCAACAGCAACATGACCTCACCCCGGACAGCCCATGGATGGGCGTTGATCCGGGGTCCAGCATCAGCATGCAGTCAGGCGGGGCGCCCACAGGCGCCCCGTTGCATTTGCAGCGTCCCTCGTAGGAGCGGCTTCAGCCG
>Ga0154020_10010430_pt1 | contig 10630 bp, 8 predicted proteins | sample Klosneuvirus_201_FD_109709 | JGI IMG/M metagenome (GOLD analysis project Ga0154020, IMG submission 109709) | Active sludge microbial communities from wastewater, Klosterneuburg, Austria - Klosneuvirus_20160825_MG | ecosystem: Engineered > WWTP > Aerobic digester > Activated sludge | place...
CCGAGGAGACCAACGACTGATGTCGGAGCTCATCATCAACTACGCGGATTCGGGCGAGGAGATGACCCTCAACATGGGTCCCCAGCACCCGTCCACGCACGGCGTCATCCGCTTCATCGTCAAGACCGACGGCGAGATCATGTCGTCGGCCGAGCCCGACGTCGGCTACCTGCACCGCGCCATCGAGCACATCGCCGAGAAGTGCACCTACGAGGGCTTCATGCCCTACACCGATCGCGTCGACTACGTCTGCGCGATGACGGCCAACCACGCCTGGGCCGCCGCGGTCGAGAAGCTGGCCGGCCTCGAGGTGCCGCCGCGCGGCGAGTGGCTGCGCATCATCTCGGACGAGCTGGATCGCATCTCGTCGCACTGCATCGCGCTGGGCGCGATGGCGATGGACATCGGCGCCATCACCCCGTTCCCGTACGCCCTGCGCGAGCGCGAGTACATCAACGATCTGCTCGAGATGCTGTGCGGCAATCGTTTGACCTACAACTATCACCGCGTCGGCGGCGTGGGCTGGGACATGCCCGAGGGCTGGCGCGACAAGGTGCTGCGCTTCCTCGATCACTTCGAGCCCACCATCGACGAGTTCAACCGGCTCATCACCAACAACGACATCTTCGTGGCGCGTTTGGCCAACATGGCGCCCATTTCGGGGTCAGACGCCATTGCCTATGGCCTCGGGGGCCCCAACCTGCGCGCCTCGGGCATCGACTACGATCTGCGCCGCGACGCGCCGTACTCGCTGTACTCGCAGTGCAAGTTCAACGTCCCCATCGGCGCCGGTGCGATGGGCGCCGTGGGCGACTCCTGGGATCGCTTCTGGTGCCGCGTCGAGGAGTGGCGCGAGTCGGTCAAGATCACGCGCCAGGCGCTCGACGAGATCGAGAAGACCCCCAAGGGCGAGTTCTGGATCCACCCCAAGAAGCTCAAGCCCAAGGGTGACGCCATGGCGCGCGTCGAGGCCGCCCGTGGCGAGATGAGCTGCTACGTGGTCGGCGACGGCTCGGCCAACGCCTTCCGCGCCCGCTTCCGCACCGGTTCCTTCAACGCCATGCAGGTCATCCGCGAGAAGTCGAAGGGGCTGATGGTGGCCGACCTGGTCGCGCTCATCGCCTCGCTCGACGTCGTCGCGCCGGAGATCGATCGCTGATGCGCGCTCGCTTCGTTGCCGTCACCATCACCCTCGCCGCCGCCAGCACGCTGGTCGGCTGCAACCAGAAGAACCAGGACTTTCGCGACAAGGTGCGCGATGTCCGCCCCATCACCCTGGAGCGTCACGGCACCATGGTGGTCGAGGCCGCGGCCTCGCGCCCCGGTCAGGACTATGTCGTCGTCCTGAACGGCGGCTGGCGCGTGCCCGAGAAGGACGGCTGGGAGACCCGCAAGCTCGAGGTCTACGGCCGCGGCGCCGCCGGCGATCGCGTCCTGGTCAACGTCGACGAGCTGGAGGAGCGCCTGGGCGGCCATCGCCGCTTCCGGGGCCAGGTCTCGGTCGAGCTGGCCGGCGACGCCCCGCGCAAGCTGATCGCCAGACCGCTGCACGTGAACCTCAACTTCTTCCCGCTGTCGCTGCGCCAGTCGGCCTACAACCTGGTCGAGGACGGCGTCGAGGTCGCGGGCATCCGCCTGCTGCCCGGCCGCGAGGGCAAGTTCACCGACTACCTGGGCGCGCGCCTGTACATGGCGCGCGACAAGCAGAGCAAGAAGCCGATCGGCATCACCGTGGCCGACCTGCGCCAGGCCTTCGACGGCCAGGAGTTCATGGGCCGCTACGACTGCGGCAACTACCAGCAGGGCTGGGTCAACGACGCCAAGAACCCGCCGCCGCTGCCGGTCGACGGCGAGGGCAAGCCGCACAAGGACTTCATCTGCCAGGGCACGCTCGACAACATCGTCGCCTTCGACGAGGCGCGGGTGCTGGGCTTCGACGCCGAGCTGTTCATGAAGGTGTCGGGCGGCAGCCGCTACGTCGATCGTCACACCGCCGAGGCCTTCACCCGCAAGGCCGGCAAGCTGGCCGCCGCGGGCCTGAAGAAGGGCGACGTCATCCTGCGCGTCTGCGGCAGCAAGCCCAGCCCGATGGATCCCGCGGTGCCGTGCGAGCCCGGCGAGGGCACCAAGGACGTGCGCTCGGTGGCCGATCTGGCCGCGGTATGGCGCAACGCCGACGAGGCCCAGGTCTATGTCGAGGCCCAGCGTGGCGCCGCGACGATCACGGTGCCGCTGGGCACCTTCGGCGCGCCCGCCGAGCTGCCGGTCGGCTTCCTGCTCGCTGGCGTGCTGATGGCGGCCGGCCTGCTGGTGCTGCTGCCGGTCGGCCCCGGCGCCGGCCTGATCGTCGTGTGGGAGCGCAAGGTCGCCGGGCGCATGCAGTCGCGCTTCGGTCCCAACCGCGTCGGCCCCGGGGGCTGGCTGCAGTGGCTGGCCGACGGCGTCAAGCTGATCGTCAAGGAAGACCTCATCCCCACCAACGCGGATCCGCTGCTGTTCCGCGCCTCGCCCTACCTGGTCTTCATGGGGCTGTTCGCGGTCTTCGTCGTATTGCCGTTCTCGCAGTCGATGATCATCGCCGACCTCGACATCGGCCTGCTGTACCTGATGTCGGTGACCTCGCTGGTCGTGGTCGGCATCATCATGGGCGGCTGGTCGTCGAACTCGAAGTGGTCGCTGCTGGGCGGCATGCGCTCGGCGGCGCAGATCATCAGCTACGAGCTGCCCGCGGGCCTGGCCATGCTGTCGGTGGTCGTCATCGCCGGCACCCTGTCGCCGCAGACCCTGGTCGCCACCCAGGGCGGCGCGCCATGGCACTGGTTCGTGTTCGACAACCCGATGACGTTCGTGTGTTTCTTCATCTGGTTCATCAGCGCGCTGGCCGAGGGTAACCGCACGCCGTTCGACCTCCCCGAGGCCGAGTCGGAGCTGGTGTCGGGCTACAACACCGAGTACTCGGGCTTCCGCTTCTCGATCTTCTTCCTGACCGAGTGGACCAACCTGTTCGTCATCGGCGCCATCGCCACCACGGTGTTCTTCGGCGGCTGGCGCATCCCCTTGGTGCACCCCGACACCATGGAGACGTCGTTCTTCTGGCAGGCGGCGGGCTTCGCCCTGATGATGTTCAAGTCGCTGGTGTTCGTCTTCATCGTGATCTGGATCCGCTGGACGCTGCCGCGCTTCCGCGTCGATCAGATGATGAACATGTGCTGGAAGTACTTCGTGCCCATCACCCTGGCCAGCCTGATCCTGGTCGCCGGCTACCAGTGGGTCACGCCGACCGACATCCGCGAGTACGTCCGCTACGCCATGTTCGCGGTGTTCGGCGTGGGCCTGGGCGGCTTCTTCGTTTCACGCGTCTGGTTCACGTACCACTCGACCAAAGCAACCCTGCGGTTGACCTAGAGGCAGACTGAAAGCCATGGCTGAGCAAAAAGGCACCAACCAAGCGGGCAAGCGCGGCTACTTCGGCGCCATCCGCCACGCCGCGCGCAGCGTGCTCGAGGGCATGGCGGTCACGCTGTCGTACATGTTCAAGGCGCCGACCACGGTGCAGTACCCGGATCGGCTGCCGATGCCGATGCAGGACATGCTGCCCGAGCGCTCGCGCGGCTTCCTCGAAGTCGACATGGACATCTGCACGGCCTGCAAGGCGTGCGAGCGCGACTGCCCGATCAACGTCATCGCCATCGACCTCGAGAAGCTCGACGGCGTGCGTGGCATGACCCGCTTCGACATCGACCTCGGCAAGTGCATGTACTGCGGTATCTGCGTCGAGGCCTGCCCGACCGACGCCATGGCGCCCGGCGACACCGAGCAGACCAAGTGCATCCGCTTCACCCGCGAGTTCGAGGGCGCGACCTCCAACTTCGAGTCGCTGACCTTCCGCTTCATCCGTCCCGGCGACTACATCGTGCCGTTCAAGCCCAAGAAGGGTGAGATCTCCGACACCCACCGCCGCGGCGAGATCGCCCGCGAGGTGCGCCAGCGCGCCGCCGAGTACAACCACCTGGCCATCCAGTGGGCGCTCGCCAACGGCGGCGCCAAGAAGGGCGGCGCGCTCGAGGAGGTCATCAAGGAAGAGGTCATCGTCGCCCGCGCCAAGGAGCTCGACGCCCTGGTCAAGCCGGTGGCGCAGGATCGTCAGGGCCTCGAGAACCTGCTCTACGACCAGGCGCTGGCGCAGACCGACTGCGAGGCCTGCGGCTGGCCGACCTGCCGCGCCTATGCCGACGCCATGATCACCGGCAAGGACGGCGAGTACTTCAAGTGCGAGCCGGGCGGCGCCCAGTCGACCCGCGACATGAACCTCATCTTCCAGCTCCGCCTCGGCAAGTCGCCCGAGGACGCCGCCAAGGCCGCCGCCCAGGTCGTGCGCGAGCGCCACTCGACCTAGCTCTCGCCTCGCCTCGCCTCGGCGTTTTTTTTCACCACCCGACTTGATCGTCGTCAAGTCGCTCCTTGATCAGATCAGTAGCTTGCTTCGACTCCGGCCTGCCTGCCGGGGCGAGGAGGCTCGACGATCGTGCTCCGCCACCGCCTGCCTGCGCTGACCGCGCTGGGCACCCTGCTGACCCTGACCCTGACCCACCTCGGCCACGCCGCGCCCAGCCCCGAACATGGCTGGGCGATGCCGCACGACGCCTCGGTGCATGGCCACCGCCTGGACTGGCTGCTGCACATCACCTTCGTCTTCATCGGCATCCTGTTCGTCGTCATGTGCGGCTGGATGCTGATCGCCTGCGTCCGCCACGGGCGCAAGCACACCGCGAAGTACGACCACGGTGACAAGCGGCGCTCGATGCTGGCGCCGCTCGCCATGGCCGCCATCGTGTTCGTGGTCGTGGACGGCAACCTGTTCTTCCACTCCACCAAGGACATGCACGGCATCTTCTGGAACTTCGCGCACGCCGAGGCGGCGCCCAACGCGGTGCGCATCGAGGTCAACGCCCACCAGTGGGCCTGGGACGCGCGCTACGCCGGGCCTGACGGCCAGTTCAACACCCAGGACGACGTCGTCACCCTGAACGACATCCGCATCCCGGTCGGCGCGCCGGTGATCTTCCAGCTCGGCGCGGTCGACGTGCTGCACAGCTTCTACCTGCCCAACTTCCGCGTGAAGATGGACGTCGTCCCCGGCAACATCACGCGGGCCTGGCTGCAGGCGCGCGAGGTCGGCGAGTACGAGATCGGCTGCGCGCAGCACTGCGGCACCAACCACTACAAGATGCGCGGCCTGCTCACCGTGCTGCCGCCCGACGACTATGCGCGCTGGCTGGCCGAGTCCTCGCACGACTCGGCGCAGCGCTGGCGCGCCGAGGACACCGCGGCACACTGGGGCTGGCCCTGGGACAAGGGAGCGCGCAAGTGAGCGGCCACGAGCAAGAGATCCACCCCGCGCCGACGTCGTTCCTGCGGCGCTACATCTTCTCCACCGATCACAAGGTCATCGCCAAGCAGTTCCTGTGGGCGGGCCTGCTGTTCCTGGCCATCGGCGGCACGCTGGCCATGATGATCCGCTGGCAGTGGGCCTTCCCGGGTTCGCGCGTCCCGGTGCTGGGCGCGCTGTTCCTGCGCGGCAGCGGCGGCGCGGTGACGCCGGCGGTGTACCCACAGCTGTTCACCAACCACGGCCTCATCATGATCTTCTTCGCCATCACGCCGATCCTGATCGGCGCGTTCGGTAACTTCTGCATCCCGCTGGCCATCGGCGCGCGCGACATGGCGTTCCCGCTGCTCAACGGGCTGTCGTTCTGGACCTTCGTGCTGTCGCAGCTGATGGTCATCGCGTCGCTGTTGACCAAGCTCGGCGGCGCGGCCGCGGGCTGGACGACCTATCCGCCCTTGTCGACCAACATCGGCACACCGGGTCTCGGGCAGACCTTGATGATCGCGGCGCTGTTCGTGACCGGCGTGGCGACCATCATGGGGTCGATCAACTACGTGGTCACGGTGATCCGCCTGCGTGCGCCCGGCATGGGCTGGATGCGCCTGCCGCTGACCATCTGGGGGCTGTGGCTGACCGCCATCCTCAACATCCTGTTCGTGCCGGTGCTGGGCGCGGGCGGCCTGATGCTGCTCATCGATCGCATGTTCGGCACCCAGTTCTTCATCGCCGGCGCGCACGGGCAGGGCGATCCCATCCTGTTCCAGCACCTGTTCTGGATCTTCGGCCACCCCGAGGTCTACATCCTGATCCTGCCGGCGTGGGGCATGGTGTCGGACCTGCTGTCGTACTTCGCGCGCAAGCCGGCGTACTGGTACCGCGGCACCGTGCTCGCGATGATCGCGGTGACCACGGTGTCGGGCCTGGTCTACGGCCATCACATGTACGTCACCGGGATGAGCCCGCTGCTCGGCCTCGGCTTCGAGGCGCTGACGCTGGCCATCAGCTTCCCGGCCGTCATCCTGTTCGCCAACTGGCTGTCGACCATCTGGCGCGGCTCGCTGCGCTTCACGGTGCCGATGCTGTTCGCGCTGGGCACGGTGTTCGTGTTCGGCCTCGGCGGCCTCACGGGCCTGTTGCTGGGGACCATCTCGACCGACGTGGTCTTGCACGACACCATGTACGTGGTCGGCCACTTCCACTTCACCATGGCGGCGGCGACCTTCCTGGCCAGCTTCGGGGCGCTGTACTTCTGGTTCCCCAAGATGTTCGGCCGCAAGCTCGACGAGCGCCTGGGCAAGATCCACTTCTGGGGCTCGGTGGTCTTCATCACGCTGACCTTCGGCGGCATGCTGATCGCGGGCTACGCGGGCCAGCAGCGCCGGCTGTTCGACCCGTTCCAGTATCGCTTCCTGGCCCGGCTGGCCTGGCTCAACCGCGCCACCAGCGTGTCGGCCTTCATCCTGGGCGGCTTCCAGGTCGTCTTCGTGTGGAACTTCCTGCGCAGCATGTTCGCCGGCGAGAAGGCGACCCAGAATCCCTGGCAGGTCGGCACCCTGGAGTGGACCCACGCCGCCTCGCCGCCGCTGCACCACAACTACGACGTCATCCCCACCGTGGTGCGCGGCCCGCACGAGTTCTCGAACCCCGCCGTCAAGGCCGCCCTCGGCCGCGACTGGATCGGCCAGGCCGAGGAGCTCGCGACCGACCAGCAATCGCCCACCGGCACCAGCCACAGCCAGACCGGCTAGCCGCTCCGCGCTCGCCGGCTCTCGAGCTCCGCCTCGACCTCGCGCGCGGCTTCAGCCCCAAACAGATCGTCGATGACGTTGAGCAGGTTCAGCTCGAGATCGCGCTGACGCATCGTGGCCTGCTGCATTTCGCCGAAATACCGCTCCAGGAGCGTCGCCAGCTCGAGCTGGTGGAGCTGATGCAAGGCTGCGATGTGCTCGCGATCGCGGTCGACGCCGCGCGCGATCTTCGAGAGCACGAGATCGTACAGCTCTGGCACGAGCACCCTCAGCTTGGCGAGCCCGCCCAGGATCGGCCTCAAGCGGTCTTCGTACCCGTAGGGGAGCTCCGCCACCTGGGCCGGGCTGACCTCGATCTCCGACAGGAGCTGGCGCCTGGCCTGGTGGGCGGCAAGCTGCAGCGGGCCAGTCATGCCCACGAAGACGTCGATGTCCGTGGTCGCGTTGTCTCCGCCGAACGCGAGCGCGATGGCGGCACCGCCGATGATCGTGATGGTGTGCGGACCGTCCAGCTGCTGGTCGAGCGCCTCGAGGAAGCGCTCGAGCTCACTCGCGCGGTAGTACTTCACGGTGGGTGAACTTTCTGAACGTGGACGCAAACACCTCGAGGTCCATGTTCATGCGGTAGTGCCAGCGCCTTGCGACGTCCGGGGTGCGTCGCGCGGCCAGCTCGCGGCCGTACTTCGAGTGCGGCCCGTCGAAGAAATCGCCTTCGGTGGTCACGCGCTTGTCGCGCAGTCGCTCGGCCAGCTCGTGCAGGTGCTGGCCCCCCGCGGGCGCCAGCTTGGAGGTGAGATCGAGGAAGAAGCCGAGCGAATGCCGGGCACCGACGCGGCGGGCGGCCTCCTGCAGCTCCTCGGGGTCGATCTTGTCACGGTTGCGCCACAGGCAGACTGGCAGGGCACGGGCGACCGTGGCGTCGCGGTGAGCCAGCATGGCACCCGCTGCCAGTGTGTCTGCCAGAGGGGCAGCTGCGTCGGTCAGCCGATCGGCGAGTAGCGGTGCGCCGGCGGCGGCGAGCTGCGCGCGCACCGCGTCGTCGGCCTCGCTCGGTTCTGGTCGGCGTGCGGGTGCCTTCGACAGGGCGACCATCTGCTTCACGACCTCAGCCCAGGGGTGCTCCATGCGCATCGAGTGGAGCCGCTGGTTTCCCTTCACCCGCTTCTGCACCAGCCCGGCTGCGGTCAACTCGCGCAGCTCCCGGTGCGTGATCGAGTAGTTCATGCCGGTCAGGCGGGCGAACTCCGCGACTGACCCCTCGCGGCCGCTGGCCAGCAGCACCAGCAGCTTGCGACGGGTTTCCGAGGTGACCAGGAGTTCCAGCACACGAGTACATATATTACGTAAGATAATATTGTCAAGACGAGCCGATTCTGCGCCGTTTCGGCGCAGCGACGCATCTCGTCATCCGTCGCCGAAGCCACGGAACGCCCTAGACATTGCTGGCGATTCTTGGTACGACCCTGCCGCGATCGCGCCGCCAGTGGTGTATGCGGTGAAAGCCCGAGAGAGCCCCGAGAGGACGAGACCCAGGCATGGACTTCATCTCGATGATCACCCCCGAGGCGCTGGTCTTCTTCGGCCTCGCCACGCTCGCGGTGGCGGGAGCGCTGGGGGTCGCGCTGGCCAGTAACATCCTGTATTCAGGCTTCGCGCTGATGGCGACGCTGGGCGGGGTCGCGGGCCTGTATCTCTTCATCGGCCTGGACTTCCTGGGCATCGCGCAGCTGCTCATCTATGTCGGCGGCATCCTGGTGCTGATCCTGTTCGCGGTCCTGCTGACCAACCGCATCGGGGCCGTCAACGTGACCAACGTCTCTGCGCCCAGGGCGCTGGGCGGCGTCGGCGCCCTCGGCCTCCTCGGCCTCTTGACCCACGTCGCGGTCAAGACCGACTGGGTGCTGACCACGCCGGTGTCGACCCCGACCACGGCGCGCATCGGTGACGCCTTCCTGCGCGAATACCTGCTGCCCTTCGAAGTCGCGTCCATCGTCCTCCTGATGTCGCTGGTCGGCGCCATGGTCATCGCGCGCCGCGCCGTGCGCGACCGTCCCTTGCCGCCCGTCCAGGGCGCGGCCGCGCCGGCCCCCGACGGCGCAGAGCGGCTGCTGTAAGCCATGGAAAAGATCTTCCAGATTGGCCTCACGCACTACCTGGTGGTCGGCGCCATCCTGTTCGCCGCCGGCATGTTCGTGGTCGCGACCCGGCGCAATGCGGTCGCCATCCTGATGGGCGTCGAGCTCATCCTGAACGCGGCGTCGCTGAACTTCGCGGCGTTCTCGCACTTCGTGCACGGCCACATCACCGGCCAGATCGTCTCCATCTTCATCATCGTGCTGGCGGCCGCCGAGGCCGCGATCGCGCTGGCCATCGTGCTCGCCATCTTCCGCCACTACCGGACCATCGACGCCGACGAGACGTCGTTGCTGAAGGACTAGGAGCCGCCACCCGTGGGAGAGCTCTACGCCAGTTTCATCCGCCCAAAGGAGATCAACCTCCTTTACCTGATCCCGCTGTTTCCGCTGATCGGGGCCTTCATCAACGGCATCTTCGGCAAGAAGATCCAGGACAAGCTGGGCAAGAAGGCCAACCACGCCATCGCCATCGCCATGATGGTCGCGGCCTCGGGCGTGGCCCTGTATGCGTTCCTGGGCATGCTGATCAAGCAGCCGGCTGGCCACCGCATGCTGCACGACCACGTCTTCCCGATGATCCACATCGGGTCGCTGCACCTCAACTTCGCCTTCGCGATGGATCCGCTGAGCGGGATGATGACCCTCATCATCACCCTGGTCGGCACCGGGATTCACATCTACTCGACCGGCTACATGCACTCGGAGAAGGCCTACTGGCGCTTCTTCTGTTACCTCAACCTGTTCATCTTCTCGATGCTCCTCCTGGTCCTGGGGGACTCGTTCGCGATGATGTTCTTCGGGTGGGAGGGCGTCGGCCTGTGCTCCTACCTGCTCATCGGCTTCTGGTACACCGACAAGAAGAAGGCGTCGGCCGGCATGAAGGCCTTCGTCGTCAACCGCATCGGTGACTTCGGCTTCGTGGTCGGCCTGTTCTTCCTGTTCTGGGGCCTGGGCGGCTACTGGCAGAAGGGCCAGTACATCGACGAGACCCGCGGTCCCAAGGACGCGGTCACGCTGGCGGCGTCGGCCTCGGTGCTGCCGCAGGCGGGCGAGTTCACCGCGGTCGACGGCTTCACCCGCAAGGGCGTCACCGCGACCTGGATCGACCCGGCGAAGGCCGCGCACCACCCCACGGAGAAGCTCAACGAGCTGGCGCAGGCCCAGGGCGGCGCGGCCGAGCAGGTCTCGGTCGTGGTCGGCCCCACCATGTCGTTCAACGAGCTGCGCGGCCAGCTGTCGATCACCGACGGCGGTGGCCGCCGCCCGCTGGCCGAGCACCTGGCCAAGAAGAAGATCTGGGGTATCCCCATCCTGTTCCTGGTCTGCCTGGGCCTGTTCATCGGCGCCTGCGGCAAGTC
>Ga0154020_10010432_pt1 | contig 10629 bp, 8 predicted proteins | sample Klosneuvirus_201_FD_109709 | JGI IMG/M metagenome (GOLD analysis project Ga0154020, IMG submission 109709) | Active sludge microbial communities from wastewater, Klosterneuburg, Austria - Klosneuvirus_20160825_MG | ecosystem: Engineered > WWTP > Aerobic digester > Activated sludge | place...
AAAATAAATCCGGCAATAAAAAGAAGCCACACCGGATTGGTGTGGCTTAATTTTGGAAGATTATTTATTACCTCTTCCACCGCCTGATTTACCGCCAGTAGTGCTTGGAGCGTTTACCAGCCCGCTGCTTTTTCCCATATTATTAAGGTTTATAATTTTGCCTACTCTTGCTGCGTTTCGGCTTTCGCATTTGAAATTATTCAGCAGAACTAAGTCTGGACTGAAATACTTTCAGAATCTCTTCGATCTTTTGACCTACGATCAGTCTCGACTCATCGCTGAATTGGATAATCGTATTGTTGGGATTTTGCCTTTCACTGACCATCATTAGAATATGATCAATGTTAATGGTGTATTTTACAGGAGATTTATCATCTCCAATAATGTAACCTGTGATGTTGTAAAAATTTGCCATAGTGTTTTTATGGCTAAGGTAGGTTAGGAAAGGGGCTATTTTGGGGGAAATGTAACGAGTGGCTCATTACTGTAACGACTAATCTCCTCCAGTTTTTTTAAGTTGATTGCAAAGTCCTTATGATGTTTAGAGAGCCTATCTATTTCCATCAAACGCGTGTGATACAGAGCCTTGTCAAAAGTTTTATCTGTCTTTATTTTCACAAAGGATTCATTTAAACCTTCCGGAACAGGAATGTTTAAAACAAAAGTACCCTCATTAGAGAGATTGTAGTGGTAAATATTTAAAGCTATTGATCTATTGACCCGAATCAAGTGATGGCTATTTTTTTGAATGGAATAAAGCATCTTTTCAAAATTCAGTTTTTTCCCATCACTAATAATCTTGCTATATTTTTTTCCGCCTTCCTCTGGAATGATGGCCTCCCTTAGGTAAATGTTCTTTCCTCTTCTGGCACTTTCAACAAGTAAAACATTCATTAAGCTAACCATAAAATCCATACCCTTACCTGCAAGGGTGCCATGAACTTTTACCGGGTTAGGGTGTATGAATAAATCAGCGGCGGCAGAGGCATAATTTTCCAGATGTAAGGCTAATTGGGCTTTTAGTTCTTTTACCGTTATTCGTAATATTTCATTTTCAAGACGCATTTGAATCCTTTCAACGAAGGGTAAATCAGCGGGAGCCAGTTTATATTGAGAGAGCTCAACATGTGTAATGAACTTCCATTCAACATGATCTGTTAATTCAAAAGTCGCATTTACAAACTCACAGATGTAGGCAATCAGTTCAATGGAAAAACTTTCATATTGATGCAAATTGGAACCAAAGTGATTGAGCACCTTAACCTCCATCCCTAATTCTTCTTTTAATTCCCTTGCCAGTGCCTCTTTTGGATCTTCTCCTTGTTCAATCTTTCCTCCGGGAAATTCCCAATATCCACCCATTGATTTTTCTGGCTTTCGGCGAGCAATAAATATCTTACCGTCTTTCCAAATAATGCCGCAAACTACTTTAACAGTTTTCATTAAAACGAATTCTATGCTTATCTAAATATTCAAAATTAAAATTACTTAAACTTTGTATTTTTTCTTGACCAGTTACACCAATCTTTTGAAACGCCTGAGTTTCTATCGAGTTCGAAAGAATTATTTTTCCGGTATTTTCAAATGTAATTAGGTGTTTATCAAATAGCGCATCATATGTAGGAGAGAGCAAAATCCCATTATGAACATCATGCCTTTGATTGTCATCAGAATCAGCCCATGGTAAAATATGAGAAGCGATTAACACGTTTAACTTATCAAATCCAGTTACAGCGCATTTGTATTCCCAGCGATGAATAATTCGTTTTCTATAGGCGCCTTGACCAACCCTTGAGGTAACTAAACCTCTTCGCTCTGTAATATTAGGCTCACTTTTCTCATAAATAACATGTGGGTCAGCTGCAATATCCGGTTGATCAAATAGTGCAGGTTGTACAGGAACATAAGCACCTTTTCTTTTAAAGAAAAACTTAATGCCTAAACGAGTGGCTCTTTTTTTATCGTGGGTTTCAAAGTAATCAGCATCAAAAAATTCAACTTCTGTAATAAATTTTGCCGTACCTCTTCCATCACTTTCAAAAAGAAAAACTCTCTTACCGCTATTTAGATGTTCTTTTAAGGCAAGGTTTCCCTTGGTAAATTTCATATCTCCAATTTGGCCTTCTCCTGTATACGAAAACACATTAGGATTGTCCCAGCCATCTTTATATCCATGTTGGTGACCGGAAACGCCTGAAAAAATAAATATATATGGAAAATTAGAACAAGGACAAATCCCACTTTGCCTATTACCGCCGAATAGATCGTGAATGTCAGACCGACGGTAATTGTGATTAGGTATGAAGGGGAGTTGGCTCAATTCAATTTTACGACAATTAGATGTTTAAAATTATATTTAGTTACGCATAGGGAGTTTAGTTTGAATTTTTTTTTACGGGAAATGTTAAATAGATTAAGATATTAAATCCTCCCATAATAAGTCTTCGAAATATCTTAAAGTAATTATTTTGATTTAGCATTTAAAAATAAATTAGCGTTCTTATAAAAGAAATCATCTCTGTAATTATCAAACTCATCGTCCGAAAAGAATTCAAGGTATTTATTTAAATAAACTGCATTTTTTGCCTCCTGAAATAACATATGCCAATCACTACCGTACATTATTTTCTTAGAGAATATTGATTGCGAAGAAAATAGTTTTAAAAGGCGCTCTTTAAAATTATTTCTTGCGTTCGGATTAAAGCTGCCATCACTATTTACCATATCATCAAGATAGGAAGCGTCACAATAAACATTATTATATTTTACACAAAGTTTGTAAACCATTGAAGCATACGATTTATTCCAATTACATTTTTGTTCAAATTCATCATCCTTAATATTACTTGCTAAAATTTCTTCGGGATTTGTAAAATCATCAGGCTTGTTCTTACTAAACCAACCTTCAGTTCCTCCAGCATGACCTAAACACAATATAAGGCTGTTATACTTTTCAAGCAATTGTTCCCAAAAAATTGGGTTAGAATTATACCCGGAAGGATTCTTTTTACCGGGCCACGCCTCAAATCCTTTATTATTACAATGTGTAAATAATGGCACATTTTCATCAACACAAAACTTAACTAATTCTTCTATTTCATTTCTATAAGTAAGGTCGCCGAAGGCTTTATATCCCATGGGAGGATAAAATTTAACTCCTTTAAAGCCCTTTTCCTTTATCGCTTTTTTTACCAATTCCAGACTTCCTTCGCGTGCAGGATTAAATGCAATAAACCCAATTAAATTGTCATTAAGCGCATTTAATTGTTGCATGTTTTCGACCTGTTTGTCAAAACTAAAATAGGATATGTATTTTAAGTTTGTTGTATTCTCATTGAAAAAGTGATCTACATCCATCATCATGTGCAAATACTTTGAGGCCCCGTTCTCATCTTTTTTAGTTATACGGTCACAAATATCTTTTTCATTGTTGGTCATGAAAATAAACCATCGAATGTAGTTTACCCCTTGTTCTATTACATCAATTATTTTTTCCAACATTCTTCGCAATAAACTAGCCCTGTATCTTATTTGTTCGTCTTCTGAAAAAACTTCAAAGAATATTTTATTTTCATTATCCGGATTATCCAATTTTTCGAATTCAACTAAAGCTTTGCTTAAATCTCCCTCCATCAAATCACCTACATAAACCATGTTTTCAATAGCATTAATGGATTCCTCTGCCTCAAAAGTGAATATTTCACGAACTTCATAAACAAACTTTTTCTTGTTTAGATATTCTGTTAGTTTTTTACTATATATATCCTTTGTATACTTTGGAATATTGACAAAGCTTTTTTCCTGAGGGGTAAAAGATTCTCCTGTATTTCTTTGAAGGAATCCTTCAACGGCACGAGCAATAATATTTGGAATCCATCCATGACTATAACGTACTAATATACCAGCAATAGGAAGGTATTTTAGATTAAACATATGACAATGAATGTCAATAATGTCCTTCGGTCTCTTTATTTCTTTGCTCATAGTTGTTTGTGATTTGGTTGATTTTAATCATCCTGCATAGCGCCACAAAAGTCACTATCCAGTTCTTAAATTATTCTATATTATTTGCAATGGATTTCCTTTCATATTTACAGTAGTGGCTATTATTTTCGTAACATTTTCTTTAGATTCTATTGAAGTGTTATGTTTTAAACTGGTATTTAATAGTTTAAAATTAGAGTATTCAAAAATGTCTTTTAAAAATATTTTTAGCATTGTTTCTATGTCCTCTTCGGTGAAATTATGTAACCCGTAGCCGTCCACCAAATCTGTATAATCAAACGGAATATCCTTGTTAATAGTCAATGTAATTTTTAATTCTACTTCGTTCAAAACAATCGTCATCTTGAACCTCTTTTTTAAGTAGTCAAAATAATGATACGTAAATTGTTTTGACTGTATTTTTACTTTTATTCTGTTTTTTAAGTCCTCAAATATTTTTTCTACACTATTTTTTTCAACTTCGTTTAATTTGTCGGCAAAATCTTTATACTCTAATTTGCTAAACAAGGGAAGGTGCTTTGTCAAGTTGAATTTATTAATTAAACCTCTTGATTTCTCTCCAAAATTACTATACGCATTATAATAAATAAAAAAAAGTTCATCTTGATTAAGCTGAGCCCTAAATATCTTGGCATATTCCATTTTTGTGAAACTATCAAAATCAGATTCGTCAATAAACTTGTAAATTCTATAAAGTGTTCTAAAATAAATTGATAAAGAAGTTTTATTTTGTAAGTAAAAATTTGTGTATGCTGTTTTTATCGATTTACTATCTTTTAATATTGATTTTGTTGGTGTAAAATTTAAGTACAAAAATTCCCTCTTATATTCAAAATACTCTAAGTCGGAAATTATATATGGTTCACCAATTATTGGAGTTATTTTTTCTGAAATTTTTCCTAAGGCATCCTGATAAAAATTAATAAGGGCGAAGTAAGTATTTTCAAACTGTTCTTTCATTAAAACTTTTCTTGTTTCTTTGAATTCTTTTCTTTGCAGAGCAAGTGTTTCGTACAATAGTAGAATACCAATTATGGAAAATATGGTCCCAACAAGTCCACCAATAAAATCACCGATTAAACCAGCATTTGACAAATTAATTTTGTTGTCAGAATTATAATGACCATCATAACAGAATAAGCGGGTTAGAAACCAAATTAATGCACCAACACCAATAAGCGAGAGAAAAATCGAGCTTATTATCCTTTTTCTAAGATGTCCATTCTCTGACCGAAGAATATCCTTAATTTGATCTCTCATGTCGAATTTATAAGTTATTTTTCCTCACCTGCCCATTCATCAACATTGGCAATAACCAATCACGGAGCGAAGCGAGCTGTTGCTCATTAATCATTTCCAAGTTTCCGGCCTTTTTAATTTGTAACCGGTTCTGCTGATCACTTCTTCATCAAATTGACTATCGACTAATTTTTTTCTACCAACTATCATCGATCCTTTCGCAACAAGCGCCATGGAAGAATTATGTCTTTTTGGTGGAAAAGCAACAAATACTCTTTTATTTGAAAAGTTTTCGTGAACTGCCTTGATTGGTGGTACTAAATCACTATCTCCTGAAATTAGCATAGCCATATCATAGCTATCTTTATATGCATCCATAATAATATGTGTTGCGATATTTACATCGGTCATTTTTTCCTTCGCTGTTCGCCATGTATGTCCACATCGTTTACATTCTTCAGATCCATCCTGATAATTTCCATAAATAATTTTAATTCCGGCCGATTCCAATGCGTCGATATATATTGACTGCCGTTTTTGTTTATCAGGATTATTGCTAACTCTACTGGTAAAATATTTAATTTCACCAAGGGTTTGATTAGCTTGTAATAGGTTTTGCGCTAATTTTTTAACATTTAGCCATCTACAATGGTCAAATCCCGCTTCCCTGATGCCAAAATAAAGGTTAAAACCATCGATATAAACATTTACCCGTTCATTTTTGCTATTTTTTGCTTGCATAGTACAATTTTAATGCATTATATTTGTATTCAAGAACAACACTAAGGATAGTATCCTTGGTCTGACGCTCGGGAAACCGGGCGTTTCTTTTTTAATTACTTTTTCCCATATTTCTCTTTAGGCTCCGCTGCCATTGCTATTTCTTCTTTTCCTTCCCCAACCGTTACCTGACCATTCATCAACATTGGCAATAACCAATCGCGGAGTTCGGTGAGTTTTTGGTTTTCGAGTTCAAGTATATTTTGTCTTTCAAATATTGCTTCAACTTTTGTGCTATAGTTCTGTATTACTTCCTTTTTTGGCAAACATACTTTTATTGTTTTTAAAGTACTACCTGATATTTCTTTAAATGTTGAGCCTGATGCATTGTTAATAATTTCCGGCATAGCATTTTTAATAGTGTAAAATATAAAAGATGTTGAATAATCCGTTTTAGGAACGAAAGATTTGAAACCTTGATTTGTTGTAACAGGCTCTCTTGCAATTGCCATATATCCGACTGGAGCCCTTGAGCTCATTAGCACCGAACCTTTTGGTAAAATTTTTAGCGAAGCTGATTTTAGCCCTATTTCGCTAATAGAAACTTCTCCTTTTGCGATGAATTTATTTCCAGTATTTTCAGATAGATCTTTAGGAGTTATCCATGGAGTTCCATTGACATCAAAATTTTCTTCAATTTCTCTTGATGGTGTTGATCCTCCTAATATATCACCCAAATCAGATAGTGTGCCTGCTATCCACCCCTCTGGTATCTCCCTCTTCAGCTCCTTATTCCAAACCATTTTACCACCGATGGTTTTGTAGGGTTTGCCGGCTCGCCCTGAGCTTGTCGAAGGGTTAGGAAAATCAAACTGCACAAACCAATAATCGTAAATCGTTTTTGCCATCGCTTCTAACTCTGCATTGATGCGGTTGTTGAGTTCGATTTTGGATTCGAGAGAAGATAGTACAGAGGCGATTTTTTGTTGTTCTGATAACTGAGGAACTCTGATTGAATATTCACTCAATAAATCAAATGTTATTTGAGGAAACGAACCAATTCTATTTTCAGCCCTATCTTGTAAAATTGATAGCATGTGATCATTCGTTAGAAAATAGTAAAAATATTTGTTGTCAACTTTCGGATTGATATTTCGTAGTACCATTAATTTAGTTGACACTACGAAGTCGTATGTGTCATCTATGTCAACATATGCAAAACGCCTGTTTTTTGGACGTATTTCACTAAAAAGGATATCATGCTTTTTTATAGTCTTTTTTGCTTGACCTTTTAATTCCTCAATTGGCAAGTAATTTATGTTTATGATTTTACCATTTTCTACGTCCGAAGTATTTAAGAATTTCAGGACTGGTTTATCAAATTTATGAGTAACTGAAACGCTTTCAACAACTTTATTAATAGGCAACATTACGCTCATAATTTCAAGCCATTTAATTGTTTCTGAATTTCTTTTTCCAATGTTTTAGACTCTGCAAAGAGAGTATCTAAATTCGTTTTAAAATCTTCCACCTTTTTGGCAAACGCTTTTGGTGTAATGTCGGTGTATTCTATCTTCACATCAAAATATTGCCCTGCACTAAAACTATAATTTTTTTCTGCTATTTGTTCATAACTAACCACCACTGTAAAATCCTCAACGGCTTCATGCTTATTAAACGTGTTAATTATTTTTTGTTCTTCTTCGGGTGAAAGTAAGGTCTTTTGATTCTTGCCTTCTTTAACTGTGGTGCCTAATTTAGAGGCATCCATTAAAACAATATCGCCTTTTTTATTGGCATTATCCATAAACAAAATACTAACATTTGTGCCAGTAGTTGCAAATATATTACTGGGCATACTTACCACACCTCGTAACATTTTTTTCTCCACCAAGCGTTCGCGTATCTTACGTTCAATACCGCTTTGTGCGGTAATAAATCCGGTTGGCACTACAATAGCCGCTTTGCCTTTAGCAGAGAGTGAGTACATAATGTGCTGTATAAACATGGGGTAAATGGCCATGCCTTCTTTTTTTGCATTGGGCACGTTGGGGTAACCTGCAAAAAAACGTTCGTTGTTTTCTTTAGTATCCAAATCGGCTACATAGTCGCTAAAATCTAATTTAAAGGGAGGATTAGAAACTATGAAATCAAATTTCTTTAGTGTTTTTTTATCTTTCTCTTTATGGTAAGGCTCTAAAATGGTATTGCCTTTTACAATGTTTGGGATAGAGTGCACTAAATCATTTAAAATTAAATTTAAGCGCAAAAGGTTTGATGATTTTTGAGAAATATCTTGCGAGTAAATAGTACACTTATCTTCGCCAATGGCATGCGCCAAATTCATTAACAAAGTACCAGAGCCAGCCGATGGATCGTAACATGTAACATCTTTAACTTTTTCAGTCACCAAACACGAAGCCATTATCTTCGCTACAGCATGGGGTGTAAAGTATTCGGCATATTTACCACCACTGTTGGTGTTGTAATCTTTAATTAAATACTCAAATATGGTAGCATAAAAGTCAAACTTTTCGTGAAAGATATTTTCAAAACTAAATCCAATTAATTTATTAATAATGGCTTTGCAAAACTCATCGCGCTTATCGGTTACATATTTACTAATGTTTTCAAAGAGAACAATTTTTTCGCCACCATCGGTTACTACCGAAAAGAGATCGCTGTTCTCTTTGGCAATATCTAAAAGCGTGTTATCAAAAATATCCGCAAATTTCGCTTCGTTTTGTTTTTCAAACAGGGTAGAGATAAATTGCGATGGTTTTAATTGCGCGGTGCTTTCGCTTAGCTGCATCATCAATAGTTCGTAATCGCTTTTTTTATACTTTTTTAATTCCTCTTGTAAGTTCTCTGCCTTGGCTAATTTTTTGTCGAGCTGTTTTATTTCGTGAACAAACTTATCGTTCAAAAACTTGTACAAAAAAACCTGTGTAATAATTTTAAATTCGTTGCCATCATTTCCTAAACCATAATTGGCGCAAACACTCTTCAGGTCGTCAATTAAGGCTTTTGTTTGTTTTTCAAATTGTAAGGTCGTTGTCATATTTAATTTTAATTGTTAGGCTGCTCGCCCATGAAATTCGTTCATATATTCTTTTACCATTAAAGCATTAATTATTTTCGCTTGTTCGGCATCTATTGGCAAATGGTGTTTGTTTTTTAATTGATCAATTACCAATCGTACCATCATTTTCTCAACATAACTTTCATTCTCCATCATTTTAGAATTTTGAAGTATTTGTGCGTCTACTTCTTTTTTCAAACTCTGTAAGGCTTCAAATAATTTGCTTTCACTATCCGTTAATGGGTCTTTCTCCATTAAGCGTTTGTGCAAGCGCGCATATTTGGCATCGTTATCGTATTTGGCTTTTAGTAATTGGTTTTTACGCTCTAATTCTTTTGAGGCATTGTAAATGGCTTCCAACTCTTTAATGTTGCGCTCCATTTCTTCCTTAGTTACTTCGTTTAGGTTTTTCTTCTTAAACAAACGTTCCAATTCTTCTTTTAAGGAAATAAATACAGGGTCTTTAGGGTCGAAGTTTCCACCTAATGATTCGCGCGTTTTTTGTAAAATATCTTTGAGTTGATCGGCCAAAATCATTTCTCCTTCTTTTACTTTTACAAAAGCAAAGAGTACATCTTCTAAAGCAATGTTTAACAAATTGCTGGTATCTACATTATTCTCTAAAGCCTCCTTGGTATTAATCAACGTTAAACGGTTATTCGCTTCGCGTGATAATTGAGTCAATTTATTAAAATCCAATTTATCCAACATTTCATAATTACCAGATAAACGAATAAGATTGTATAAACTGCGGGCGTTGTTTAATACCTTCACAATTTCCAACATCTGCTTGCGATCGCTTATCTGCGTAATTTGTTTGGAGAAATTTTCTGCATTAACTGTATCAAATTTAAACAACACATCTTTTATTTCTCTAATCTCAGCTTCAATTTCCTCTGCCGATTTAAAAATGTTGGAGTAATGTTCCATTTCATCGCCTAATTCCGATTGCAATTCATCAAAATATGCACGATTGGTTTTATCAAACTCTTTTTGAATATCAGCAAAGTCAACAACATAACCATATCTAAACTCTTTGTAGGTTCTGTTAACACGTGTTAAGGTTTGCAATAAATTATGCGCTTTAATAACACGGCCTATGTATAGCTTCTTTAAGCGAGGCGCATCAAAACCGGTTAAGAGCATGTTGTATACAAACAGAAAATCTATTTTACCTGCTTTAAAATCTTCCACCTTTTCTTTGCGCTCGTCTTTATTACCAATATCATGCAGAATAAGAGCCGCAGAACTTACTTTGCTATTTTCTTTTTGTTTGGCGTTATAACTTGCAGTAGGTTCAGCTGCCATTGATAAAGAAGCAGGTACTGGTTGAGCATATTTTGATTCAAAAACTTCAAACATCATTTTTGCCTGATCAGAAGAATCGCAAACCACCATACCGCCAATAGAATTATCGTTCATAGCAATTCTGGCATTTTCAAAATCATGCACAATATAATCCAGCATGGGTTCAACAAACTTGCGGTGTGCATACACAACCTTTTTTTCAGCATCTCCTTTCAACAATTTAATATCCTCTAAAGCTTGCTGTAAACTTAGTTTGTATTTAGTTTCTATTTCTT